>OFQZ01000086.1_pt1 | contig 35889 bp, 49 predicted proteins | sample 1543011 | NCBI WGS metagenome assembly OFQZ01 (sample SAMN07774216, study PRJEB24372) | wastewater metagenome | isolation source: Exp Tend NO 0WW | collected 2016-02 | reverse complement strand
TCTCGGATGAGTTTTTAGTTTTCTTGTCCGAAAATAATTCCATCTTTTTATGTTCATGAACCGCGGCGCAAGCACTACGAACCGGCAAGCCGGTCCGTGTGACTCGTAGTTGGTGCTCGGGCCTAGGGGTTTATTTTCGTTCAAGAAAACTAAAAACTCATCCGAGGTGCTCTTCGGATGGCTTGGCGGCGCCTGCGGCGGGCTTAAGGGCATTCGCTGCTTGCACGTGCTTTTCGTCGCGATCTTCGTCGTCGTCCTCGCACTCAAACCCCCACCAAAGGTCAAGAAACCGCTTGTACTGTTCACTCCAAAACGCCACGTCGTGGCGCTTGCCCCCAGCACAGGCCAGGAATCGCAAGCCATTCTCCATCTCCATAAGAAACGTCACGTAAAACTCGGCGTTCTTGTTGAAATCGGCTGGAAGTACCGCGAGCAAGTCGTCGTAGCGTTCAAACGCGCGCTCCAGCTCCCTGGAATAAAAATCCGGGTGGGCACGAAGTTCGCACACCCAGTCCCAGCGCACCGGCCAGCAAAGCCAATGGCACAGTTGATTGAACTCGGTTCGTGCGTCGGGCGTGGCCATGAAAAAGTGACGGTTTATTAGGCATCAGCGTCACTTGGATAAACATAACTCAACAGTCGTGTGTAAGCAGCGTCCGCCTGCCAGAAGTCGGACATTGTTTGGGTTTGTATGGCGCGTCGGATCGCTGCAGTGGAATTGTCGGCGACGGTGTAAAACATAGGCGATTGATGCAACACTGTTGTGAAAGAACAAGACATTGCTAGGCACCGCGTCAACCACAGGGCGTTGCCGTCGGTTAACTCGGACGCCGCCATGAAAAAGTGACTCGGTCAATCGCATAAAGTTTATTACCATGACTGCTCCTTCCACACAAGCGACGACACATCGTCAAAATCAATGAACGACAATTGCCAATCGGCCGCCTCAGTGGTTTTGTCGTCCACGTTGTCCAGGACCTGGACGACCCGGGCTTGAGTAAGCGACGGCCAACTCTGTGCGGCGTACGACGCCAGCGCCTCCTGGTTTGCTTGCGTGATCGCTTCGCTGAACATCGCCCACCACTGCTCGGTAATACGCGTCCAGCGTTCCTCCTCCGTCAATGGCTTTTCACTGTCGACGGACGCTTGTGTGGATACTGCAATCAAATCCTCTGCTTCGCTCATGGCGGGCGATGAGACAAATGAACGCGTTATTTATCGTTGGGCCCAAAATACCACAAACCACCCACGACCCGAGCAGACTCAATCGCCGGGTCGTTGCAGGCGGCAGCGCGACGGCGGATCTTGCGCTCCAGGTAAATGAGCCGCGGGTCGTGTATGGTCTTTACCCAGTCCATTGAAGCGTAGAGCAGCTCGTACTGCATCACGAGCACATCAAGAGCCACACGCTGTTCGTCCTCCATGGCGGCGAGAAAGTGGCGTTCATGAACCAGCCAGCAGCACCTCGAGTGCCATCTGTTCTTTCAGCTCGCTCAGCGCCTGGCAAACCGGCAAAAAACGAAGCATGCCCGCACTTTTTCCCGGCCATGCTCGACGAACACACGCAACGGTGGCTCCGACATTACCTTGTAGTGGCCAGGCTTTATACTCGTCCTTCAAACGAATCGCCTGCGTTTGCCACAAAATGCCACAACGTTATAAATGCAACCACGTGCGCCATGGACACGCAGTGTATGGACGACTTTCTGCACGCAGAGCGAGCATATGTGACAATGGTCGAGCACATGGACCCTGATCCAGACCTTGATGAATACGAATAAATTTCATGTTCATGAACACGCAAGCAACATTTCGAGCGACGCCGTTGCCTCGAGCGCCACCCGCTCTCTGAGCTCGCTCAGGGCCTGGCGCAGCTGTTCGACTTGGGGCACCCGCGGGCCCAGGTGCTCGCCCCGCTGTTCGCGAACCGCCAAGTAGGAGCGGTAGCGCGTCAGGATCTGGGCCATGTCACGGTCCACCTGCTCCACCAGGCAATCGACCATCAGGCGCTGCAGGTAGGAGCGTGCATCGGGGCACTTCCAATTCATGCGCTCGTCCATCAGGTAGCGCTCCCAGTCGCTTGCTTCGCTCATGGCCAGGCAGTGAAAAAGTGAACATACACACACGGGTTTCATTCAGAACATGGTCATCATCGCCACAAACTGCGCGCGAACCGTGCGGTTCCAAATCTCATCGGTCTTGCCCATGTCTCGCTCCTCCCCGCTAATGTCGCCATTTGGGGAGAACAGCACGTGTTGCCACGCAGCCTCGAACCACTCGCCACATGGAAGTGTGTTGCGGTGCTCAAGCCCTGCCAGCACGGCGTCGTGCTCGGCGCGTCCGTTCTTGATCTCCTGGGCAATCACATCGCGCAGCTTCATGGCGAACCGCAGGCAGTGGTCGCGGAGCTTTTGCTTGTCGTCGCGGCGGGTGGTCATCTTGGTCGGCGGGAAAGAATGATGGCGGTGGTGGCGGCCGAAGTGCGCTTTTATGGCCATGTGCGCGCCAGTTGTTCGCGAACACCCCCACCACACTGTCTATAAAGCACCAGTGCCGCCACCACTTGCATCATTCTGTCGCCGCCCAGACATGACCAACACCAGCACCGCCAAGCAGCCGCTGAAATGGCTGCGCATCTGCATTGCGCAATTCAACCCTTTGTTGGATTCGTATGTCGACGTGGACGTGGTGCACCGTGACCAGTCGAGACCAATTGGAGCGGCCCTTGCCGATCTGTACCGATCACGCCGCCTTTGCAACGACCGAGCGTTTCGCAAGTCAAGCGACACGTTTTTCTGGGTGTTCGACCCCAAGAACGATCCTCGTTTTATCCTCAACCACCGCCATTACAGCCATGGGGTTGATGCCACCACGGGCCTGGAGGAGCTGTGCAACGCCGTCGTCCTTCGCGCGGTGGAGCTTGCCCTGCCGGACGAGAACGGGTGCGCTTTGGTGGTCATCGACCCGTTTGAATACGCCGGGCGTTTGTTTGACAGGGGCAATCTGTCTGCGTATTACCTGTCCTTGTTGGGGTTGGCCGCCGGCACGCTCGACGCCCGCGCGCCTGCGCCTGCGCCTGTGCCTGCGCCCGAGGACTTCTTCTCCTTGCCCGCGCGCGACCTCACGGTGACCGAGCTCGTGCGGCTCGCGCAGTACTACGAGTGGCATCTCGCCATGCACGCCAAGCGCATGAACGATGCCGTGAAGAAGGCGTTCGAGGACGCTGGGCATTCCTGCTCGCCTAAATTGAGCAAAGACCTGGTGCTGGGGACGTACCGACTCAACGATGCTCTGGTGACTGTGCACGATGCCTATGCCGATGCTTACAAGTCGCTTGGGTTCCGTTTGGTGCCGCTTGGCGTTGGACTCCACGGGGCAGATCTCGCGCGTGTTATCGTCGACGACGATCATACGTTTTACAACGTGACCAGCCCGGCCTTTCTTTAATCGTTGTTGTTGTTGTTGTTGGTTTTAATCACACATCCATTTCATCAACCACACCGATTGAGCTGTGCTTGGTCCAGTGCCCCTCCCCGCTGGAGCGCAGCGACTGTCTCAGCAGCCTTTTCAAGTCGCTCGCAGTACTGGCCTCCGAGAAGCATTCGCTGGACCCAATTGCACTTCTTGGGAACGCTCGGCTTAATAGCCCTTTGCACTCCTCGAATAGCGTGCCGGTATAAGATGGTGATCGGGAAGAACACGAGCTCGTACCAGTGCTTCCAGAAGTCCTGGCCGTAGGTTGCAAGCACGACCGTCCAGTTGAAAGCCTGGCCCCAGAGCCAGCCGGTGATGACCCACTTGAACGCGGTGATGACCGGGCCCTCGAACGCGAGGCCGACCGCCCCGAGCGCGAGCGGCTCTGCAGCAAGCGCCGGAGCTCCCGAATCCATGCCGAACCTGGCTTTGCCGGCAGCAGGCAGGGGTGCTTCACCCAAGATAGAACATGGTTGGCCCGCAGACGCATGCGCTCGAGCACCATCGCAGTCATCAGCTCGTTGTGCAGCTGGGACACCGGGCTTTTCAGCCAGCGGAACACCCAGGAGAGCTGCCAGAAGGTCTCGATGCGCCAGCAGAGCAGCACCTGGGCCTCCCAGAACTCCTCGAGCACCAAGTCTCCAACGAGCCATTGGCGGTGCTGGGCGGCCCACTCGGGCTCGCTCTGCCAGAGCACCTGAAAGAGCAGGCCACGGGCCACGGTGCAGAGGTAGGGGACGTTGTTGCGCCCGCGGAAGAGCGGGTGGTTCTCTCGGTGGAACTCCTGGTAGGTGCGGTTGAAGTGATAAAAACGCTCTTTCATGGCCTGCACAATCGGCGAGGGCATGAGCGGCGGGCCGTGTGCGGCAAACCAGTGCTCGCCGCTCAGGCGCTGGATGATCTGGAGCCAGCGCTCGGCGTAGCGCCGCTGGTCGTCCTGGCTCATAGACCCTCGCAGGAGCTCACGAACTCGGGAGCAGGTGAGGTCGAGGGGGTCCTCCCAGTTGCGGCCGTGGTCGGTGTGGGCGTAGGCAGCAGCGATGGCGTCCATGTCGCAATCAGGGATAGCAGGCCCAGTGATGGTCGCAAGAGCCAGGAATTCCGCAAAGTGAACGCAACGATTGTAGGGCGCAGAGAGCTCGTGGCGGTGCCACTGAAACGGGTCCAGGTTGGTGCTGATGCCCAGGCGTGCAGCACAGTTGCCTCCATCACCCTGGTCCCGATAGTCAAAAGCAACAAGCAGAGCGCCACCGATAACCAGCCCGCACCCGGTGCACACGGGGTGAGCATCGCCACGCTCGCTCCAATACACACGAGGAAGGTGGCCGAGCGGATCAGGTGCACAGCCACACTTGGTGAGACTTGCTCGGTCCGAGTGGTCGGCCCCGAGGCCTCGGGCTGCCCGGGCTGCTGCGGCTCGCCGTGCCGCCAAGGCTGAGTGCCGCCCACGGTGATCCTCAACCGCACCGGCCTTTCGGAGCCGGGCGAGCGAGGCGCCGAATCGCCGGCGTCGCTCATTCGCTGTCGCTGACTGGCTCGCTGGAGTCTTCGTCGTCGCCTTCGCTTCCACTCGGGGTAGAAGAGGCGGAAGAAATCGAGCCCAGGGGGGTCAGTGGAGCGTCTTCGTGTTCACTCGGCTTGGGCGCCACCGGACTGAGCACAAAGGTGCCGTTGGGGCCCAGATAAGACAGATCCTCGTCATTGATGACAACCCCGGCGTCCAACAAGTACTGGCGGATCTTTGCCTCGTTCTGCTTGCGCTCGAACCACTTGGCGACCTTGTCGCTGTAGACGAGCGAGGCTCCGGCCGAAATCAGCAACCAACCCCAGGGAAATCCAGACATGGCAAGGCAGTGTGCTACTCGTCGCATAGAACATGGCAATCGGGCTCGTCGTGGCCTTGCTGGGCACACCGCGGACAGAAGGGGGTCAACTGAACAAGCACGACTCCGACATTGTCATCAATGTAGCCCGCGCCAACCAGTTTTGCCCAGCAGTCCCCTGTAAGACGGTCGTCGTCGATCGCCTCGACCGTCACTGTCTTTGTTTTGCGAGATGCCATGGCGAGATGCTTACTGTGGCCTAGAACTTGTTTGCTCAGGGGATGCCGGCGGCGGTCAGGCGAGCCTCGAGCGCCTCGATCCGGGCCTGCTGCTGTTTGCAGAGCTCGATCAGCGGCACCACGAAGCCGTAGTAGTTGATGCCGTTCACGATGGTTTTCTGGCCTGGCAGCTCGACCTGCACGGTCTCAAACATCTGGGACTCGGGGTTGTACTCTTGCTGTTCGATGGTGCGGGGCGGTGCGTCGGGGTCGTCGACTTTGGTGTAGGTGAGCAAGCCGTAAAAAACCGGGTTGCCCTTGGGTCCGCGAATCGCCTCGACTTCTTCGGCGTAATACCCAATGAGTGGCCGCGCGTCGGGGTCGTTTTTCAGCGTGAACGAGCGTGGTCGCAGATCAAACAGCCGCGAGGTAAACTGCCCCACGGGTGGATCCGGTAGTGGGTTTTTGTAGCGTTGGCTTGAGACCAAGTAGCGCACTTGGCCTGTGGCCGTGTCGTAAGTGAGCGTGGCAGCACCTGCTCCTGCCGCGACGTAAGCCGTGCCAATCGTAGTGGTGCCCGAGCCGTTGCCCGTGGTGCTCGCCCCCAGCACGATACAGCTCGTGTTTCCAGCGGCTGCCAGTTGGCAGTTGTAGCCGATGCCGATGTTTCCCGTGGCCGTGGTCGCGTTCGACAGCGCGCCCGAGCCAATCGCCGTGAGCTGGCTACCGGTGACGTTCAACCCGGCGTTGAAGCCCACGGCGGTGTTGTCCGAGCCGGTGGTGTTCGCGGCCCCGAGCGACTGACGGCCCATCATCATGTTGCGCGACCCGCTCGTGATGAACTCGCCGCAGCGCGTGCCAATTCCGGCGTTCATGGTGCCACTCGTGACGTTGCGCATGTTGAATGCACCCACGGAAGAGTTGTCAATCGCGGCACCAGTCAGCACACCGGCGGCCCCAAATGCATTGTAGCCGACGTTGGTATTTGCCAGCAGGCCACCCGACGTGTACTGAGTGTACGAAAGGTAGCCCACATTGGTATTCGTGAGTGTTTGTGTTGCGCTGTGGCTCACACCCGGGTTCGTTCCGTCGCCGTAGTGCGCGGTAATCGTCACACCAGCAATGTCCAGCGCATTCGCAGTCGACGTGGTCGATACTGCCCCCACCGTAGTAACCCCGCCACCCGCTGCGCCGTTAGAGGCAGCCGTGATGTGCCCCCTGGAATCCACCGTGAGGTTCGTGTTTGTGTAAGAGCCGGCAACGACCGCGGTGGTGGCGTGCCCAATTGCCGGGGTAGTGCCGCCCGTGGAGGTGATAGGCGCGACCCCAGTGACCGACGTCACGGTTCCTGCATTTCCCAATCGCATAAACAAATAGTTCTGCACAAGGTCGTTGATTTGGTCTTGCCAAGTGGCGCCCGCAAGGTTTGATTTGGCCAGGGGGACTGCAATGGCCGCCAAGCCAGTCGAGGAGAGTATCACCTGCTCTTGTCCGGTCGGCATTTGCGGCGCCGTGGCGGACAAGTCAGCGTAGGGCAGCGCATAAGTGGTGGAGGGTGTGGTCACCACCAAATGAGAGCGGTTGGTGTTCAAGCTGAACACGTAGGTCGCCATGGGAAAGCTCTATGGACCTTTATAGAACATGAGCGCCACCACTCAATTGTCCATCGAAGCTGCAGGCAGCGGCAACATCATGCGAGACTACATTTCGAGCGGCGGGTCGCAAATCAACTTGCATTTGGCATCCATGCACAACTCCAAGTTTACTATGGACAACACCACGGGTACACTGGTCATCGCGCGCGGGGGCCAGGAGGTGTTTCGCGCCAACATCATGAACATCACATCGGTCGCAGGTGCTACGCCGGCGCTGCGGTTCATGGCGCTGGCAAACTCGCTTTCGACTTAGCGGCGCTGCTGCCTGTGCCGTTCATGGGCAGTTGGCCGGTCCACACCCCCACGGCAAACGTCATCACAGGCAGCCACACGCTTTCGTCGCGCCCCAGACACAGCATCACCATGGAGAACACCATGAGCGCCGCAGTGAACACGGCGACCATCACGAACACGCAAAGTCGGCGGTCGATCTTCTTGCCCGACACCGTGCGCATGTAGTTGTCCGAGGCGCTGTTTGTAGGCGGGTTGTCCGAGAGCGCGTTGGGCGAGGGGGGTGCATCGCTCGGGTAGGGCACATGGCCCAGCTCAACGTCGTGCAAATCCATGCTTTAATAAACAGCACTAGAAGAGGACGACGACGACGACGACTGCTTCTCGGGCGTGGTCTCGCCCATCACCAACGTGAGTTTTCCACTCCAGCAGCCCACCATGGCCTGGTAGCCATGCGACTGGACAATGTGTGCAATCGTGCGCATGTCTATCTCGTCCAACCCGCCATCGCCCTCTTCGATGTGCAAACAGCGCGCTCCGTCGTCGAGCTGTTTCATGAACCCGTCGGCAATCTCGCGACGCATCTGGCCGATCCATGCGTTGCATTGCTCTTGGGACATCGTGGGAAGGGTGCTTCCCTGTTTGCTGTTCATCGCGCGACGCCGGGAGCAAACTGAACCGCGCGCCCGCCTCGCCCGCGGGTCTTTCCTCGTCCGCGGCCCGGGCGTGGCGCAAGCCGGCTGATTTCCTGGGGCGTGATGGGCGCCAGCTGCGAGCTTCCCGGTGCAGCGTTCGATGGCGGCGCACGCGTCTTGTTGAACGCCATGAGCGGGTTGCCCACGCTGAAAGGGTCCGTGAGCCACTTGAGGCGGTTGCGGTCGATCACGTCGTTGCTCGCGTACTGCGTGCTCGGGCGCGCCTCGTTGCTCACCTGGCGCACAAACGGCGTGGGCGGCACCACCGATGGGATGCCCAAGTAGGTGATCATCTCGGGGCGCGTGCGTCCGATCTCTGTGGCGGCGCGCACCTGGCGACCCGGGAAGGTCATGTGGCGGTACTGGCGCTCTTGGGCCACCTGCTGTGCCAGCGCGCCTGCTTGCTGCATCACGTCCAGTCCGGGCTTGCTCACTCCGTCCTTGCTGCGCAGCTGGTTGAGTTTGGTGCGGATGCCCGTGCGCAGCATGCCCGAGTTGATGGCGCCATCCCCGCCGGTCTCGGCGATCATGAGCGTGTGGTGGCGCACGCGGTCCTTGAGCGCGCCGCGGTAGCGCGGGTCGTCGAGCGCCATGGTGGTCGAAGAGGGCCGGTCCACGTCATCGAACAGCTCGCGCGTGGGGTCCGCTGCGTCCAGGTCTTCAGGCGCATTGGCCGCGGCGGCCAAGAGCACCAGGGGTACGGTCACTGCGGCGATGGCGAGCATGGCAGCGGACGTCTGGTCGTGGTTATAGAAATGCGCGCGCGGGCTTTTCTATGCATTCTGCTCGTCGCGTGCTCCGAACAACATGGCAGGTGCGTCTGTTTCCTTTTCGTCGTTCGACACGTTCCAGGCCCAGGCCGAGGCCACGTGCAATGCTTTGGCCGACAAGCTCGGCAAGGACGTGTGCATGTACACGGGTCTGAAGGTCCCCACGTCGGAGCAGGTCAAGCTCGTGCTGCTCACGCCCAAGGGCACCCCGCGTGTGGTGAAGCTTTCGTGCTTCTGCAACGCCGAGGCGCTGCACTTGTTCGTGAAGGATCTGGGCAAGGGTCTCTATGAGTCCGAGTCCAAGCGCCTGTTGCTGGTCAACGGCGTGAGCAAGGTCGCGAACAAGGAGCGCTACAACACCGTGCGCCAGGTCGCTACCGCGCGTGGCAAGTGCTCCCCCTTTTTGTCTGCCGATGAGCTGAAGTCGCTGGAGGACGAGCGCGCGGCGTTTGTCGTGGCCGAGAAGGCCAAGATCGACGCGGCGCTGGAGAAGGCCAAGGCCGAGACCCTCGTTGCCAAGGAGAAGGCCAAGGCCGAGGTGGCTGCTGCCAAGGCCGAGGCCAAAGCTGCCAAGGCGCAGCACATTCCGTCCAACGGCGAGCCCATTGACCTTTTGCCAGGCGCTTCGCCCAAGCGCGCCCCCAAGCGCAAGTCGGTGGATGCCGCGCCCCAGCCCGAGGACCGGTGCTACGAGGGCACCGGTGTGGTGTTTGGCGAGGAGGCTGTGGTGGTCGACACCGTCATCGAGGCTTCCTCTCCCAAGCCCAAGGCCAAGCGCGTGAAGAAGGAGAAGGCGCCCGCGAAGCTGCCGGAGATCCTGGGCGTTGCGCCCGACGAGTCGCTGAGTGCTTCGGCCCAGTGGTCTGGCATGGCCCTTTGAGTGTTTGTATTATTCTACTTGTTAGCCAATACAGCGCGTGTTTGTTGCGATGATCCCGCCTTTCATTCCCTTTTTGCTTCTTGGTGGCGCCAACGGCCTGCTCTTGGGCGCCATGGAGGGCTGGCTCGGTGGCCCCGGCTGGACCTTCTCTGCCATGCGCCTCTTTGGCTACCCCTTGATTGGTGTGCTGTCGCTTGCGGCCGTGAGCGTGCTCTCCTTGGCTTTCCCGGGCTTCACCGACGCCAAGTACTTGAACGTCATCAAGAAGGCCCCTTCGGGCGCTGCGGATACGGCCAAGTGGGTGGCTGCCAACGGCGGCTCGGTGCTTTTGGGTGGCATTTTCAACGGCCTGGCTTTCTGGGTCCTGCACGCCATTCCCTTCGTGCAGAACATGGGCTTCTTTGGCTCGGCATTGGTCGGTGTTGCCTGCCTTGCGGCCTACACCAGCTTTGTGCTGCCGCTGATCAACATGTTTGTCTAAGCCAGGCGCGCAGTTGCGATGGCCATGCTCTTTGCGCTTGCAGGTACGGGAGTGGCGCTGTTCGGCGCGCTCAACTACATCGCGCCACTCGATCCACCCACTGCGTTCGACGACGAGCCGCGGCTTGCCGATCCCGCCGTGGGTTTGGTACCCGCGCGGCCCTCCGAAGCGGCGGACATCTGGCCCGCGGCGGCTGGCACGGGCATCCATGTGCGAAACGCGCGCCCTGCAAAGGACGGGAAAGGCGCGCACCCAGTGAATCGCTGGAACTCGCGCCTCCCGCACAGCGCTGTGCTGCCCAAACGCGAAGTGGGCCTGCTGCCCCCGGGCAAGCGCATGTCCACTCAGTCGGCGCAGGCGGCCCAAGACCGCATTGCCTGGGTGACGGCGCAGACGCTCCCACAACTGTTGCGACCGACTTCCTTCAGTAAAAACACGACCGCGCCGCCCGCGCTCCGCTTTGCGCACCCCGTGGCATGAGACCCGTGTGGATCCTTGCCGGCACCTGCATCGCCGTCGCTATTCCCCTGACCTACCTGACCCTCTATCGCCCCTTCAACCCATCTCAGCGACGGCGTGTTGGCTACCCATGAGCGACGCACTCTACCTCGACTTCCTGCTCTGTGCCATGTTCCTCTGTTCGATTGCGTTCTGTTGTTTGTTGGTGTTTTGTGTACAGCCGTGGTTCGAACAATGTAGGCGGAGCGCAGAAATAGTAAACGACGATGAGGTTTAATCACATACGCTTTACCCGGCCCCGCAGGTTCGCGTACTGCCGTCGGGCAAGGTGTAATGCACGACGGGTGAAACACCACCCTGGACCACGGGACGACAGCGCGCGCACTTGGTTTTGCGCGGGTTGGCAGGGTCAACCACTGAAATGAACTCGCTTCGACTCGGCTCGCTGTAGAGCATGTCGCGCTCCACGTCGGTAAGGCCCTCGGGCGTGCACTGGCAGAGCGTGGCTTCCTTTTCTCCAGTCACCGGGTTGGTGGTTTCCATGCAAGATTCTTGGCGCCCGCATTCATCGACGCTCGGGTACTGGGGCCAGTATCCCGCGATCGTGTCTCTGCATGCGTTTTTGTCGCCGGTGTAGGCGAAAGTGCCCTTTGCAAGAGGCGGCCGGCCGGGGTCCACGGGAATCACCGGGTCGCTCGGCACACCCGTGGGCTTGCACACCAAGTCGCCTGTGAGTGTCTGCAGCTGGTACTGCTCGGACAACTCGCCCGTCTTGCCTTGCCAGGAGTAGCCGTCGGGGCAATTGCCACACACGGGGTTGCCGTCGCTGCCCTTGATCACTCGCTGTCCATCGGCCAGACACACCATGGCACCCCCAAGACCCTCCAACTTCTTTGCGGCATTGACCCTGGCCTGCTCAAGCGACTGGCGGAGCGAAGAGAGCGCCATGGCCCACTGCTGCTGTAGGCGGTCGTGCGCCTGCTTGACCTTGGCGTCGCGCGAAGCCATGTAGTCCGTGTAGGCCTCGCCGAGCACCACGCGCATCTGGGCCTCCAGCGCGTCAATCTGCTCCTCAACTTGGCGCGCCACTTCGGCATCCATGTCGGCACTCATGCGCGCCTTCAAGTCCACGATAGCGCGTGCGGCTCCGTCCTTCTGCTTTTTGAGCCACTCGTCCCAGCCAAGTGAGCCGGGCAGGGGGCGCGGGGGTCCCACGGGGCTCGGAGGCGACCAGGTGGCAACGGGGCGCACCAGGCCAGCGAGGCCTTCCATGGCGTTGCTCATTTTCGCGAGTGTATTGGGAATCATCACGGGCGAGAAGACGGCAAAGACCGTGGCGGGGTAGGGGATGTAGCGCAGTGGGCAGAGCAGGGTGAACGCCTCGAGGCCCACCAGGTAGTGGAACACCATGCCCAGCACGCCCTCCATGCTCTGCCACACGGGGTTGCGCCGCGAGTCGTAGGCCGGGAACAGCAGCTCGGTGAGCGTCGCTGCTCCCAGCGAGCAGAAGCACGCGACGGCGCCGACCTCCAAGAAGTCAAGCGCGCGGAATAGCTCGCTGCTCATGGCGCCAACACTCACTCATTCGCCTCTGGCGTAGATTTTGGCGCCTTCGACGCCATTCGCGAATAAACCGCACCCAGGATATGCGACTGAAGTGCATACAGCTTTTGCAGGCCGTTGCTCAGGAGAAAAATGCCCACGAGCGCGCCGAAGGGCACGAGGTTCGAGCCCGTGCTGAAAATTCCGCGGCTGGCGAACAACAGAAAATTCGAGAACAAAACATGCAGCGAAATTTCGAGTGCAGCTTCCAGGCCGCCCAACCACACGTTCTTGTCGGGCGTGTAGGGCGGGAAAATGGCCTCCAAAATACCGCTCAGCACGATGTTGGCACCCACGTCGAGGATCGAGAGCACCGCGGTGAGCAGCACGGCACGCACCGGGTTGGCCGCGGTGGGCGACGCCACGGACACCGAGAAGCTGGCACCTGCAGTCTCCATTGCGCGCGCGTGGATACACCCGGGCTCTAGAAATTGAGCTGGCCGCGAATGCCCAGGAAGTAGTCACGCAAGTCTGCCAGAGTCTCCACGGGTTTGGACTGCTGGGTCTCAGGGTCGGTCCATACCATGCCCATCTGACCCGGGCGTTTGTACTGCTTCACCACGGCATAGGGGTCCTGGGGTCCGCCTGGGTGGCCCATGCCCGGCGTGCCCACTGGCGCAGGCACCCACATGCTCACTTGCGCGGGCTTGCCCTCGGGCGTGCGTCGCGTCGACTGCACTCCGGGGTATGGGCGCACCACCGGCGGATCCATGGGCGAGAAGGACGCGTCGTTCAGCTGCGAAGTTTGGAAGGTCTGCAGGTGGAAGGCCATGCCTTTGGGCGCGGGTGGTTGGGGCAGGTTCGTGCGATCTGTGCGAAAAACCACCGAGCGCCCCTCCTGCACTTTGCGTGGCGCGGGCGTAGTCCACATTTTGTTGGTTTTATCAACGCCGAAAACAGTACAATAATCAAGTAGACTTTGCAGCCGCGCTCAAAATCTGATCCACCTCAGACGCGCCCGCTGCGATGCGCTGGGCAAACGCCAGGGCCTGCTGCTGCATCGCCTGCACCGCATTTCCTGCCTGGTCCAGCGAAGCAGTGGCAGCACGCGCAGGGCTCATCATCCACCGCCAAAGGGAAAAAAAACCATAGCACAGCAACACTGAACCAGAAAACAGCCCAAGCAACACCCAGGGGTCCCGAGTCCATCGCGGCGGCGGCTTGGACAGAATGGTCTTGAGCGGCACGGGTGGCTGCTCTTTGCCTTGCTCCAGGAGCGCGTCCACCTCGGCCTGGCGCTCGGCAAGCTTGGGGTTGGAAGGAGTGGCGGATTCCTCGGCCATGGCTGATTGCTCAGCGGGCGGAATAGATTTCTCGAAGACGGGTCAGCGCGTCGTCAAATGAACTGCGTACCATCGACCCCTTGGTTGTAGTCGCTTCCATCGTGCGCTTGACCCCGACCAGCGCATTCTCGAGTACGTCCGGGCGAATCGACACCGCTCGCTTTGACTCGAGATCCAGCAGCGCTGTGCGCAGTGTTGCAAGGTGCCCGAGATTCACGCGCTTGGTGAACCGCTCGAGCTGTGCGACTTCTGAAAGCGCTGCATTCCTGACGTCGTCCTTCGCTGGCGTTTTTTGGATCATAGCAAGCATGTCAATGAATGCACCCGGTGGCGGGGTTGGCAAACCAGTTGCGACCGCCTTGGCGATCTTGCCCATGTTCGCGCCAAGTTGCCCGGCATCGTCTGCCGTGAGGATTTTCTCCGAGTAGCGTGCCATCTTGTTGCCCGTGTTTGTACTGAGCGTTACCACGTCTTTGCGGAACTGCTCGAGCGTCTCAGGGGTGACGAGTGGCCTGTCTTCGGGCGGGATTGCTCGCTCAATCACTGGGTCGATAAGCTGTTCCACTGCCGCCGGAGCCGACGGGGACATGACGACCAACGCGGCTTGTAAGTGGTCGTTCGGCCCGTAGCGGCGCTGATCCAATCCATTATCCAGGTGCCGGCGCAACAAGTGCTGCTTCACCCGCGTCAGCATCTTTCGCACCGCGTCGACGTTTGCCGTAGCCGTGTCCAAAACGCGCCCAGTGGCCTCCATCACATTCTCGTCAAATCGATAGAACGGGTTGGTGTCGTTGTTCTGCCGCAGGTCATGGATGTATCCACTAACGGTACCGAGCGCAATGCCGTTTGCGGCCTGCGCGGCGGCAAGCACGGACCCAAAGCGCCGGAGCCACGCGGCCTGGTCTTCTGTCGGCACCTGGTTGTACTGCTCAAGATGATCCATCAACGGAAGCGCGTGGGCCTCGTGTTGGTGCATCTGTCTCGTGATGTGCTGCACCGTGAACGACAGTACCGTGATGGGGTCGATGTTCCCGCCGGTGGAGCTTGAACTGTCCATTGCGTTTTTCATCGTTTGCATGACCGCGGTCATATACGTCGAATCGACGTCCACCATGTGCTCCGTCTGTACGTTTGCAAGCGAGACCTGTGGGTCCGCGTCCAGGGCGTTTTCACGTCCAGGGTTGTAGCGCCCGACCTCTTGCTTGATGGCACCCCCGACCATGGTGTGTAACAGGTTTCGCTCGTCGGCATTTGCAGTCGACGGGGGAAACAGCGCAGTAGCGCCAGTCAAGTCAATGACCGGCGCTCGACGACGTGCCCCCGTGCTCAACACGAACACGGTATTGTCGTCAGTCGATGCGTCAACGTCCATGGACAGCGCAGGATAAACATCGACGTCAATTGCCGCATTCGCCGACGCGTATTGCAGCGTGTCGGCTATAAACTGGACGTTTGATTGCTCGCGAGCACTTGCTTCGTCCTCGATGATTTCCCTGGCCCAGTAATACGAGCCGGCGATGACAACCGATTCATCCATTGCATCGAAGATGCGGTCGCGGTCGACGTTGCCATCAGCGTCCAATGGAAGGTCGTCCATGTACTTGTCAACCGGGAATGGCGCGGCTTCTGGGAGCCCGTACCACTCGAGCAAAAACCTGCGCATGTTGTTAATCGCGCCCCACAAGTACTGGCGCGACTCCGCTTCCGCCTGGTGAAAATAGCGGTCGTCGAGCGCGTAGACTGCTTCGGTCAGTAGCCAAAGAGCGGAATCGCGTGCGTGCGTGTCTTCCATCGCGTACTGCGAGACGTTGCCGATTGCCTGTGCCACCGCGGCACCGGCGAGGTTTGTCGCGAGCTCTACTTTGTAGTTGTGGAGTTCCGGGTCCTCGAGCGACTGGGTGTTTATCCAGCGCAATGCCATATACTGGTCGTCGGGGGTGGCTGGCAGGAAAAAATCACCATTGAACATGTTAATCTCGTTCTCCGTGAGGTTTTTTGCGCGAGCATAAGCAACAAACCGGTCGGGAACTGTCAACGGTTCGCCGCCCGCTTCTGCTTTCGGTTCGACTTTCGGCTCTCGCTTCGGGAGCGCGATCGTGCGGGTCACCGTCGCATCCTCGAGCTTTACGTACTCGCGGCCGAATTCGTCGATAAACTGCTGTGCGCCGGCGGGGATGTCCACTTCGGGAACGGTAAGGTCCATCAAGTCCGTTTTTTTCTTTTTCCCGGCCTCCCCGTCTCCGGGTGCCGGCATGCTTGCATCGATTTCTCCACGCTGTTGGCGCAATTGCTCGTTCAACAGCGACAGATACTCGCTCATCATTGCACGTGGAAGCTCTCCCTGTGCAGTGTCCACGCCCGCTGCATTTGCCTCCGCCATCGCTTTTGCGAGCTCGTCAGAAAGCCGCTTGATCTCGGCATCACGAGCAGCAAATTGGTCTTGTGCCGCTTTGCTGAGCTGGCCTTTCGCTGCTTCAAAATCGCGATGCAGCTGGTCCGTTTGTAGCTTCAGGTTCTCGTTCAACAGCCGCACTTGCTCCGCTGATGCTCCCTTCGTGGCAGCCATCGCCAAGTCGTGCGCTTGTTGCGCGCGTGCCGCTTCGTTGCGTAGCATTTCGTGCAATTGCTGCTGGTTGTCCGAAAATGCCTGGTTTGCGTTACGCAGGCGCTCGAGTTTGCGTTTCATTTTCTCCTCTGTCTTTGTACGTTCCGTTTTTTCCGTCGCCTCCTTGAGTATGTTTGCACTTTCCCGCGCCTGGTATTCTTTTTCCAACCGCGCGGTTTCTGCAGCCGCCGCCGCCTTGGCTGCAGCAAGATCCTTGCGGAGTGCCTCGATCTGCTTTGTGCTTTGCTTGCCACCGCCAGTGGTCGGTTTGTCAATAAGCTCCTGGATCTGTGCAACGATTTCTGCTTGTCTCGCGGTCGCGTTTTGGTCCACAATTTGAAGAGTCTGCAAATGCTGCCCGTGGCGTACTCGCGCATCCGCGGACGACGCTTCAATGTCCTGCGTGTTTTTTGCTGACATCTGGGCAAGTGTTGCAATCAGTCGTTGGTGTTGGCGCTGTAGCTGTAATTGCAGTGCCTTGGTGACGTTTGGCGGGATTGGCTGCGGTGTGCTCGTTCCGCTTTGAACTGGTGCGCCATTGGGCATAATAGGATCCGGGCCCGCCCCGAGGTGCACATCTTGCATGGCCATCAAATCCTCGACCAGCCTGTCTGCTTTGTCTACTGTGTCCTCGCTCATCAACGGGACATCGCGCTCGCGGAAGCTCGTAAGCTGGTAGTCATCGAGGAACGACAGCATACCACTGACACTCATGAAACTCCGCGGATCCCCGGGAGATGGCATGCCGCTCGGGTCAGGCAAAACACCGTCGCCACGCGGGATAACCAACCCGAACTGAAGGACGATGTACTTGTAGTAAAGCTCAAGGTCGAGCAGCGTCCTCGGTGGTTGCATGTACAGGTGCATGAGGGATCGTTGGTAATCAAACCGCATGTGAATCAGTTCTCGCAAATACTCAACGACCCCGGGCACGTGAAACATGTTCTTGAACCCCCACGGTGTAAGCTGGGGTGCGTTGAAAACAGAAACACCGCGCAGCCAGCGCTGGAACTCGCGAGCATACATCAGGTCAACGTTCTCCCCGAGGCCTTCAAGCACCATTTTGTCTTGGTACTTTTTGACAGTGTGTGGGTCGAGCGTGCCAGCACCGTCACTGGTCATCTCGCGTGTCAACGCTTTGACAAACGCGGCCTTGGTTTCTGGAAGCGGCTCGAGTTTCCCGAGCGATGACTCTTTCGCAAGCGGGTGTGCGCCGACATGATAGCGCGAGAGGATTGGGTATTTGCTTTGGGTGTAGCTTGTTACGGCGGTGGCGCTAACTCCGCTGTAGTTTGGCCCCTGTGCGCCCACGGCACCCTGTAGCGCCGCCATCGCCGCCACAACTCAGACGCCGTGATAGAACTTGCGTTTTTATTTTCCGATCCACACACACGTGAACTCCTTGCCACCCGCAAAAAAACGCGCAATGTAGTCGGCGTACTGGTCTGCGCCCCAGTACTGCATCGAGGTTTTGAACATCCAATCAGCACCGCATCCCTTTTCAGGACACACGTTCCCGTACCACCACTCGTACTCTGTGCTTTCGCTGATGTGTGTAGGCTTGATAAGCGCAGTGGGAGAATAGCCCTTCGCCTGGTCAATCATCTCGGAGCTTGTTTTGTAGCTTGCAGCGGATCGCGCGTTGCCAAAGTTGGACAGTACAGTGAGTTTTTCCGTGTTGCCGCTTGGAGTGTAGCCGTAGTGGTCGCCATTCGCTGGGCTGAACGGCCGGTAGTCCCACAGTTTGGGCGGAATAAACGGACGGCCATTGAGCATGTAGTACCCATACACAACGGGCTCACCCGTGGGCGCATTGAGGAATGGCCATGGCGAGCGTTTTTTGAACAGGTTGGTGTTGTAGAACGCACCGTTGCCGTGGGTGCGCCAGGACTCTGCCTGTTGACGAATCCACGCCAGGTCGCGCGGTTTTCGTTCGTTCTCCTTGAGGCCGACCGTGTATAGCTTGTTGAAAATGGCTTCGTACTGCGGGCCAAACAGCTGGAATTGCACATAAGTCCGTGCGTCCACTTCCGCGCCTCCGGTAATGGACGTCGGTGCCCCAGGAGGGAGATTGAACCCAGTGACTTTCACGCAGCGCGCCAAGTCAGCGCCTTCGAGCTGGTTGTAGTGGAACGCATCCTTGTTAACCGAGCCACTGGTCTGGTTGTCTTTGTTGCTGTATGGCACAGCTTGCTGCGCGACCAATTGCACCGGGCAAGGCACACAGGCGGGACGGTACACGCCATTGTCACTGCCTGGTACGAACTGCGCGGAGCCCGAAGTTGCGCCGTACTTGAGCTTCACGCGGTGCGTGCTGGGGTGCCAGAGCAGCTCGACGATTTCTCCGGCCGCCTTGAGGAAGTTCGGACACGACTTGCAATGTACCAGCATTGCATACGAGGGGATGAAGACCACCCACATGGCGGCCAGGAGCATGTTCACTGCACCATAGAGCGATACGCGCATTCTATGCTCCACGCACTAGTGTGTGCGCGCAATGAGTACGCTGGTGATGGTCACCCTGGGCGCGGTGGCGCTGCTCAGTATCCGCATGCTGGTAGAAAGTAAAACCAGCGCAGTCAAGGCCACCGTGAAGAGCAAGCTGGACGAGGTGAAGTCCAAGCGCACCAAAGCACGCGCTGTGATTCCCACCACCGCGGATTTGGTAAGTGCAATGAACAACCTGAGTGCAAACCAGCGCCAGCAGTGGGAAGTGCAGCGCACCACGGGCCAGTTCGGCCGCGCGGCACTGCGCATGAAACGACGCGAGGGCGAGGACAGCGGTGCACTTCTCTATCGCATGCCGACTACCTGATGGCCCAACCCACTCCAACAGCCGACCAGCGCAAGTACAAGGTTGACACAATGACGCGTGCGACGGGTACGGTACTCTCGGGGAACCGGGTAATTAAACGCAAGGCGTTGTATCCTGAAAAAATGGCGCCCATCCCAGCCGCGAAAGACCCAATGGCCAAGACCATGAAACAGCGCAAAGACAAAGAGCAGCACGGGATGTAGTGCGCACTTTCTCGTTATTCTATGCAATAAACACAGTTCACGGTCATGACGTCTCGCGTTGTCAAAATCGAGCCCGGCACGGGCGCCGCCCAGGCCAATGCATCGCAGCCTACCATGGATCACCAGGTGCAGCAGCGCAATTACGCGTTTGAGAACCAGACGCGTGGCGCGGCACAGTTGCGCCAAGGTGACCCCATGGACTTTGGCATGGTGGCCTACCACAAAGACCCCATGGACGAGCAGGTGCAGATTCGGCGCGAACTTATGGGCACAGCCCCGCCACCGGCTACCCAAGCCGCGATTGCGGCCGGGGCACCAGCACCGACCGCGGCGGGAGACTTGCTCGGCATCCCGGCCGCGCAAATCCAGCGCACGATGCCCATTACCGACGCCGAAATCGCGTATGCCCAGCGCTGGCAGGCTCAGCAGCAGCAACTCATGCGCGACCAGGTGGTGGCGTCGATGTTTGACATGAAAAACCCGGCCGAACGCGCCCGCGTGATGCGGATGTTCCCCGGGTATATGGCTCGCCAGCGTGCTTTCGTGGACTCCAAGTTTGCCGTGATGCGCAAATACGTGGATATCTCCATGACTGGCATTCAGAGCGAGGAGGATGCCGATTTTGTGTACAATGTCAAGATGGGCCTTATTCAATTGCCAGCTGGATACGCGAGCCACGACCTACTCGTTACCCCGATGGACCCCCTCACCCACGCAGTCGCCGACCCGGCGCGCTACCAGGGCGGTTCGCTGGTCGAGCGAGGCCCTTTCAGCATCTACAAGTACATCGCGCCCATCCAGGCAGTAAACGCCGCAGGGTATACCGAGGCGAACAAGGCATACCCATACGGCGCGATCAACGATGCCGGCTATGATACCTTTGGGATGAACAACTTCTGGGGCCCAAACATGGGCGTTGCCTACAACCAAGCAAACGGCTCGTTCGGGGCAGCGAACAAGCAATACCGCACGGAGCCCGGTCTCAGTTTCCGCATGTAGGCGGTTTATTTTTTCATGGCGGGCGTGCTTGCACCCGGGGTCGGTTACCGCGAGGAGTGCGCGCTGTCGTTCTCGCAGTTGGCGAGTGCGCTCAATCTGCGCCAAGGTTTCAACGAGGTGCTGCATGGCCAGAGGCTCCCGACGAACGAGTTCATGCGCGCTGGCACGGCCTGGGAGCCCGTGGTGCGCCAGTTGTTCTGCGAGGCCGATGCGCGCTTCCGCACGTCCATGATGCCCGCTGTCCCGGCCGCGCTTTCGTCCAAGGACACCCAAGGCGTACGAGGCAAGTTGGCTGGCTGTGCGGACAACTTCGTGCCGGGCATGGGCACAGTGGACTACAAGCTCTTGACTCGGCGCGAGCTCTGGGACGGCCCGCTCATCCCCGTGGACTACCTGCCCCAGCTGCACGCGTGCGCGCTCTCACTCGGCGTGCGTACGGCCTGGTTGGTGGTGTACCGCCACCCTTTTATGCCCACCGACGACATGGCCTCACCGCTGCGTCTGGCGATTCTGCGTGGCAAGCCCTTGGAACTACCCGGGGGCACGCTTGCAGTGTACCGCTACGATCTGTGGCGGGGGTTCTGGGAAGACTTTGTGCTGCCGCGCTTGGCCCTCTTCCAGGAGTGGCAGCGCCTGGCGCGCGTACACGGGCCGCGCTACCGCCCGAGCCTGCGCAAGTCCCACCCCTACTACGACCCCCAGTACAAGAGCATGACACACTGCCGAGAACAGGCTTTATTTTGTCTACCTCCCAATTATTCACAGTTGGAATTGCACCGCACTTACTGGCCGCTCATACCGCCATTGGTGTGGCCCGCGCCTGCACCCGAGCCCGATGCCCTGGAAGAAGAAGAGGGCGCTGACGCCGTGCAATCGATGCGACGTGCGCTGCAGCGCCAAGAGGAGCTCCTCAGTGTTCGAGCCTTGGAGGAGGGCTGTGCAAGACTCTTGCGTGCTCTTGACGGAGGTGGTGATGCTGACCTCCACTTCCCAAGTAACAGTAGCATCGAGTTACCTCGACAATGATGGGCACCTGGTGCAGTGGCACCAGCCATTCGATGAAGTCCATGGCCTGTTGTTCAGTGTTGGCCACGACGTGCATGTTCGCGAGTAGGGTGTTGGTCGTGGCGTCTTTCAACAAATACAGCGGGTGGTGGTGGCGCGACATGTTCGCTCTCTACCCATCTTTACTAGAAAGCGCGCCTGCGTTGCACTTCTAATGACCCAGCGCGATGCACATCCGCTCCACCAATGCTAAAAACAGAAGCACCAGCACAATCAACCCCTCCTCCGTCTCCCATGGCACATGCCGCCCTTTGGGTAGTGGTTGGGGCGTCGTTTCTGCGAGAGGCGCTGCACTTGGCGCTTCCAGCGGATGCGGGACTGGGGTTTGGCACAGAGTTGTTTCTCGCGACCGTGCCCGCAGTGTACGTCTACGAGCGCCGCAATACCCCTGGCTCAATCGGGAGTGCGCTCGTCGCCGGCGTGGCATTGCTCACGGGTGCACTGGCGCTGGGTTTCCAGCAACTGATGTTCCCCGCAGCCGAGGCGCGCTTTTGGTTGACGCCGCCCCTGGTGCTCCTGGCGAGCGTCGTGGGACAAAGTATCGTGTACCAAACCGGTTTATTTCACACGCCGAGCGCTTAAGTGCCAGGCCGGCATTCTGCGCGCCAAGCATCCACGATCCGGTCGACTGCCTCTGCGCGCGGGCCGTCCGTCTTTGCACAGGAGTGATTGAGAAACACAATGACACGAGACACGCCCTCCCCGCATCTCTCCGCGGCGAAATTGATTGCATCGTTTGCCGTGTGAAGCATGCTGCCGCGCCCGTACCGGAATTGCAGGTGGCGCTGATTCGGCACGATGCTCGGCGTCATGAAGTGTCCTCGGTGCATCTTGATCACCTCCTCGTTGTCGGCCCATGGTAGCGCGCGTTTCCAGGCCTTCAAGTAGGTCGGCAAGCAAATCACGAGCTCGCACGCTTGGAAATCCAGGTAGCCCGCGTCGCCATTCTCGTGCACGTAGTAGAGTCGCACAGGGGTGTCCTCGCTCGCCATGGGGAAAGTGAGGGAATGAAAAAAAACGCGCTTTTGTCCCCGCCGCATCGCCTAATTAGGAAACGGGTCCAAAACTACAAAAAATACATATTATACACTCTATTGTTATGTTCGACCTGTTTCCTAATTTGGACGGGCGTCCGGGTACAAAAGCGAAAAAGCCCGCCGACCGTGCACCACACCATGGCCGAGTACAGACTGCGCACGGACACCTACCAAGAGGAGGTGGAGGGGGTTATAGCGGAACGCAACCGTACCTGGCTGGATCTGGACTCTGCTCCCGAGGCCCAGAGCGCCGCCGACGAGTACTACCGCGCACAGCTCAAGAGGCTGCGATCCGCCTATGTGAAGGACTTGCACGCGATTCTCACGCGCACTACTGTAGCCAAGTGAAACAATAAACCGCGCGCATTCGCTCATGGACAAGCTCCTACCAGACGCCCCAATATGCTACCGCATGCTGTCCGTGGACTGGGGATGGACGAACATGGCCCTTGTGGCATTCGAGCTGAACACGAGCAACGGCGAGCTGCACGTGTTTCTGAGCCCGCCGTTCTCGATTGTTGGCGATGTTTCGGGCCAATGTGCCCAGTACCACCCGGAGTGGACTGGGGCGATGGCTGCCAATGCATTCCTGTCGGCGCAAACGCGCTACCAGGACCCCTCGAGCCCTTTGTGGATGCTGCACTTCCCACACTGGCAGGTGCCGCACCCGATCAGCGAGATTGTGCTCGAAGCGGGCAACCCACCTCGCCCGGACTCGCACGCGCTGATTGCCAGCGTTGCCTGTTCGCTGCACTGCTTGTTTCCCCGGGCCAGCATCCACCAGGCCGTGCGGCGCCAGGACGTGATGCGCCACGCCGGCATCAAGGTCGGTGCTGGGCGTGCGGCGAGCAAAGAAGGCTCGTTGGCGGCAGTGCGCGGCCTTGAAATGCACTTTTTTGCCCAAGAAAAGAACGCGCGCAAACTGCTTGAGTCCGACCACGTGTGCGATGCGCTGTTGATGGGCTTGTATGTGTGGCGCGGCCAGTACCGCTCGCTGCATGTCCACGGACCGGCGTCGTGCGCGGCCTTCCGGCCTACTGAGCTGCACTCGCAGGTGTTGGCTCGGGTGTAAAGAAGTTTTCATTCAGTCTCGCACACCGCCGCGCACCACCAACATGTCCTATCCCGTCGACGCACCCCAAGGCCCTTGCGACCAAAACGGCATCCCCATTTGGCACTGCCAGGCCAAGATGCCCGACGGCAGCGAGTGCGGCAACCGCTGCGAGGTGGCCATTTCCCAGAGCGAGAAGAACAACGGCAAGATGTACCACAAGTGCAATGTGAAAGACCCCGTCACCAACGAGTACCACAACTTCCGCAAGTGGACGACCGACCTGCAAGAGAAGAAGAGCTGGGGCAACTCCATGATGCCCGCGCGCAACGTGCCCAACTCGGGCCAGTCGGCGCAGACCGTGCACACCCAGTCGGCCCAGGTCGCGGCCTCGTCGTTGATGGAGCTGGCGCAGAAGGTCGAGCTGTTGGCCGGCGCACTGCTGGAGAACAAGCAGGACATCAAGGAGCTGATCCAGCACGTGCGCGCCTCGATGAAGCACCAGCAGCCTGCCGCGCCGACGTCCCTGCCTGTGGCGGCTGCACCGGCGCCAGTGGACAAAGCGTACGGCTACATCGCCCCTGGCCAGAGTGGCTTTCTGCCGTTCCCGGGTGGATCGGGTTACGCCAATGCAGGCATGGCTGGTGCGAGCGCCCAAGCGCCCGCCACTCCTGCCTCTTCACCCTCCTACGCCTAGCCCATGCAAGAGGTGCATCCGGGCTTCTGCCATAGGGACGCGAATGGCCCCTGGTTATTGCCCATCGCACCCAAGCGGTTTCCCAGCGCGAGTTTTGCGTAGTTTGCAATAAATTTGTAGCCGTGAATCAGCACGACTCCCCACCCCAGAATGTAGAGCGGCACCGACCACTGGTTGTAGGTCGAAACCAGGATCAGGGGGCCAATCACGAACAGGTGGGCGATGTTGACGAAAATACCACACATTGCGCGCGTGCGAGTGTATTGTAGAGCAATAGAACAGCCAACAGCGCTAGTTCGCAACACGGATCAACTGTCCATTGTACTGCTGCACCTGGTTGAAAGTGGGGCAGTACAGCTGGATGTGCAAGTTGATCGAAGTGGCCACGGTCCACTCCAGGGTGACGTTGAAGTTGTTCAGCAGGTTGTTGTCCACCGAGCCGCTCGTGGTGTTGCGAGTGTCCTCCAGCAACTGGGCAAAGTTGATGGGAATCATGGGCCACTCCGACGCGGTGCACTGGCGCTTGAAAAACTGCTTCAACAGGTGAGTCACAGAGAAGCGCTTGAGCAAATCGCCGTTGTCGTAGGCGAGCGTGACAAAGTCCGGCAGGTTGCTGCGACTGAACTGCGCAAAGCCCGTGGTGTAGCTCGTGGTGAACGACGCCGGGCGGATGATGATGTAGTACACCGGGGTCTCGCGACGCAGACCCGTGATGGCCAGGGCGCCCGAATTGGTGGCACCAGCGCCGAGCGACGGGTTCAGCACCACACTCTGCCAGTCCTGCACCAAGGTGATGAGACCCGTCTCGCCCATATGCGTAAGCGACTGCAAGTACATCTTGCTGTCCGTGGAGTAGGTCTCGTACTCCACCAAAAGACGCGGATTGGCAGCCAGCGTCATGGTGGGGTTGGTGTAGTCCGTCTCCAAGATGTTCGCCAGGCGACCCAAGTACATCTTGATCTCGATCCATCCAGGGAGCGCACGCGAGTAGGGCGCCTTCTCCTCCTTGCGGTACCAGTAGGTAGGCACCGGGATGCGGAAGGTCTGGGTCGAGAGCGCCAGGGTGTCTCGCTGGGCCGTGCTCTGCGAGAAGTAGTACTCGCTCAGCACGTCCGCCTGCTTCTCCTTGGTGTCGTGCGTCAACGACTCGATCAACAGGCCGAAGAAGTCGCCGGCGTGGAAGGTCTGCTGCTGGTACTCCAGGGTCAGGGCCTCGAGCATGCGCAGCGGGGCGCACTGTTGCAGACGGTTGTAGGTGCCGGGCGTACCTCCCGGGGCATTCACCACGATCTCCACATAGGCCGCGATGATGCGGTCGACGTTGTCCACGCGGAAGGTCAAGGGCGTACCTTGCGCGGTGGCCAGACCAAACGAGCCCGTGCCCGACTCCTGGGCCACCACGTACTTGCGCTCCTCCGCCACATCGGTGAGCATCGAGTAGCCCGCGGGGGCCGTGGCGATGGCCGTGCCCTGGTCGCTGTGCAAGAAGGGCGCAAACGGTCCGACGCCCGCATTTGCCTTGGCCGTGAATACGTCCGACATGGCGCTCGAGAGACAAAGTGCTCGGTGTTATAGAAAGAAATACTTCACATTGCCGCGAGCAGCGCCGCCAACACCGCGCCAAACACAACCACGGTCAGTACAGTCTTGCTGCCAGAGTCGAGGACGGCCTCTTGCTGCTGCTGGGCGGCGTTCTTTGCGCTTTCCTCCACACCCACAATGGTCTGGATGGCATCCGCGACATTGCTCTCGATGGCGTTCTCCTTGATGGCCTGCATCTGGTTGCGCTTGCGATAAGCCGTGCCCAGTGGTTCCGCTTGGATTCCCATCAAGCCCGTGCTGGTCATGCCGCGCTGCTGGATGGCCTGGCGCAGCATCTTGGCCTTGGTGTCTTCCTGTTGAAGTCCAGCAAGACTCGGCACTGCGTCATTGACCAGCGGGGTTTGCGCCATGTCTGCCAGCGCGCGCCCCTGCTGCAGCGCGCCCATGGCCGTCTGGCGCTTCACGGCGTCTTTGAGCGAAAGCGTGGGAGCCGCCACGGCATTGGGGTTCGTGCGCAACTTCGGAGGCATGCTGTGCTAACTCGCCACACTACCGAACTCCTCCATAGATTCTGACGTGGGCGCGCTCGAAAACGGTGCCATCACCAGTGCATCTTTGTTCCAGGGCTCGGCACGCTCTTGCTTCTCACTTGGAAGCGGGGGCGGGGTGCTCACCACCGCCGACCACGCGAACAACCCGAACAGTCCCACTGCGACCCACTCCATTGGCTCAACCAAGTCCCAACTGGTCAGTCAAGCGCGTGATGCCGGTCGCGGTCTGCTGGCGCGCATAGAACGTCTCGCGGTTTTTCAAGTAATGGCAGTTTTTGCACAGTAATTGAGTGTCTTCCAACCCGTGGCGCATCACCGTGGCAAAGCGGTGGTTTGCAGCGGCGTTGCCCGAAATGCGGAATTGGTGGATCTGGGTCACGGGCGACACCGAGTAGTCTTGCAGGTCAAACAAGTGGTCGAAATGCCAGCGGTACAAGTCGTTGTAGTTCTCGACCTCCTTGTAGCAGTAGTTGCAGCGGCCGTTTTTTGCAAGTGCCAGGAGCGCGCGGATGGCCTTGACCCGCACGCGCTTGTCTGCACTGAGGGTCAGGGGAGTGAAGTACTCACGCGCTTGCGCTTTGCTCACCGAGGTTTGCAGCTCTTCGCTGCCCCACGACACGCGCTGCGAGTTGGCGTCCCCCATTTTGCTTTCCCACGCTAGAAAGCGAGGGAAGCCCATCGATCCACAACGCCACGGCGCCGTAGGTCAGTAGCGAGAACCAGAACACGAACATGGCACAATGCTTTCATTCATTAGATTGAGTCAACGAGCGCGGCGTCCATGGGCACAGATGGGCGAGTGTGTTGGATGGGCACAGATGGGCGAGTGTGTTGGGGGCGCAGGCGCGCAGGCAGAGGTTGGTCCGCGCGGATGCAGTGGTTGAACTCGGCCAAGTTCAGGCGGTACACGCGCCGGCGCTCGGCGGGTTTCATGCCCGGGTAGAGTTGGTCCACGAAGTGTTCCATGAGCACGTACTTGACAAAGTCCGACGCGCGTTTGAGCTTCTCCTGGAGCGTGGCGCGCTTGCCTTCCGCGGACTCATACCAGTCGTAGAAGCTCATCAACATCTGCAGCTCGTGATTCGAAATGACGCGTTTGGACATTCGCTCAGATGAAGAAGCCAAACAGGACGGCCGGGACAAGTGCCCAGAAGTACCAAGGGAAGTACGTGCCCTCCTGTCGCTTGTCGGCGGGCAGCAACCAAATGAGCTGGCGCGGGGTGCCGTCGGGTTTCCATGCGCTCTGGGGCTTCACCAAGAACACCACGAGCGAGCCCGTGGCCAATCCAAACAACGCACGTGACACGGGGCTCACAAGACCCAAGGTGCCAAAAATGTACTCCAAGGGCTCGAACACGGCGCCGACGGCACGTGCGAGCACGCTGGGTTCGGGCGGAGGAGGCGCTTGACCGGCGAGAGCGGACATGGTGTGCGGTGTTTATTCCGGGATAGAAGAATCGTTTTTCGCAGCCATCGCGCGCGCGGTCGCCTCACAAGTGCCGTCGTAGTAGGCGTCGAAGAAGTTCAGGTAGAGCGCGAGCTTCTCGTAGTCGAGCTCTTGCAAGAAACGGATGGCGATGTTGGCCTTCTGGCGCAGGTTTTGCTCGTTGACCTTCAGCGAGCGTGGCAGACGCCCAGCGAGCTTTTCGTAGGGCTCCAGCTCCGGCGCCTCCTCATCCATGCCCCCAAGGAAACCCTTGCACATCGCAATTGCAGCGAGTTGTCCCGATAGAGCCTGGTCCGTAAGCAGCGTTGCATTTGGGATTCCCAGCTCAGCTGCGACAAGCCCGCTCTGAATGCGCTCCAAGAGCGCCTCATTGCCCACCGACCCACACTGCTCAATTGCCTGCACCGCCGTGCTTCCCAAAAGCTGCACGCATCGCAACAACCGGGCACGGACAGCCGCACCATCGACAACCACCGTGCTCATTGTCCCTAGAGAGTCGCGAGCGAATGACGGGTTTATTGAACAGCGCGCGCGCTTTAGGCCATGTTGACCGCGGCCGTGACCTGGATGTGGGTCAGCGAGTACACAAACACCGTGCACGAGGAGGGAGTGCCGGCGGTCGTGGTGGCAATGGAAGCCTGGGGCGCGACGTTGCCGGCGCCATAAATGTAGGAACCGGTCGGCGCAGAGATGGTCAGGGCATTGGCTCCGCCGTCGTCCGTGAAGAACGTGTACTCGCGGCCAACATAGGCCAGCTGCAGCGCGGCAGTGGCGCCGAACGAGAGGGTCACCGCACCGGCACCCACGGCAGCGCGATGGTAGCGCTTGGTGGCATCAATGGTGCCCGTGGCCGTGTAGTTCTTGGCGGTCTTCTTGCGGTTGCCCTGGAGCTCGTACTCGCCATTGCGGTCCAGCTCCACCCACTTGCGCTCGGCCTGAGGCCAGTCGGCGGTCACTTCGTTGGCGTTGTTGTAGGCCATGGCGCGGGTGTTCGTCTCGCATAGAATGTTCCTCAAGTTCTATAACTCCCACGCATCGCCATGTCCGTGTGCGCGCCGGGAGAGTTGACCGTAACCAGTAACCCACAGACCGTCACGTTTGCCAATGTGCTGAAAGACACCAAAAAACTGTGGCTGCGGGGCTTCGCAGTGAACGGCGCGCCGATGGGCGCAGGCGTACCACTCTTCCCACAACTGGTGGTGCTGATCGACGGCAGCAAGTTCCGTCACGTGTCGCGTCAGACCACCAACACTTCCTCGGCGGGCCATCCGCTCACGCTCACTGGCGCCAACACCTACCACGAATACGAGAACCCGCGCTACTTGGGCCATTTCCAAGCGAGCGGAGAAGACCTGCGCACGCTCGAGGTCCAAGTGCAGACGCCAGCAGGCGCCACGACCGACGGCGCGGGAAACCCGCTTTTTGCCTCGCTGGTGCTCGACCTGGTATTCGAGGTCGAGCCCTGCCAACGCGACCCCCAAATTTGGATGGACCGCCAGCGGGTTATGCGCGACACACTTTTCCCCTACTGATTTTTTTCGCCGCCACGCCATGCTCACAGTCCGACCACACACGCCATGCGCGCTCGATGCCGAACACGCCCTGCGCGGGGCGCACTGCCGCGGGGACATTGAGGCCATCTACAAGCCCGGTGATGTCGACGTGCTCGACTGGTACTTCGAGCCCGAGTTGCCAAAGTTTATGTTCATCCCGGGCTTTGTGGCCACCTCGAGGCGCTCGCTCAACATGGGCGACGGCTGGCGCGAGGAGCTGCCCTACATCAACCGCAAGCCTGGCACGGGCCTGGCCAACCCACTCAACTGCTACTTCGTGGACCCTCGCGCCTGGGAGGCGCTTGTGATTGTCACCTCGCCCTACGTGCACCACGACTACCGCATTGGCTCCTCGACGCTGCTTGAGCGCCGCTACCCCCAGGCGATGTTTTTGCGCCGAGTGGATTCGCCGTCGCGCCCCATCGACAACGAACGACACACCATTACCGTGTTTATCCCACCCGAGACCGTGCGCACGCTCAAGCTCGTGAGTGAACGCGATTTTATTGAGGGCGTCATCTAGAGGTTGTCGTACTCGCTGTTCATTCGCACCCCGTCGCGCGCCGCCTGTGCCATGTACTGCGAGCGCAGCATGTCGTTGTTTTTCTTGACCTTGCGAGTAAACGCCTGTAACATACCCATTCCAAGCATGGCCCAAGGGGAAACAGAAATCAAGCCAATCAAGTCCACGGCGCACAACTGCATCGCGGTACGCAGCTGAATGTCCGCGAGTGCGTCGCTCTCGCCGCTCAGTGCCTTGCGCACATCATCCGAGAAACCCTCGCCGTTCAGCTGCACTGCAACCGCGTCGGGCACGCGCTCGCGCACGAAGGGGAGCATGCCCTCCAGAAACTGCGCTCCGTACTCCAGGCCCCACTGGAGCCACACCTCCTCGTTGCCACACGAGAGCATGGTGCGGCACTGGGCCAAGGCCATGCGGTGGTCCTCGGCCGAAGACCCGCGCACGGGCATCGCGACTTGGCGCGCCAGCTCGGGCTTGATGCGCATGTATGCCTCGATCTTGGTGCGCAGCACGGCGACCTCCATGAGCGTGGCATCGTCTGCGGTGGTCTTGTACACCTCGGGGCGCGGCTGCGAGGGCGTGCGCGGGCGTGAAGGCGGGTTCGGTGGCAACTCCACGGGACGGAAGTCGTACTGGGTCGGCACCGATTGTGGTACCGTAATCGGGGGCTGGTTGCCAAATCCCGTCTGGTGCGTGATCACCTCGGGCTGTCCCAGCAGCGTGGCATTCAAGTAGGCCTTCTGCTCGTCGTTGAGCATGGTCTCGCCCTCGCGCATGGGCGGCGGGCCTTGGGGCACCATCTGCTCGGGTTCCTCCTGATGCGGTGGCGCGGGCTGGGCCTGGGCACGCATCATGGCGATGGCCTCCGACAAGTCAGGCGCATCGAGCACGTCCTGGTGCATGTGATCGACCACGTCGGGCGCGGGGTCGGGCTTCTTCGGCGGTGCCTTCTCTTTCTTTGGCCGGGCCATTCTAACACCTGCTCCTCAGAGCGCAGGGATAGAAATGGCGGAAGGTCCCATTCCTGCGAATGCCTTGCTGATCCAGCCCAACATGTACGACCCGGGCGCCCCGCAAGCGGCACCCGTGGCCGAGCGAGACCTGCACGAGTACCTTGGCACTGATATGCTGGTGCCGCGCAACGGGGAGAAGGCACTGCCCGTGCACTACGCTGAAGCCGGGCCGGACCCGCCGGAAATCGGGCGCATCAAGATCAACACTGCGTTCGGCAAGGAGGTCATTCTCAAGCAGTTTTTCTGGGACCTGATCAAGCCCGACTGCACCGTGGCCGTCGAGGGCAAGCGTCGCTCAGGCAAGACTTCGCTCATGCGCAACATGCTCAAGGCCAAGCGCCGCTGCTTCCCCCAGGTGTACATCTTCACTGGAACCAAAATCTCAGAGGAGTACAAGGGCTTGGTGCCCGACCGCTACATCTTCGACAACTTCGAGACGTTCAAGCCAGACGACCTCAAGTACCCCGGTGGCATGGACGTGTTCTTGGCCATTTGGTACCGCCAGCTGCAGCGCGTGCGCAGATTGCGCCAACGCGGGCGCAACGACGAGAACATTGACGTGCTTGTGGTGATCGAAGACTTGGTGGCGAACGAACAGAGCAAGCGCGGGTTCCACGACATCCCCCTGCTGAATCGCATTGCCTTCAACGGTCGCCACGCGCACATGAGCATTTGGATCGCCTCGCAGAACATCAAGGCCATCCCTCCTGCGATCAAGGAGAACACCGACATGATCGCCATCCTCACTGCGACCTCGCGACGCACCAAGGAGTCGGTGCGCGAGTCTTTCGTGGACTCGCTGCACAACGACCAGGAATTCGACGAGGTGTTCCAACCGCTGAAAGAAGTGCCCTGGTCCGTGGTGTTTGTGGATCGCCGAGACGCGCGTCGCGAGCCGCTGGAGTGCCTGTACTTTGGCGTGCCCGAGCTCATCAAGAAGGACTTTGTGATGGGCGACAAGCAGTTCTGGTCCAAAGACTTGGACTGGCTCTGGAAGAACGGGTACAAACATTTACTCGAGTTGGACGATTGGGGCATTGAGAAGGTCACCTACAAAATCGACCCCGCGGGAGGTTGAGTCATGCCCAGAGGCAGTACCTCTTGCGGGTGGATGCTATGTCCGCGCATCAGCTCGCAAATCTGGTCCAGGCGCGTCCAGTCCACTCCATAGGCCGTGTGCATGCCGTGGCGTGCGCGCTGGCGCGTGGTGGTCAAATTGAACAGACCCAGACACTTGCGCAGCATGCTGCTCATGGAATTGGTGCGTGCCAGTGGGCGCTCGAGCTGGGTCGCGGTGAGACCCACCAGCTCCAAAAGCGGTGCATTGTCCGGGGTCTTCAATGGGAGCAAGTAATTCTCGTGGAAGAACGCAGTGCCATAGTGCTGCTCAAGCAACTCGGTGCCCTCGACGAAGCGCCCACCGCGCGTGGCGCGCATGAACGGCTGGAGCAAACGCGTGACCCAGCAGACGGTATGTGCCAAGAACTGGTTGAAAGCCACGGGGCGGTCGCGTGCCTCGTCGCAGTGGTGGTAGTGGTAGAGCGGGTGCGATGTGTCGTTCAGTCCAGTAAAATGACCATGTCCGGCCAAGTCGGACTGGTACAATGCAACCGCCTCAGCGTCGTCAAAGCGGCCCTCGTGGCCACCCAAGCGCATCCAGCAGCGCAGGAGCGTGTTGGGCACCAAACACTGCTGCAAGAAGGCGTACTCCTGGGACATCAGGGGCACTGGGGGCGGGGCAAAGTCGTAGAGCTCGGCCACGCGGTCGCGCAGCACGGGGCTCTCGGTGTAGCGCTGGCAGTCGGCCAGCCACGCCTCCCAGCGCACCTGGGTGAGCGTCTCGGCGAGCAGCGCGGGTCGGTCGCAGCCCTCCTCTGGCAATGCGCGCTTGTCCTCGAATTGCTCGCCGTGCTGGAGCAAAAGCAGGCGCAGTACCGTAACATAAGAGCGCATCGCGCTGTTGCGCTCGGCCTTGCACCAGCCTGCAATGCGACACAGGGCATCCTCGCGATCCACGCGGAAGTAGCCGTGCTCGTCGTAGTCGCCGTCGCAAGCAGCGGTGATGGTGTCGCGGTAGCGCTTGGTGTTGGCGTCGCAGGCGTCCAGCACCTCGGTGACGGTGAGCGGGCGCAGGTTGCGCACCGCCGTGACTGCCGCGGGAAGCATGGCGATGTACATGCGCGCGCTGCGGCGGAAGCGGCCTGCCATTTGCAGCATGGTGGCGGGTGATGCAGTGGAACTCGAGCAGAGGATGTAAATCTCGCGCTCTGCCTCCTCTGGCACCTCGGGGTTGTAGTCAAAACCCACGGTGACGGTGGGGGTGAACATGACGTTGCGCGCCAGCCAAGCGTGGTCGGCGTCGCGCAAAGTCTCCATCTCCTCTTGGGTGGACTGGCTCGAGTAAGTCAGAGAGTCGTAGTCGCGCTCACCCTGGGAGTCGAATTGCAGGCGCTCGGTGATGATTTGCTTGAGCGCATTGGCCTCCAAGAGCGAGCCAGAACATATGCCGACAGTGCGTCCGTCGAAGATGCGCTGGTACAGCTGCTCCACCAACACCTCGTAGTCCATCAGCTCGTAGCGCTTGAGGGGCACGGGCAAGTGCATGTTGTAGAGCACCTCGATGGTATGGTCGGCACGAGTCTCGCGGATGATGTCGAACGGCACGCCGTCTGCCTGGGCATCGGCGTCGAGCACCACCACGTGCTTGGCCAGGCGCATCAGGCAGAGCAACACGCTGACACAGTCGCGGTGGCGCTTGTCCATGGTGCTGCTCGCAACCTGGGTCAACAGGCTCCAGTACTCGTCGAGCACGAGCACGTCCACCTCGGGCAACGGGGCCTCGTGCTTGCGGAAAGACGCGCCCAGGCGCTTCAGCGACTCGAGCTGGATGGCCATCCAGGCGGGCAAGTGACCGGCAGACTGGCGCTCGTACCACTCGAAGTACTGGCCACTGGTGCTGCTGTAGAGCTCGCAGCCGAAGCGGCCCACGAAGCAGTCGGCGAGTACTCGGCGCACGGTGACAAAGAGCACGCGCGAAGGCTCGCTGAAGCGCAGCTCGTCCGAGAGCCACTTGGTCTTGCCCAGGCCCATGCCGGCATTGAGCACGAGCGTGGAACGCGCGTCGCCAGCGGTGCGCCCAAGTCCCAAGTGCTCGTTGACATAGCGGCGGCAGAAGAACGTGGTGCGCGGAAAAGTGGTGGAACTACACACCTGGCGCATGTTCTGGCAGCCCATGCAGTGCACAAAAAAGCGCTCGGATTTCTCGTTGTAGTGCACCACGAAGGAGAGTCGGCAGGTCGCGGTGCCTTGGGGTGCAAAGGGACAGAAGAGAGGCAGGCCTTCCATGCCATTGGGAAGGAACTTGGCGATGCGGCGGTTGAAGTTGATACCGAGCTGCGCCGAGTAGTGCTGCACGGCGCTGTTGTAGCGCTGCTTGTACTTGTGCAGGCGCTCGGGGCCCGAGGCGGCAGAGTCCGGGCGCAAGCGGCGCACCAGCTCATAGTAGCCCTCGAAGGAGCAAGTGGTGTAGGAGAGCATGAGCATTGCCAGGGAAAAGTACGAGAAGTCCGGCTTGGGGCGCAGGATCACACTGGGTAGACATGGGCCCACTTGCACCCCGGTGAGTACGCCCTCCTTGCGCAGCGTAAACTCGTAGCCGGGCCATACGCGGCGCACAAAGTCCTGCACGTTGTCGGGCACGCGGATGACCTTGGGTGGCGCGTTCGGTCCCAGTGCCACGCGACGGGCTTCGCCAGGCACAGGGTCGAACAGCTCGGCGGTCAACAAGAAGCGCGCAAGGCGGTCGTCTTCTTCCACCCAAGAGGGGTCGTGGTAGTCCAGGTTGTGTGTGTGCGTGCGGCACACCAGAAGCGACTCGGGCTTGCCCAATTTCACACAGCGTGCCATGCGCAGGGAGTGCGTGGCGTCCTTGCGCGCGTGGTAGAGCGCCATGTCAGGCAGCGCGGCGCGCACGGCCTCGCAAGACTTGAGCAGCGCGTGCATGAAGCGGAACTCGGCGAGGTTGTCGCGCAAGAGGATCTGCGGGAACACCAAGTGCGCCGAGTGGCGCGACTGGTTCGGTGCCGCGGGGTCGCGCTCGCAAATGGCCTCCACCAGGTGCTCGTGGTCTTGGTGCGAGTAGGGTCGGCCGTCCTCGTGGGTCATGAAGCGCCGCACCAGCGAGAACACGCAGCAGCGCAGGCGCCAGAGCTGCTCCTCGAAACGCTCGCGCGCCACCGTGAGCTCCATCTCAATGTCCACGTGCAGCGCACGCGGGCCGTCCAGCACCACGCGATGCGCCTCAACGCTGGCGAAGTCCATAGAGGCGCGCCAAAAGCGGTGCTCGGCATAGGAGTGGAAGAGCACAAAACGGAACGAGTAGTCGGGCAGGCGCAAGCGCACGACATTGGGGGTGTAGCCTTGGTCGAGCAAGCGCAGGGCCTTGACACGGTCAAGCGCGCGGGCGAGGGGACGTGTGCCTTCGATGTACTCCATGGGCGAGGACGCGGGGAAACAAAAAAGTGGCGCGCGCGGGCGGGTTTTGTGGTTTGGGCGGGTTTCCTTTTTAGGCGAGAACCAATGAGCGTGTATTTACAAACAAACCCGGTTTACTTCGTCCCGCACCAGTCGCCTAGCAACGCGCTGGGCGTGGCGTAGGTCCCAGGTGGAGGCGACAGTGTAATGGTAGGATCGGGAAACATGGGCGCGTCCACCCCTCCCTCATTCACGTCGTCGCGCGCAATGCTCAACACAGGCGTGCTGCGCTTGGGTCTGGGCTCCAGAATCTCCTCGAGCACGACCATGGCGTTGGGGTCGGTGCCGAGCTTCTCGAGTGCCTGGGCGCGGCGCTTCTCGGCGCGCTTCAAGCGCTTGAGCGCGGCTTGGTGGTCGCGGCGCATCTCTGCGGCGCGCTGCTCCGCCAGTGCCTCTTTGATGCGGCGCTGCTCTTCGAAGTACTCCTCGGCGGCCTTTTTGAGGTCGCGCAAGGTGTTCTCGCTCGGCTGCAGTGCCTTGAGCGCGATGCCCATCAACACAATCATGGCGCTGCTCGGAATGCGCAGCTTCTCACAGGGGTCCATCAGCTCGTCGTGTGCCATGCGCATGGCAAGGTACACGCGTTCCAGTGCTTGGTCGGTAATGTACTTGGACGGCTCCGCATAAACGGGGAGCAGGGGGCTTTCGGCCATGGCGGGCAGGGAAAAAGTGAGCACGGTTTTT
>OFQZ01000083.1_pt1 | contig 36704 bp, 47 predicted proteins | sample 1543011 | NCBI WGS metagenome assembly OFQZ01 (sample SAMN07774216, study PRJEB24372) | wastewater metagenome | isolation source: Exp Tend NO 0WW | collected 2016-02 | reverse complement strand
AACTCTTGGCCTTCGGTGAACAATTCGTGATCTTCGCCCAGGACGTTGCCGATGGCTAACACCGCTTGGTGCAGAGGCACCTGGGCCCTTGACCGTAGCTTCTCCGACTTTGGACGGTCGTCTTTGGCTCCAGGCACCCCCATTGAAGGGGTCTGCGCCACGAGTTCAGACAGTGGGAGGTGGTCAGTCAATCCCCACCTCGGTAAACGTTGCTGTCGTAGGTCGTTGTCGGTCTCCAGTAACCGTGGGGAGACACTAGCTCGACCTCTTTTTTCATCCTCTTGCCGTCTCGGTTCTTGTCCACTACCATCGTCGTTTTTTCGTCCGTGTCGCGGGTCGCTTCCCGCCTGTCGATCAGAAATATGGCGTTGGCCCCGTTCTCGTACTCTCTGGCGTTCCTCAGCCTCAACCTGCCTTTTTCCTCGCCGTCGCGGATCGCTTGCGCCAACACCAAAACCGGGGCGTCCGTCCGCTTTGCCATCAGCCTGAGTTCTTGAGCGATGTGCTCGTGCCTTTGAAGGTCGGAGTTGAACTTCTGGCGGGTGCCCAGGATCTGCGCGTAGTCGCAAACGATCAAGTCGAACGGCGTTTTGTCGTGACTCCGCTCGGCGTAGTCGCAGAACGCTTCGACCGTCTCGAAACCAGGCCCGAACCGCTCCGGGTCGAAGAACGTGATCCCCCAATACTGGACTTCCGCAAAGGCCCGTCGCCATGCCTCGCCCTCATGGTTCTGATCTGCCTCGTACTCCGACCGGTAGCCGCAGATTTGGCACAAAAGCCGCCTGGTCACCGTCTTCTGCTTGAGTTCAAAAGTGCCGAACAGGACGTTCCCGCCTGAGCTTGCGACGTGCCTTGCGACCTGGACTCCGAAGACCGACTTCCCTACTCCGGTCATCGCTCCGCAATAGCTCGGTTCGCCTTTTGCAAGCCCCCCTTGCCAGTTGGACGAGTCGAAGAACTCAAAACCGGTCGGGCAACCTGGCTCCGGCTTTTCCGAGAGGTTGTCCAGAACGTCTCCGATCTGCGCCCCCTGAACGGCCATCGGCCTAGAGGATTCGATCCCTGTCATGCTCTTGGCTACAAAACGGCAAACTTCCGCAGGGTCTGTCCGGTGGTCGTCGCAGCGGGATGCAAGCTCGGCCGCAAAATCCCGGTAGCTCCGAAATGCCGCAAGGTCGGAAATGATCCCGATGTACTGGTTCCGCTTGCTCGGGTGGTCGATGGACTGGCAAAGCTCGATCAGCGTCAACTCGCCGCCCAATCGTTCGTACTCGGAACCAAGGGCCTCCGGCATCGTCACGGGGTCGCAGGCCCTGCCCTTGTCCAAGTTGGACTTGATCCCCCGGAACCAAGCCTTGTGGGCAGGCAGGTAGAACATTCCTTCGTTCACCGTGGACTTGACCTTCGGCCAGAGCCGGTGGTCCATGAGCATCAAGCCTCCGAGAACCGCTGATTCGGCCCGTTCGCTGTACCTCGGCGTGAACTTCACGACGCCTCACCGATCCCGTCGAGCCAGTCCCCGGACTTGGACTCGCCCTTCCAGTTTCGCTGCCAGTTCCGCATCGCGGCCTGCCAGTCCTTCATCGCGGCGCGGCCTACCTTCCAGCCTTTGGATTCGTAAAAGTCGTAAAGCTTGCGAGATTCCGGGACAGGGAGGCCAATGGTCTTGGCGTAGTCGTCGCATTCGGACTGGGTGGGTTTGACGAAAGTTCTGGGGGGTTTGGGGGGTATTGTCTCTGTCCCTGTCTTTGTCACTGTCTTTGTAAGCGTTACTTCCGTTACTAACGCGTTACCTCCGTTACTCCCGTTATCTTTCCGCTTTGATTTGAACCTGCGCTGACGTTCGGTGTTGGTCGAATCGCCCTGGTAAGTGGCCCAGTTGACGAGCGTCACGGTGTCACCGTCAAGGGTCAACGCTCCCGAAAGCTCCCCAGCCTTGAGCATCTGCCTGACCGATTCCTCCCCGACGTACCAGATTCTCGCCAGGTGATGGATCGGCCCGAGCTTCACGCTTCCAGCGAACCCGTTAGCCTTGGCGCGGCACAGGAGTTTGATCCAGCAGTTCTGGGCCTCCGCGCTCATCGCCAAAACCCATTCGGACTCGAACCAGTCGATGTTGAGCCGTATCCAGCGGGACTCGTTGCCCACTAACCGCCGCCCTCCAGCGCACTCGCCAAGAGTTCCGATCCCGTGAAAAAGACCTCCATCGCGGCCAGGACGTTGCCCGAATATTTGTTCGTGTGGCCTAGTTCTTTGGCGAGGCGGAGCGACTTGTTGACAAGCGCGTACCCGTCGTCCTTCAAGTCTTTGACCGCCATCTTCACGGCCAACTCCGTCATTTGTCCCTGCCCATCCCTGGGCTCAGGTGCAATACTTTCGTCCGTCATCGTGAACCTCTAATCGGTTCCGGTGATAGCGGCGGCGTCTCCCAAGGACGACCGTCGCAATTCCTTTCAATTCTACCAGTTTTGTCTACCAATTACGCGAAGTCCTTTTGTGCAATTTGTCGTACTCCGCTTGGAGTTTTTTTTGGCTCTCGTTGTCCCCTGAGTTCTGAGCCCGTGCAAGATCGGTAAGTATGGTGCGCTTCGTGCGTTCCCCAAGGCTTGGCTCAAGTGGTCGTCTATGGTACAGCGGGTTAGTCATCACGCTGCACTCCTTTTGGATTTGTAAAACGCGATCCACTCTAGGTAAATCACGCGAATGTCCGTGTTGCGTTTGTCTCTCATTTGTGCGTGAAGGTAGTCGTGCCGACCGGGGTCTAACGCTTCAGTGGCTAGGTAGAATTCGTCCGGGTGGTCTTCAAAGTAACGGTGGCACGAATCGCAAAGAAGCCAACAGTTGTCCGGGTCGTGCCGAACCTCAAGGTTATGGCGTTTTACGATGTGCGCCCATTGGAGCGAACCTTTGCACTTTCCTCCCGTCGTCTTGGGCGGTCTGACCTTCTGCCAGAACGAGAGCTGGCACTCGCCGCGAGAATGACAGTCGGCTCTTGCGAGGTTGTCCGCAGACGTGCGGAGCGTCGCGAGGCTGACCTTCCCGGTCTTGGTGTAGCCGCGCTTAACGCTGCCGTCTTTGCGAAGGTGCTTCTTGACCTTCGACTTGGCCTTGATCGGCCCCGAGGACTGTAGCCCCACCCGGCGCTTCACTTGACCACCTCGAACCGCCGTAAGACTTCAGTAACGTGGTGGTCGTCTAGCCCGATCTTAACCGGTACGAGAATGCCGTTGTGTTCCACGACTTCAGCCGTGCAGACCAACTCTTCAATGTCAAGGTCCAGGTCGTCGAGCACGATGAACGCTACCGGCGAATGCTTTTCGCAATAATCGCGGATCTGCTGGACTCGCCACTTCAGCCCGCGCTTTTTCCAGTAGTCCACGTCGTAGGGAGGTTTGTGGCTCGCGTTCGGGTCGAAGGTTTCGGCGTCGGCTTCGGTCACTCCGTGGACACGGCCTTGGCAGTCGATCCCGTGGGTCAGGAAAAGGTGTTCCAGCCCTTCAAGGTTCGAGAACCCGCGATGGACGACGTAGCGCCATGCCGAACTGACGACGATCAGAAGGTCTGGTATCTCGGCAAGGATGGTGTTCAACCTTCTGACCTTGTCGGGTTGCATCCCGCACATTCCGTTTGGCATCGGGTTGTGATCGTTCAAAACTCCGTCGATGTCGAGGAACAAGAGCCTCACTTGACCACCTCGAACGTATGGCTGACACGCATCACTCCCCACCTCTGTGCTCACCCGTTTTCTTTTTTGGGGCGTTCGCTTCGCTCTCTGACGCTTCCTGCCGCGTGGCACCATCGTCTTTGGGGGTTGGGTGTCCTGACAACACCAGGCGGTGCTCGACACAAAAACCTGGAGCCAGCCAATCTTCCGCGCTTGGATCAGAGCTGCTGGAGCCGTTCCAATAGACACGCGGGGTAAAGATGTTGGCGCGGCTGTACGCATCTAGGTTGTCAATCCCGTGGTGCTCCAACTCCACGACTACGCCAGTGATCGCATGGCGGAACCTGAACTTCCACCGACCGTTCTCCCTTTCCCATGCTCTTTCAGGGTCGAGCGTCACTCCGACAATGCCATCGGCAACAATCCTGCGGAGCCATTCGTCGGCGTATTGTTGGGCCCGGTGCTCAGTGTTCGTCCACCCGTTGCCGTCTCTGATCGGACCAGAGCCCGGATTGATAATCACCGCCCACCTCCCGCACGGACGCTGACCCCATAAGGACGATGGGGGCAAACGCCCGGGAGTTTCGCGACCGCAGGGAGCATCCACCCTAAACCGTTAACGAGGACTGCACAAGTAAAGAAGAGAGCGTTCATGCCTGCTCCTCTGGGGGAGACGGGAGTGGCATCCAGTGAGTCAATTGATCGTCACCGAAGACCGTTCCGTCCGTGCCCATGAACTCCTTCCACCCGTTGATCCATGTGACAAGCCTTTGGATTTCTGATTCAGAGTCCCACACAAGAATCCAAGGCCCTGCTTCTTGCGGCGCACTCTCGATTGGTCGCCACCCTGGCGACTCTGCCCGTTCTTCCAGCCCTTTCTTTATCGCGCGGCTGATCCTTTCGTTGAACATCATCTTTTCTCCTGGAAAGCCGGGGCGTACAGACCCCGGCCATGTCCGTCAGGGAGCGAGCATCACCTTTGCTTTGGTCGCTTCTTCAACTTGCTTGACAGTGGCGAGGAACGCCTCTCGCTCCCACTTGTCGATCTGGTCGAGCACGAAACCTACCGACAGGCTTCCCTCGTTCACGCGGTAGCGGAACTTAACGAGGAACTGCACAGGCGGCCCGCCGACGAAGACCGGGCAGGCGACCGTCCCCTGCGTCGGGAACAAGACACCGGACTTTGTCTTGGCCTGCGCCTCTTCGGTGTAGGCGATCTGCACACCTCCTGAAACCCGGTCGAACCGCGAGTTCCAAACGGCGTTGTTGGCACCTTCGAGGTTGAGCACGATCTCGGACAGTTGCGCCGGGTCGGGCTTCTCGAAACAGTGGGAAAGGTCGTCGATAAAGTCCGCGAACTTTGTCTGGCTGAACGTCTGCCCGCTCGCGTTTTTGAGCTTCTGCCACTCCAGGGTCTTCTGGCACACGAGCGACAACGAGTGGACTCCCCGTCCCGGATACTCCTGGGAGTGCCAGTCGAAAGTAGACGTGACTTCGGACTGCCCGACCGACGCTGACGTTTTAGTCGAATCGCTTTCGTGCTTGGCGAAGTAGAGGGCGAAACTCGGCACGTCGAGCACCTGCACTGACCCAGACTTGAACGTCGGTGCGTGGAAGTCGCTCTTGACCAAGCTGACACAGCCGGGCGAATCTCCGATCCCCGGAACCTCGATGACGTAGTGCGGAACAACGTCCTCTTGGTCGACAAGCCTGTCGGTAGGCCTGGAAAGCGCCGCCCCAAGCCCAAGGGCCGACGCTAGGGCACGGTCGAGTTCTTCAGGCATTAGCCACGTCCAACACGCCCTGCTTCGGATCGGTCACCGTGATCTCGCCGTCGCCGTCCACGAAGAGGAACGTCTTGGCGTGCCGGGTCGTCGGCGTCTTGCAGCCTACGGTGGTGTGGATCTCGACCCCGTCTTCACCGTTCGGGAGAATGGCGAGTTTCAGGGTCACTTCCGCCTTGCCGTCTTTGGCGATTGCCTGCTGGCAGGCGTGGAGGATCGAAGAGTCGAGTTCTTCGACTGCGGCACCTTGGCCGAGTCTTCGTAGAATGTCGTTGATGTGCATAGTTGCTTAAGGAACGGTCGGGGGCGGTACAATCCCGCCAGAGTGTCGAAACAGCCCCTGTCTCATCCAGGGGCAAACCTCACCTTCTCCCCCACTGTTCGTCCTCGTCCCACTTGATCGGTTTCCCCCAGTGCAGCGTCTTTGGTTCGCGCCTTCTGTGACGGGCGATCAGCGCCAGTAGGGCACCAGTGAGAAAGGCTAAGAACGTGCCGGTCACATTGCCTCCGCGAACAGTGATTCTTGGACTGCCGCATTCTTCAGGTTCTTGACCGCCTGGGCGTAGTAACTTTCTTTCAGCTCGACACCCAAGAACCTCCTGCCCAGGTTGAGCGACACTACGCCCTCAGACCCTATCCCTGCGAACGGGCTTAAAACCAGATCCCCAGGGTTTGACCATAAGGTCACGCAACGTTCGATCACGTCTAGTTGGAGCGGGCAAATATGGCGCTCGTCGTCGTGTTCCCTGGCCGATTCTCTCTGCAAAGTGTTCGACTGGTTGATGTTCATCCATACCGGGCTCGCGTAGTCTTGCCACAGCCCTACTGGGAAGTTCTCTGGCATCTTGAACACCGGCTCAGGATTGTCCCCTGGCTTCCTCATTGTCACCAGATAGTCAGGTATCCCCTGCCTTGATATGCACGAGTCCTTTTTGAGCTGTTTGTACAGAAGCCCGATGGCCTTCGTGCGCTGCATCGCTGTCACAGGGTCTTTCCAGATGCAAACCTCTGAGTGGAATATGAAACCCTCGGACTCGAACGCTTTAATTAAGAGCCCACGAAAGTCTTTGAGCCCGATCTGCCCGTCTCGCTCTTTCGTCATCGGAAGGTTCATGCAGTGGAAACTAAGGTTCCTTCCTGGCTTCAAGACCCTGTACAGTTCTTTTACGAGATAGGCGAAATGCGCCATGAACTCGTCGTCGTCCTTCACGTTCCCCATGTCCCTTGGGTCTGCCGAGTAGACGTACAATGAAGCGAACGGCGGACTGAATACCGAATAATGGACAGAGTCGTCCGGCATTGAGGCCACAGCCTCGACACAGTCCCCTAACACCAACTCCCAGTCTTTTCCGTTCTCACGCATATTGCTCAATCTCCTTTCTGCAAAACTCTCTCGTCTCGACAGCCATTTCCTCATGGCTCCTTGCCTTCAGCGACAGTGAAGCCCTGACGCTTTCGTCAGTGTCCGCGCAAACGATATGGGCGTCCACCGGGCTCTTTTGCCCGAACCTGTAGAAACGTCTTACCGCTTGGTACTGCGCTTCAAAACTGAACGAGACCGAAGCGAACACTGTCTGATGGCAGTTCTGCCAGTTCATCCCAAAACCGGCTATCTTCGGCTTGGTCACAAGGACGCGGAACGCACCGTCTGCGAACCCTAACAGCGACCTTTCCTTATGCTCCTGCGAGTCAGACCCTTTGACGGACACCGCCCCATGGATTCGTTCGACTATCTCCGCTTGCTCGGAGTCGTAGTTGCACCAAACGCAGACTTGTTCAGTGCTTTCCGCAAGTTCCACGGCCTTTACGACACGTTCCGGCTCCGACGCCTTGAGCACCCTTCCCAGGTCGGTCGCGTCCACTGCAGGGGTGCCGAACAGCCCCCCTGCTATCCCGGCTTCGGAATCTACAGTGTGCTGGTGCCACCTGAGATCGGGCAGCACGAACCGTGAACCGTCGAACCCTATGTCGGACGGGTTGGCGAAGCAACACGCCCAGGAGGCCACCCATTTCCAGAACTCTTTCCTGGCGTGGCGCTTCAGTCTCCACTTGCTAGTGTCGCCCCCGTCGTGGGTGAAGAACGTGGCGAGCATTTCTGACCTCGTCATCGCCCCGACGAACTCTGCGTGGGTCGCAAGCTCCATCACGTCGTTCGGACTTGGAGTGGCAGTGCAGCAAAGCCGGTACTTGACGCCTGAAAACCGATCGGTCAAATATTTCCGGTAAGCCCCGTCGTGGGACTTCAGAATGCTGGACTCGTCAAGCACCACCGCGTCCACCTTTGTGCATGCGAACGCCTCGACGCGGTCATAGTTGGTGATGTGGCAAGCCCCTTCGACGATGTCCGCTTCAGACTTGGCGTAGACAACGTCTAGGCCGACCATAGTCGCCTCTCTGACCGTTTGCGCGGCTACTGCAAGGGGCGCGACGATCAGCCTCGTCCCTTGAATGTTCCGCATGAACTCGGACTGTATGAGCGTCTTGCCGAGCCCTGTCCCCGCGAACACCGACGATCTACCCTTGTGCAGTGCCCATCTGGTCACAGCCGACTGGAAGTCGAACAGCTTAGGGTGGGTGACACCGCGCAAAACCCCGGACGGTTCATGGTTCCTGGTCTTCGACTTGATGAATTCGGAATACGATACGGCCATCAAGAGACCTCCGAAGAAAAGAGGGCGCGGGTAGAGGGTACAAAGCCCACGCCCCCAATATGCGAGTTTTCTTTCTCTTGCTTCTTCTGTCGCTGCCCCGGCACGCACCAGGGCTTCCGCGCTCTCGGCGCGAAACTGTTCAAACCGGCACCACCATCCTTAGCGGTATTTCGGCCATGACGGAGGCGAACCCTTGGACGTCCACGACCATCTCGGTCGGCATCTGCCTGGGCCAAGGGTAGGGGTCGGTAAGGCACTCGCCCACGACCCCGTACTTGGGGACGCTCACCGTGACCCCGCGCTTCACCGCCTGCGGAGGCCCGGCCATGTCCTCGATGCGGCACACGCGGGGAGGGGCGGTCTTGGCGAACTCCTCCAAAGAAACGTCAGACTTCACCTTTTGCCAGTTGCGGTAGCACGGTTCGCAAATCCCTTTCGCCTTGTGCGCGTACCGCGTCCGTCCGCACCGCTGGCAGCACGAATACCGTGAGTGCCAGAAGACGCGGGTCAAGCCGTCCCTCCCGGGTTCTCGTACCGTCTGAACCATATCCTTATAGTCTCGTTGCAACGGCTCAGTTTGGCCGCGATGGCCCGTACTGTGAACCCCTCGTCTTTCAGGGAGTACGCTTGCGACACGAGCGGGGCGAGGTGCCTGGGCGGATGCTTCTTCGGTTTCTCCATTGCGGGCATTGTACACCCCCGTGATTCTAAATGCGTCGGTATTTTTACCTGACTTGTTGCTTTTCTGCAAACTGCCGTTGTTTTTTGTCAAAACCGTGCCTATAATACGAACAGCCCTGAAACGGGCACAGGTGTAAGATGCCAGCAACCACAACAAAACTCTCCGCCTACTTCGGAGACCCATCGTTCAAAGCCGAGTTCATAAAGGAACTCAAGTGGCACAAGAAGCAAGGCAAGTTCCTGCACGGCTCGTACGGGGAGGGCTCCAACGGAGACTTCCGCGGGTGCGCCGTAGGGTGCTCGATCCACTCCCTCTACCGTCTCGGGAAGACCAAGGAAAAGCAATGGGAAGGCCACGCGCTCTACCCTTCGCTCCTTGGGGTGACTGAGTGGCTGGCATGGCTGGCCGACAGCGTTTTTGAGAACTCGCCCGAGGACTATTCGATGTCCTGGCCGGTGCGGGTCATGGAAGCCGTCCCCGTGGGCGTTGACCTGACCTTGGTCAAACACACGGTCATGGCGATGATCCTTGAGGAAGAGACCAAGTTCGACAGGAAGAAGTTCCCCCAGGTCGCACAGGCCGTCAGTGGCACAGCGGAACTCCACCGTCAGGCGTCAAGGGGCGAGACGGTCACTCCGGCAGCATGGTCGGCAGCAGAGTCGGCAGCATGGTCGGCAGCAGATTCGGCAACATTCAAACGGATCGGGGACAAGACGATCAAGATTTTGAGGGCGGTGCAAGCGTGAACACCCTCCACTTCTTCACCAGGGCCGTAGACCATTTTCTAGACCAGCTCCGCGAAGGCTCCAAATCCTTCAAGTGCAAGGTGGAGACGGGCGGCGTCCAGTTCTTCGCCAAGATCGAAACGGGCCCGGAAGCCTACGACCCTTGGGAACCGGACTCCACGACGGCGAACGAAGAAATCCACGTCCGATTGGACAGGCCGGAAGGTTACGACAGTCAGGACTGGAAGGACGCTTGTTCCGCCTTCAGACTGGCCCTCAAAGAGCGGCTTTACCTCGACTTCAAAGACACGGCGCAAAGCCTCTCGGTCTGTTGCTCCGCTCCTCCGCTCGAGAACTCTCTGAGCGACTGCGGATCAGCCGGGACTTGCTCCGAGTGTTTGAACGGCACAGGGTTCGACACTGAAGTAGAGGCTCCCCACACGCTGATTGTGAGCGACTTTTCGATCGAGGCGAAGTGGCTCACGGGAGAGGTTTTGACGAACGTGGAGTCTGGGATCGAACTTTTGAGGCGTCGAGCGTGAAACGGCTTGAACGGCTCTCTTACCTGGGAGGTTCGCTGTGAGCGGAATCCATCTGCTCGACGAAGCCATCCCGGTCGAAGTCGTAGCCAAGAGAGAATCCTTCGACTACCTTGAGGGTTGGTACGTCATCAACCGGGCCAATCAGATATTCGGACACGGTAAATGGTCTACCTCGATCATCGACAAAGACCGGGTCCAGATGGAGCAAAAGCCGACCAAGGACGGCAAGGCTCAAAACTGGTGGATCGGCTACGTCGTGACCGCCAAAGTCACTTTGCCCGATGGCGCGGTTTACGAGGACATCGGCTTTGGTCAAGGCATCGACAGAGACCTTGGCAAAGCCCACGAGTCCGCGACGAAAGAAGCCGTGACCGACGCCGTGAAACGTTGTCTCAAGAACACCGGCCTCTCGATGGGGCTCGCGCTCTACGACAAGACAAAGAAGGGTGTCGCCAAGAAGAAAGAGGCGCCGAAGGTCAAGTCAGACTTGCAGGTTGCAAAGGACAAGATCGGGGTCGATGCGGACGCCTGTAACAGGATGGTCAAGGAGTTGATGAACCTCAAGTCCATCGGCCCGCAGGTGGCGACGACAGCCGTCACAGAGGCAATATTCTCGGCGGCTTCGACCGGCCAGGACATCCGCAAACTTCTCGGATTGGAGGACGCCGTTGCTTAGGATCACCGAAGACCAAAGGTTCTACGCCGATCCTGACGGGGTTATGTACGACCGGGTTTCAAACCTCGTGAAGATGGCCGAGTATTTCGACGACGGCCTTGTCTACGCCGGTTCTGCGATGGCAGCGAAACGCGCCAAGGAACTTGTGGACTGCGCCGTCCGTGGAGAGTTGTTCAGCCGCCCGACCGTGGTCGGTGGAGAGCCCGCTACAGTCGAAACGAACCTTGAGACATGGGACTGTGAGCCCTGGATTCGGAACCATGTAGCGGCCGAAATGCAAAAGGCCAGGAACCGGGGCCATGTGATCGACGCCCTAGCGGTGCATTTTGCCGCCTGTGGGCCCCTCTCAGTGGCCGATGCTGGGTTATGGGCCCTGGAACACGCGACCGAGGCGCAGATGAGCTTCGACCCGGTTTCTATCGCCTCTCGCGCTTCTTGTCTCGCTGCGTGGTGGGCGAAGGTAGATCCGAAACCTGTCGCTTGGCAGGTGACAGTGAGCGACCCCGAAGACCTCATAGCCGGGACTCTCGACATGCTCTGCGTGATCGAAGGGCAGAACTACTTGCTCGACTGGAAAGCCGGGGCGTACAAGCCTGTCTACAAAGCCCAAGTCTCGACTTACCGAAGGATGCCGGTCGTGTGGCACTCCGATCCTGAGACGGCAAAGGCACTCGCGCTGTTCAAGTCTGAATGCATCCCCGCTTTGGTCTGTCTCGGAGAAGACCGCGCCCAGTTCAGACCGGTGGCCGATCCCCTCAAATGGTCGTCGGCGCTGACTTCCCACCTTGGCCTTTTCCGGGCCCTGACGTCGAAAGAGGATTCTCCAGTGGACAAAGAACTATCCCACACCATGACAGTTTTCGAGAAAGCGGAGGTAGCGGCTTGAGATACCTTTCAGCCGACTTTGAGACCAGCGGCAGGAGCCATGAGCGCCATGCCCCGGTAAGCCTTGGACTGGCCGTGATGGAGGGTGAAAACGTCCTTGCTTCGACCGAGTTCATGATCGGCCCGACCAAGCATTGGAAGACTGGAGAGATCGAACGGGAGTACGACGTGAACGCGCTGAAGATCAGCGGGACAAGCTGGAAGGACGTTCTTGCCGCGCCACACCCCAAAGTGGTGGTAGGGCAGATCACAGACTTTGCCGACGAGAACGACGCTCGCGACCTTCCGATCAAGGCGTTCAACGCGCCCTTCGACATTTCCTTTTACTCGTTGCTCCTGTACCTGGCTTCGGACTGGCACCCGACCATCAAGGGCGTCAAGGTTCAACCAAAACCGCCGCTTCTTGGGGCTTGGCAGTGCGTACTCATGAGGGCACGGGCAGAACTGTCTTTGCCGGACTACAAACTTGACACGGTGGCCGCGCACTTCGGGCTATCTCGATCGGGTGAAAAACACGGAGCACTAGAGGACGCGATCCTCTGCGGACGCATTGATTTCAGACTAGCCGCCTTGATCGAGGTGGCAGCGTGACAGGAGCCTCGGCACTGACTCTGGACAAGAGTGCTGTGGATGCAACCGGGGTTCCTGCCTCTCAAGAAGGTGTGGCGTGAAGGATTTGCTATGGCGACAAGTCCGCTCGATGAAACGGGCCAAGGGCTCCGGTTACGCTTCGGTCGGCAGGGACGGCAGGATGATCCTCCCGCGCCCGATTGTTGACTTGGCTGGCCTCAAGCCTGGGTCGTTCGTCGAGTTGTTCACGTCGTATGACGAAGAACAAAACCTTTGGATCGCCGTAGAGCCCAAGTCTCAAGAGACGGCATGGACTGTCCGTTGCACCTGTACAGGCAAAAACGACGACTGGGGAAAGCCGAACACCGGCAAGTCCCTGAATCTGATCGTTCCGCTCCAGACGGCCCTTTCGATGGAAGGGATCAGGCTTGTCCGTGTCCGCCGTGTCGAATCCTCGTGGGAACCCGACCAAGGACGCATCTTGATCCAATTCGGCCCCACGCAAGCTGTCGGCGGGGAGGCGGTGGTGCCCGAATGAAACGCTTTTTCTCCCGTCACCAAACCGCGTCCTGGGGCCTCTGTCTGCTATGCACACTGGCCCTTGGCGCGGTCACTGACAGCCGTTTTACAGACGATCCTGACGAGGGGTATACGCACGGTGCCAAAGCTGGTTTAGCGATAATTTCCAGTGGCGGCACCGTGGGGACGATCCCCAATAACCATGAAAAACTACAACGACCCAGAAACGAAACCCGACGAAGCGCCAGCGGAAGACACATCCGCCAACGACGGCGGCTAGAAAACCTCGACGCTTGGGCCGCTGCTGAAAACCCTTCCTCGGGTGTGAGTGGTGGCGGTCCAAGACCCCAAAAGAGGCCGGTAACGCAACTACCGTCGCTGGATTCGCGTGTCTCGCCGGTCTCTCTTGGTGCCACAAAACACAGTTTGTCCCTCAAAAGGCAAAAGCAGAAGGAGGCCAGACATGTGGCATCTTAACACCTGGCCCCTTCTTGTCTCTTTGGAACGCAGGCCACATCGCCATAACGGCCCTCTCGATTGCAGCAAAGACCGAAGCCCTCCTCGGCCACATAGAGTCCCTAGAAGCAGACAAGGAGCGGTTGACGAAGGCTCTGGGGCAGGCTTGTGAACTTGGAGGTTTCAAGATCGGGACATGCCCTGAGAACAAAGCGTGGATCGAGCACGACGCTTGCGGGGACTGGGTGGAGAACAAGCCAGAAATCGCGCAATGGCTCAAGGAGAACCAATGAAGCACGTCGTGGACACAGGAGACAGTAATGAGTGAGTTGGAGAAAGCGTTTGAAAGAACGGCCATGATTGACCGTGTTCTGGTTTCAGCTAGAAGCACCGGCAAATTAAGGGACGACTTTAACCCTGCCGTTGACGCCCTCATCGCCGCCGCTGAAGCCAAGGGCAAGGCTGAAGGAGTAGCGGAAGGACTTGAGAAAGCGGCCAGTTGGCTTGACAACAAGTGGACGGACTTGGATGGTGAATACTATTACGAAGAAGCTGCCAGCAAAATCCGCGCCCTCCAGTCCAAACCCGTAATCATAGACCGTGCCGGTAACACCTGGCAACAAGTCAAGCCCTGTCCAGACTGCAACGAGGAGGGTGTGTGATGCCTACCCCGATGCCGGGGCCTGTGTGCGCCTATTGTGGCAGAACCACAATCTGGGGAGGTTGCCCGTGCCACGGAGCCCACCTAGCGGCCAAAGACAGAGTAATCCAGGAGCAAGCCGCCACCATAGTGGCCCTTCGGGAAGCGTTGGAGAAGATCATCAAACGTCAAGAATCGCTCCGCAGCGACTTTGACCCGACGACTTTTAACATAGCCGAGGAAGCACTTGAGGCGTCAGGAGAGAAGCCGTGAACTTAGAACACTTGAGGACGTTGCTTGAGAAGGCAGGGATACCGGTCTACCTTGACGAAACCGATCCGCGCCCAGGATGGAAGATTCTGACCGCATGGATGGGCGAGGAACGCTGCACCTGCTTGATCGGGATCGAGGGCGACGTTGACAACTGCTCGTTCTGCATGGCGATAGCCAGAGCAGTCTGGGGCGAGTGGGTGTACTTCAGGCCGGAACTTAATCGTTTTGATTTGCAATGGAGGCTGGGTGACCATGCCACGGCCTTTGGTTTCGGCCCCACTTGGGAAGCTGCTCTGGTCTCAGCGTTAGAGAGGAAGGTGGAGCCCTCTCCACCAATGGAGGACGGTAAGTGAGGGTGGTCAGCCCATTCGTGGAAACATTTGCCCCAAATGCCGATGACTGGGAGTTCTGCCCGGTGCCGGGGTGCGAGTTCTGCGTGTGCAAATGGGGAGGCGTCGGGAAGTGCCACCCGCATTCGGTCGAAGAAGTCGGCCAGGCCGAAATGGACAGGCGCTATGCGGCGACACGAGAGCCCAACGGGAGTTGGAACGGCAAGGTGGGCGCGTGACCCATCGTCCTTCAAAGTGGGCGGTCACGCTCGGGGGTTTGGCGTGAGTTGGCAACCGATTGAAACCGCGCCAAAGGACGGAAGCGAGATTCTCCTTTGGACAACATGGGAGCAGACTCCAGACCTCAACGTGCCTACTTTCTCATGTGCCCAAGTCGGGCGATGGTGGGACTTCGGGACTAGGTGGGAGCAATCAAAGATGGGCACACCCACCCACTGGATGCCACTTCCAAGCCCTCCTGAAGCAGAGGTGGTCGAATGAACCCTGTAATCATATTCTTTGTGGGGCTGTTAAGCTACAAATGGGGTTCGTACTGGCAGACCGTCAGGTTCCTTTACCTGTGCGACAAGGACGGGACAGAACTTCCATCACTTAGAGAGAGGGAGAAAGAACTCCCCCTATGGCTTAGGCTGATATGACAAAAAAAGAAACGGTCCCGGCCTCTGAAGTAGAGACCGGGGGTTGAGAGAAGGAGTTATGAAGAACGAAACAAAAACACTAGGAACCGCTCTGCCGGAAGAAATGGCCCGCGTCAGAGCATTGAAATCGACTTACGAAGCCCTAGATGGGGGAGTAGGAAGGCCCGCCGCCTATATGATGGAAATGTCTTTGAGGGCCGCCGACCAGGCTGTCATGTCGGGAGACGTGGTCGCCATGCTCAGGTGCTATGAAGACCTCAAGGGGTTCACTGGCTAGCGGACCGGCACAAACCCGACAAACGTCTTCTCCACCACGAGCTTCGACCCGCTGGGTTTTGAAACCTTCACGAACGCAGCGTTACGCGACAGGTTCAAGTAGCCAGAATCTCCGGTCATTGTGACCCTCGGATTGTCGAATACCGCTAAACACGAGACGGTGAGTTTCCCGTTGGAAGCCGACTCGACCAAGGTCTTCGTGCTCCGTATGTGGGTGACCCCGAAGTCGTAGTAGGCGCCCACGCCGGAAGTCAGTTTCAGAGCTATGCCCGAATCCTCCACGACCCAGCTCGAGACGGTGCCTTCGTAGTTCGAGAGTATCCCTACCGCGCAATGCGACGGCCCGCCTCCCACAATGTTGTGACACGCTCCGCCTTGGCTGAAGTCGAACATCGTTCCGAGGAAAGAACCTGTGCAGTTGAAGAAGTGAGGGTTCAGGTTGTTGGAACCTATAAACTTCCAGCCGGTCTCGCCTGACGCACCGTCGCAGTTGAACCAACTTGAGGCCGAGAAGTCCGAGCCGTCCGTAGCCTCGACCTTCCACGCGAAACCTTTGGCCTGTACCGTGACGTTGTAGAAACTGTTGTTGCCCGCGCTTCCCACATGCCCCGGTGTCGGAAAACTCTTGACCAAAACCCCGTCTCCGACATGGTTGACGATGTTCACGTCTCGTATCACGCACCTTCGCGGGTTGTCCACGATCACCAGAGGCCCTTCGATCCAACCTTCGATCTGGCAAGAAGCACCCGTCCCTTCGATCACCAGTTGGGTGTTCTCGGGGTTGGAAGGGTCGGTGATCCGAAGTGGTTCGGCAAGGACGTGCGTTCCTGAGATTTGGAGTTTCGTCTTGCTGGCTATCGCTTGGTCGATTTGCTCTTGAAGGGTCATCTATCCTGCTCCTATGCACGGTAAAAGGTCTTCCATTCCGCCCACAGAAGCAGGGGAGTAAGCAACGTCGCAGGCCGTCCATGCGGCAGACGTTCCGGTCGGGGCCCAAGTCTCAGAGCCGGGAGCAAGGTTCAGTGCGTAGTCCATGTATATCCAAAGGTTCGCAGAGGCGTGTTTAGTCCTGAAAAGGTTCGTCCAGCCAGAAGGGGCCACAAGGTCTTCCGTCACAACCGGCCGAGTGGCGTTAGCCAGGGAAAGCGTGGTTCCAAGCACTACAGTCTTGGTCGTGGAAGGGGTGCCCGACGTGCCGTTCCCGTTCGTGTGGGAGTCCATCGTGACAGACCCTCCAGAAGCCGCCACAGCCGCTATCATGTGGTCTCCCGTCGAGGACGACATCGTGAGCGTCACAGTGGCCGGGACACTGAGGCAAGGGGCGGCGTACTGCGCGGACGCTCTTCCGTTCACCAGCCTCGCTTCTTTCAGAGTGTACGCGTTCCCAGCGTCGTCCACCAAAGAAGAGACCGAGACGAGGGTGTTTGAATACGCGACCGCGACCACTATCGTGTCGCCTATCGACGGAGGCGTCAGCACGGTGAGGACGGTGGTCGTCCCGCCAGCGTCAGAAGCCGGTAGCCCGATTGAAAAGGGGACGCCCCAGGCCATTATCCCGCTCCTATGCAGGGCAAGAAGTTTTCCATCCCGCCCAAAGTCTGTTGTTGGAACGCGTCAAGGACGCACGTCCACGACCCACCCGCCAGAGAAGTCCCTGGGGTGAAAGCGTTCGTCCCTTGTGGGGGGCCGATTATGTGTTGCACGTTAAGTGAAAATCCTCCTGTGCCGTGGTTGACCGCTTGGTCTCCTGTCCACCCGGCCATTGTGTTGGTGTCGTTAGGGGTTATGAGTTCTATCGAAGCAGCGATGCACAAAGAGTCGTCCGCCGTTATGTTGACGCTGACGTTCGGAGTGCCCGATCCTCCAGTGCCGTCGTTCTCCCCGCACTCGGTAGTGGAGCCTCCCGAGTATTCGTAGCAAGCCACGATCTTCAGCCCTGCCAGAAACCCGCTGACCGTTATGTCTCCCGTAGCAGACCCACACGTCTTGGCGAAAATCTGAAGGGCTTTGCCCGTCACCAAGACTTGGTGGGTCATCGTGTAAGACCCGTTGTTCGCGTCCGAGACGGCCACAGTCGTGCCGACCTGCACAGTGTGCGCCACGACGACGAACACCGTGCTCCCGGCCAAGGAGGGAGTGGCGGGGGTGAGCGCCAGCGAAAGGTCTGTCGCTATCCCCGTCCCGCTGGCGAGGTTCCTGACCTTGGCCCACGCCATTAATCCTCGAAGACTTTCTGAAGGTCTTTGGCGGAGACGCTCACGCCTTTGGCTTTGAAAGCCTTGGCGATCTCTGCAAAGTCGGGCGTGTCGGGCTCCCACCCGTCTTCCCTCTTCTCTGGGATTTCTGCCTTCCAGTCAACCTTGACCCGCTCGCCTTCGTTGGGGAAAGCGTAGAACCTCGCGCCCACACAGGGATCGTCGTGAGGCTTGCCGCCTATGACCGCCCCTATCGTTGACTCTTCGCTGAACTTGTTCACTTTGATGTCCATCTTTTTCTTACGTGCTCCAGACAATGTTGACGATGACTTCGTTGGCGGTGAGGGGGGAGTCGTTCGTGTCGCCTATCCCTGTGACGGCCCTCACTCCAAGGCCGCTCGTAAGGTCGATGGACGCACCGAAGGGGTTGTTGGACTTCGCGCCGTTCGCCGCGGTAGAGTTGGAAAGCAGCCCGTCGCGGTATTTCGGAGTGTCGTTCTCGTCCGGGGCCGTGGATTTGTCGTAAAGTTTCACGTAGACCGGTGTGGCGTCGAGCGAGAACACCGACACGCTGTAAACGTGCCTTGCCGAAGCGGACACCAGCAGTTCGTCCGTGCCTGTCGATATGAACGAGTAGACTTGCACCGAACCGCCTGAACCTACCCCTGAACCGTACACGGGGAGGGGGTTGGGGTCCATCCTCAAAAGAAGGGTGCCCGATCCTGAAACTTTGGTGAACAGAAGGTCGGTGAGCCCTCTGGTGTCTATGTCCAGGAACGTGCCTGTCGCCAGGGCCACCGAAGCCCCGTCGGTGTCCACGATTGTCTGGAGGAACTTCCAGACAGGTACCGCCCCGTAAGTCGTCCCGCCGTCCATCGACCCGGTGAAGGTGCCGATGAGCGAACTCCCGGTGATGACCTGTATCCTGACGGAAGACGCGCCGAAGCACTTCACGTTCTGGGTGGCCGTTATTGGTATACCCGCTGGGTTTACATTGTCGATTGGCATTGGTTTTCTTCCCTTACTTCCTTTCCCTTTCCCTTTCTGGATACTGTGACGTTCCGTGTCCGAAGAACTCGGCCAGGGCCGACCAGAACCTGTCTTCCGGGCTGGGGTCTTTCAACCCGAGTTGCTGGGACACCCCTAGCGGGACAACGCTGCGCCCGAGTTCGTCCCTCCACGTCACGTCTTGGCCGACAAGGTTCCTCCCTTCCCCCATGTTGTTCTGCCCGGCCTCCTGCTCTGCAGAAGACGCCCCGCCAAGGTTGACCAAAGAACCAGGCAGAGGGGCCAGCTTCTTCCTGCCGAACTGCACCATCTCGTCCACTGGCGAAACCGCCGCCCCGCGGAAGTACCTGGGCGAGCCGAACATCGAGTTGTACATCCTGTAAGCGAACTGTGCCGCCTGGGCCTCTCCCGCCGTCAGGTCTACGACGAAGTCGCCTTTCCTGATCTTTCCAAAGTCAGAGCTTGACGGGTCGGTGCCGACTTTCCACCCTCCCGCCTGCGCGGCGGCGAACAGCCCCGAGAGCATCGCCCCAGCCTTGGCGTACTGGTAAGCGACGTTCCCGCCCGCCTTGACGGCCTGCCTGACGCCTCCTGCCTGATACCCCGCTTTTGCCGCCCTGCCGATGAACAAAGGAGCGTTGAGGGCCTTGAACCTGGACCATGCGAACTTAGGGGCGAACGCCAGGACTTCGGCGTCCCCTAGTTTCAGGTTGGTCTTCCCCGATAGAGTGTTGACAAAGTCGGCGTACACCTTCGCTTCCCCAAGGTCTGCGCCTGTGAGCCTTACCATCGAGTCGAAAGCGTGTTGTGAGGCATAGTCCGTCTGAAGGTCGAAAACCCTCTCAGACGTGTTCACGGCCTGTTTGACCCCAGGGATGTGCTGGAGCATCCGCCCCCCGTACATTTCTTCCCCGACGACAGTCCTGTGCTTGAGCCCTGCCTGTTGCCCTAACTCGTACCCAGAACCTGCCCGCAAGTCCTCTACGGCCCTTAGATAGCCGTCGTGCGTCAGGCCCTTCCAGTGGTTCGCAAGCCCTTTCCCCCAGCTTCCAGGGTTCGTGAGCCCGACCAGCCACGACTGCCTCCCTACCGCAGAATCGTCCAGCGTGGTCATCAGCGTCCTGGCCGACTGCAAGAAGTCCTTGGACACGAGCCTTGATTTCTCAAGGCCCTTGGCGTCTGCCCATTTCTGGTCTTCCAGAGCCTTTCCCAGCGCGGAGTCCGCCTCCTGCTTTATGCCGTCGAGCTTCGCCCTCCACCTTGCCACCTCAGGGTCTTTGACAGCCCACGGCCCCGATTGCAAAACGTCCTCCCCGTAAGTCCTGCCACGGTTGACCGTCCTGCCTTCAGAACCGAGGGCGTCCTTGATGGCCTGGTGGAGCGTCACGTCGTCGATCTCTTTGTCGGGCATCAGTGCCCTGACGTTCGTCTTGACCGCCTCAAGCGTGTGGACGCCCTTTTCAGCAAGCCCTTCGTAAACGTATTTGACGACCGTCCTCAAAGCCTCGCTGTCCTCTTGGCTCCACCGGACTTTGAAGCCTCCCAAACCTGACCCCAACTGTCCCGGCTGTACGACGGTGCCAAGCCTTCCGAGTGCTTCGATCGCTTGGTCTTTCGTGACAGTCCGCGTGAAGCTCGTCCCGGCGCGGGGCGACTTTCTGGCGATTGCCCTTTCAGCCTCAAGCCTCGTGATCCTTACCAGGGCATCGTCGAGCTTCGCCTGGGTCTCCGCGTGTTTTGCCGCAAGGTCTTTGACCGCCTGGGACTCGGTGGCCGTCAGGTCTCTGCCTAGCTTTGAACTCCACTTTGCGGTCAGGTGAACGTCGTCCAACGGGCCTTCCAGCCACGCTTTCTGAGCGTTCAAAGACCGGCCTGTCTCAGACCCGGACTTGAACAGTGCCTTGTACAGCGTCCCGCCTTGCTCGGTGAGGCCGTCGTACTGGCTCCTTTCGATGTCCGTGGCCGTGCCGTCCGCTATCTTCTTAGCGAGGGCGGAACGCTCGTTCCTGAGAGTGTGCAGCCTGTCGAGAAGCCCCAATTTTTCAGTCTGGGACAAAACCTTCTTCGACCGCTTGGCAAGCACCTCTCCCGCCACGCTCAGTGCGTTCTTTTCGGTGTTCAGACCTTGCGACCTCGCGTCGGCAAGGGACGACTCCCAAGACTTGGGGTTCTTCTCAAGCGTCAGCCCGAACTCGTCGGCGTACTTCTGGGCCTCAGAGTGAAGCGCGGTGGTGCCTACTTCTTCTTTGGGGGCTTCTTGCTGAATTCCTGGGCCACTTTCTTGGGCGGGCACGGTTTGTTCGACGACTGGGGGTTGTTCGCGCACATCCCCATGAAGCGTTGCTGTTTCTTGGACTTGGCTGGCATTGGGTACTCCTTGCAGAATCGTTGTTTCCGGGGCCTGTACGGGCGTTTCAGGCACTTCTGCCACAGGAGGCGGTGAATCAGGGGTGACGGCCTTTGTGAACGCTTCCTGACCAACCTCGTCGGGCACTTCCTGCACCGCTTGTTTGACGCCCTTGAGGGCGTTCCCGACAGCCTCTCCGTTCTCTCCGGCACCTTTGACGATGGCCGACTCTTCAGCCGGTGACAGGTGCGAGAAGAGGGCCTTCATTCCTCTCCAACCTCCCTTGAGGGCGCGTCCCAACAGAGGGCCGATGACCGGAGAGCCTGCTACGCCCTCCATTTGCACAAGGGCGTTCACAAAACTCATCGCCCTGTCGAACCCTGGCTTGGTCTCGTCGTTCGAGAAGTCTATGGCCGACAGTATCGTCGCGGGAGTGGCGACGATAGACGCTCCTGTCCCGCCTAGAAACTTAGCGACGTTCTTCCAAACGTCTGTGATGATCTGAGGACCAGGGATCGCTGAAGCGACGGCGTTGCCGATGTCCTCTCCACCCTTTGCGAACTGGTGTACAGCCTCGTCCAACCGTTCGTGCAGGCGACGGTCGTCTATGCCGCTTTGGACGAACCGGTCAACGTTCGGGTTTAACGCTTCAGCGGCGGTTTGCTCTGGGTCGAGCGGAGCAGGGACCGTCCCCGTCTGCTCGAACGCTCCAGGCTGTTGAGACTTCAAATCCGGGGTCTTGGCCCCGCCGATGGTCTTGTTCCTGAACTCCCTGTATGCGTCCCTTTGGGCACCGTACTTCTTGATCGCGCCTTCAGGGTCGTCCTTGAACTCCTTGATGATCGCGTCCCTGACCTCCGGCCTTACCGAATAGTCCCTGACGCTTCCCACGGGGGTGTCGGGCTGGATAAGGTTCCCCTTAGAGTCCACCGCGTTCATGTACATCGCAGACTCCACAACGTCGTGGGTGGCGGGGTCTGCCTTCAGCCTTGACCTTGCGACCCTTCGGGCGTCGCCCAGCCCGCTCGGGCGCAGGGACTCCTCCTCACGCCTGGCTTTCTGAACGGTCTTCAAACCCCCCTTCACGTTTAAGTCGCGGAACGCTTTGTCCAGCGGCTCGGCAGGGACAGGCGGTTTGGCCGTGTCCCTCTTCCTCGTGTTCGACACAAGGTCTAGTAAAGGGTTTCCTGACATCAGAGTCCTAACCGGTCGAGGGCGTCGGCTGCCGACTGGAGCTTTTCAGGCGCGATCTGGGAAGGCAAAGGATTGACGGGCACAAACCCCTGCATCCTCCCCTTTGGGACGGTCACAGACTGGTTCAAGAGCCCGAGTTGGGTCAACAACTCCGCCTGCCTTGATTGTAGAGGGGCGAGCCTTGTGGCGCGGCTTACCGCGCTTCCCACGCCAGTGCCAAGTTTTGAACCAGGAGGCTGTTTCGCCTCCGCTTCCAACGCTTTGATCTGGGCTTTTACGACCGACAACTCAGAATTGATGGCCGCTCGTTGCGCCGCCACGCTAGGCGGCTTTTCTCCTGGAATCGCAGAGGGACGGAGGGTCTTCTCTGTCTGCGCCCGTGCTTTGGCGAGTTCCACGGCGGTCTTTTCGTCGAACACGGACAGTTCCTTATCGACCATCTCCGCTTTCTTTATGTCCAGGCCCGCTTTTGCCAGCATGACTTTGACCCTTGATGGCCGTGTCTCCACGATGTCGGTGGCCTTGGCGGTGTTCAACGCGCCTTCGGTGTTGGTCTTGTCCGTGAGGGGGCCTGCCGTGAAGGACGCCTTTGCGCGTTGAAGCTCGGCGAGCGCGAACGGGTCTCTGCCCACAAGCGGGATCATCAGCTTGTACCACTGGTCTTCCGTGATATGTCCGTCCATCAGCCTCTTGTTCAACAAGACCTTCTGGTAGTCGGGGTCGCCTTCCAGCGCGATGCGCTTCACCTCGGCCTCTCGCTTTGCGAGTTGCTCGTCCCGCGTGTCCTGGTGCTTGAAAGTGACGGCCTGGCCGTGCTCCCTCGCCTTGTCCTCGTAGTCGAGTTGGGCGATCTGGGCTTTGAGCTTCCTTCTGTCCACCTCGGCCTGACGCTGCTCTTTCTGGGAGTCCAACGCCCTTTGCCACTGGTCGGTGTTCCTCCCCACCTGTTGCTTGACGTAGTTCCCCACCACGCCCGGAGCGTTGCCGTTCGGCCCGGAGAGCGCGGATATCAGTCCCAACCCTCCAGCGATCCACCCTTGCTGTTTCGACAACCCAGGCATCGGGCCCGGTTGCTGGTACGGGACTTGCGTGTCCATGAGTGACTGGAAATAAGCCTGCTTCGCCGCTTCGTCCTGCGCCGCGAGTCGGCCCGTGTTGTACGGGTCTTGCGGGGGCAAAGGAGACGCAGGCTGGTAAGAAGGCTGGGGCACGTCGAAACTGTACGGGTACATGCCCGAATAGTCCGGCTGCTGCAAAGACGTTCCGTAGCTTGGGTCGAAGCTGGGGATTCTCATGTCACCACGACCGGTAGAAGCCGTTCCCTCCGCCGCCGTTCTTATTGCCGCCCCCGCCGAAGTTGAGGTAAGGCAGGAAGTTCCCAGCGGCCCCTGCGAGCTGGCCCCAGAAGTTGTTGTTCTGCCGTGCCGGTTCAAGCCCTGGTATCCAGCCCCTGACGGCGTCTGCCATCGGGTTCTGGAACCCCTGCATGATCGTGGCGTTCCTTCTTGCCGCGATCCCCATAGGGTCGGTCGCCTGCGCCCTGTACTGCGCCCCTTGGGTGTTGGCCTGGTTCATGTTCGCCAGCAGGTTGGAGGCTTTGAACTGCTTCCCTCCGCCGCCTGGGCCGTAGAGGCCCGCGCCCGTCTGAGCCGTGTTGCCGTAAGCCCGCTGCTGGAGCGACTTTTGGTAAGCGTCAGAAGCGTTGGAAGCCCCTCCCTGCGTCTGGAGGTTCATCATCTCACGGATGTTCTGCTGTCTTTGCGGCTCAAGGTAGCTGGAGCCGAAAGCGTATCCAGAAGCCGCGCCGGGGAAGGCGTTCTGCATGAGCGCGGAAGTCACGTCGTTGGCGTAGTACGGGGTGGAGCCGGGGGCGATGTTCATGTAGGTGTCGAACATCGGGAGCCCCTTGTGATTGGGGTTGTTCGCGTCGTAAGGCACCCAGTTCCTGTCCCACCAGACGTACTTTCCGCCTTGGCCTTGGTTCTGCGCCCCTTTTGGGCCTTGCCACGTTTGACGAGAGTTGTTGTAGTAATCGGGCATCATGATCGTTTCACGTCCGTGCCTGCGTCCCTTGGGGTGTGCCTCATGTAGATAGCCATGATCCTCTTTCCTGGCGCGTATGTGCCCTGTACGGACACTTGGTAGGCCGCGCCTGCCGCGATGTGGGGCTTGTTGCCCGACGAGTCGTTAGCCAGTTCGTACCGCACCGTCTGGTTCCCCGTGATGTCCGTCTCCATGTCTATCGTACCCGTCACGGTGGCGTTCGTAGGATAGGAAGTTTTGACCACGGAAAGCGTCTGTCCGGTGGACTTGTCGGCCACGATCCCGACCTGGCCCGCCGAGTAAGACTGCCACGCTTCGTCCGGGCCTCCAGAGTGCAGATAACCTGTCTGGACGTTGATGGTGATCCCCGTGCCGTCGTCGTCCGTCGTGTTCGTCTCGTGCGAATAAACCTTGGGAGGGGCGTCGAACGTGGAAGTGTCGTCTCCGACCGTGACCGTCCGAAGCTGCGGCCTCTGCCCTGCAACCGGCCACACGTAAGCCTGTTCGCAGTTCACGCCCAGAGCGTCGTCGTACCACAGGTCTCGTTGAACGTCGTACACCGAGCAAGCCTGGTTGTAAGTCTGCCCCGTGGCCGTGTAGAAAGTGTACAGCTTGTCGTTGAAGTATTGGCAGCACACGCGTTGGTTCCTCGGCCTTGACTGCGGAGGGTTCCCGCCCCCCGACCTTGTGGTGGAAGTCGGGATTCCCTGCCACAACGCCTCCACCCGCCAGAGCGAAGGCGAGTCAACGTCCCTTCCAGCCCTTCTTATCTGGCCGTACACGTCGAACCACCAGACGTACCCTCCTCCTGAAACGACCGACGCCTGGGCTTTCGTGCCGTAGTGGCAAAGATAGGTGGGGGTGAGCAGCGAACCGGCGTTCCTCGTGTCAACCGCCCACGCGCCACGGTCGGTCACGACGACGGTCGAAGAACTCACGTCCAGGTCAGACCTTGTCCCCGCCACCGTCGCCATCCCTTGGGGCAGCTCTCCTCCGAGCGGGACGCAAACGGGGCCTGTCTGGTCTAGCGACCCGTCCGACAAGAACCGCTCGAACTCGGAGAAGTCGAACGGGTCTCCTTTGCGGGACGCGAACAACCCGCCGAAGAAGGAAGCGGAGTCGTCTTTCTTGACCCCTCCCAGCAAAAGCCTGCCGTCGGCCCACACCGAGCATTTGAACGGCATCACCGGCCTGTGGAACGGCTTTGTCCCCTCCCTTGGGAGAAGGACGCTGGTGTTGACGTTGAGCGTCTGAAGACCGCCTGACGAGTATCCGCTGAGGTAAGACCAACTACCGCCCGAGTAGTTGGCGAACTGGTCTTGGGCTATCAGATAGTACGTGTCCGGCCTGTAACCCGTGGGGTCTGCGTACCGGCAGTAGACGAGGGCGTAGTCCACCCCGTTGCCCACCTCTGTCGAAGCCTGATAGGTGACCCGGTACGAGTACGTGCATTCCGCGAACACCGGCACCTGGAACTTGTTCAGTTTGTCCGTCATCCCAAGCTGGGTGTTCTCCACCCCTCCGAGGTCTTGGCACTTGACAGGCTCGGACTCTGAGAAACCGTTGCTGGAATACTGCGACACCTCGAACTGGGTGGTGCCTGTGACAGTGCCGTCCACGTCCCTGACCGCGCCGGGGATTTTTCCTCCCGCGTACCAACCTAAGAGGAAGAAGTCTATCTGTGCGGCAGGAGAAGCCGGTAGTTTGTACGTCAGCCTGAACCGGTCGAACGTCGTCGCCACAGGAGTGTTGGCAGGATCGAGCGGGAACACCGCCATGTAGACCTTCTTGGTCGAATCTATCGTGACCACCGTGGGGCGGTCTTTCGTCGTGGTCGTGCTCGTGGGGTCCCATATCACCTTGAGGGCGTGGGAAGTGACGACCGCTATCTCTAACTTGACCTTGTCCCACAAAGCCGCGTCGTTGCTCGTGTACATCACAGCCATGCAAGGGCCTTGGCAGATGTCGTTGGCCGTAGTCCACTGGAGTTCACCGTAGTCGTCGGTGTCGGCGGCGGTCGTGAAAGAAATCTGAGGGGCCGCGCCTCCCGTGTAAGTGGTCACCGTCGCAGAAGTGGACACAGTCACGTCGGCGTCAGACCTGTCCGTGCCTGAAAGACCGGAACTTATCGGCATGAAGTCGGGGAACGTCGCTTCTTGGCGGAACTTGCCGAAGTCAAGTCCAGGGCTGAGCCTCGGGTGCGGGTACAGGCTCGCCTGCGTGACCGTGCTGACCAGAACCTTGATCCCGTCCGAGCACACTAAAACGTCCTGGTCCGCGGTGGTGGACAGGATTCCAGAGTCCGGCCTTGTCGGGGCCTTGACGACCACCATCGAAACCCTCTTGTACGCGGCAGGGGAGACGCCTGACGAAAACCTCGTCGTGTTGTACGACCCTCCTCCTCCGGTCGCCCTTGTCCACTCGGTGAAAGAAACCCCGGTGGACGCAAGGACCTGGATGGCGGAGCCGGTGTCAACGGCCAGGAACACATAGTCCGTGCCGTCCATCGAAGCCTGCAAGCAACCCACGACCCAACCGTTCGGGAGCCCTGAGGCAGAGAGGTCGGTCTGGCCGTTCCTGACCTTGAACACCCCTGAGTCCACACGCACGTTCTGAAGGAGCGCGTAAGTCCCTATGTTCAGGGTGACGGGGTCCATCGTGGCGTTCGTGCCACGGCACACCACGCTCAAAGCGTTGAAGATGACGAGCGGTTTCAAAAGGTGGAGTCACCGCCCGACAGTGGAAAGTCGAGGTGCTGCACAGTCCTGGCCTGGATGCTCTGGACGACCCTTGCCTGGCGTGTGCGAAGCTCGAACGCGATCCCCCTTCTGAGTTTCGCGCTTTCCTCTTGCCCCGCCTCCAGCGCGAGCTTCCAGCAAGCCTCCTGGACAAGCCACTCTGGGTCGAGGATGAAGTTGGGGAGGCTCTCTCCGGCCACCAACAAGACGTGCGCCGTGCCGGTCACCGAGAACTTTGGATACCCGGCAGAAGTGCTCGTGCCCGGGCAGACGTAGAACGTTATCGCCTGGATCACCGGCTGAACGCCCGTGGTCGTGTACTTTGGTTCGATAAAGTATTGGGTCGGGGTCCCTGCCGTGGGGTCGTAGCTCCTGAGCCCTCTGAGCCATGAGTCGTACTCGGCGGCGGACATCGGGATGAGGGACTTTGCAGACGTGGCCGACGTGATCCACGTCACGTCCAGTATCTTTCCGTACTCTTTCGACAGCGCGTAAGTGTGCGTACCGGCTACGACCGACGTGTTCGTCTCAGTGTTCGCCACGGCGTCGGTGTCCTGGAGCAACGTTCCGACAGCCGCGTTGACAAGCCTCAACGCTTTCGCCGTCGTGCAGTCGTTGAACGACTCTTGTATGTCCGACACAAGCTGGTTTACGGTGTACGCCATTATCCTGTCCCACTAGGGTCTTTTATGTTCGCCCTGAACTGGGCGATGATCCGTGCCTGCCGTCCTTCGGAGCAACCGGGCTGCTCTCCCCTTATGTAAGGCTGCCCGTCAACGTAGACGAGCATGTGCCCCGGTGCCCACATGCCTGTGCTGGTGCAAATCCTGCCCGCCTGACGGTCTTTCCTGCTGCGCGCCATGCAGTAGATGAAAGTGGACACCGTCTGGTCGAGGTCGGTCACGTCTGGGATGGGCATAAAACTTTGTGGCCCCGTAAGGTGGGGCCTTACCTTTAGATAGGCTTGAGCCAGAACGTTAGGACTGCGCCCACGCAAGACGTGGAAGTCCCCCATTTCATGGTCATCCGGTCGCCTGCGGCGAACTGAAGGCTCGCCGTAGTCGCGGTCAGTGTCCCCGTCTGGGGAGTGTTGGCCGTGGCCGTGGCGTCGAAGCCAGCGTTGGTGTTGTTCGTGAGAAGCGCGGTGCCAGACCCTGGGGCGGTCGTGCCCGTACACTTCTCTACCTGCACGGCGCAAGCCTGACCGGCTACGACGCCGTAGGACAGGTTGACGCCCACAAGCTGCATTGCCCGTGGCATCGTCATCACCGACCTGGTGGTCATCTGAGAGGCCACCGCCATATCGACCGTCACGTACACGTAGTCCGGGGCGATGTTGCCTCCGTTCGTGAACTTGTCGGCAGGGATGTTCACCACCTGTGAGGAGTTGACCGTGAGGGCGGCAGTGCCCCCGGTCTGGAGTTGCACCTGGTCGGCACCCGTGGAGTGCAGTCCGGTGTTCTCGTCGTTGACGATCCCGTAAGTGGCGAACCCGGTGCGGTTGGTGCCCTGTGGCTCCCTTCCCGTCCGCATGCTCACGTTACAGGCACCTCATTGCGCCCATGTCGGTGACCGCAATCATGTTGTTGTTCTTCATGTTTTTCCCCTTTCTTCGGGGCGGTTTGACCCGCCCCTTGTACCGTGCTTCAGTGTCTATGCCCCAGACGAGTACTGGAACCCACGCCAGTCCGCGAAGTGCGGTAGATAGATTGTCGTCGAGACGAATTTCGTGGCGTCGTAGTCGATGTCCTCCTGGCTCTTCGACTTGAGAGGCCGCTTGACGATCAGGAAGCTCTTCCACTTCTTGGACTTGATGCCCCAGGCCGTGGTGGACGTGACGTACGGGTTGTTCGAGATGTCCGTCACCATCGTCTTGCTCCAGTTGGGGTCGTTGTCGGGTGTGCCTTGAAGACCGTTGGCCTTGAGCACCCTGTTGGCGATCCCCATGAGCGAGACTCCGCTGATGAACGTGAACGGGCCCATGTCCGGCATCGGGTCTCCCCGGTGCGACTTCTGGGCTGCCATGTTCTGGATGGCGGTCTCGACAGTGATCGGGCCGAACACGTCGGTCGTGTTGTTGTCGAACGTTCCAGCCGCCAGAGTGTGGGCGTCCGACGCGAGCGGGAGCGTGTCCGTGCCTGCCCACGCCGCGCCAGTGTTGGTCGCGTTGTTGAAGACGTTCGCCACGACCTGTTCCAAGGTCTTGTTGAACGCCTGCGCCATGAGCATTCCGTTGCGGATGACCTGATAGCGGTCTGACTCGACGGCTTCCTCTGAGACGTAGAAGCCCAGGGCCCGTTTGACCGGGGTGTACTGCTTGCTCGCGGGAGTGTCGAAGTCGTCGTAACCGATACGGGTGCCTTCGTCCACTTGCGGAGCCATGCCGAACTCTCCCATTTGGAGCATTTCGATGTACTTCTGCTTCGTGTCGATGGTCTGGTTGACGATTGAACTGTAATAGTTCGATTCGTCGGTGCTGTAGAGCTTGACGACCTCTTGGAGAAGGTCTGGGCCGAACAGCTTACCGGCGATTGAGCCTAACGTGGTTCTCATTACGGCATTGCCCTCTTGAGGTAGTTGACCTTGACCCACACTATGCCGTAGTCGTCGTCAACTCCAGACTCTGGGTTCCTCGCCGCATAGATGAGCTGCGCGGCTGTCTGTGTCGTGGTGCCGGAAGCGATGTCCACGACGTACCAGTTGACGGCGGTCGATACGGCGGGAGCGTAACGCTCAAGCTCGTACACGGTCGCGCCGCCAAGCACTGCGTCTTGGACTTCGGCGTTGGTGGCGGTGGACGAGTACAGGCGAAGGGCGACCTGGAGGTCGTCGTCCGCTATAGCCACCTGCACGCGGTCGGCGTCTGTCACAGACGCGCCAGTAGTGATGTCGCTAAGCGCGACACCGAGAATGACGACAGAGCCGCCGTCCGTGGACAGCGTGGCCGTTGCGGCAGGTGCGGTGATCGCTTGAGCGGCTGCTCCCGATGACAACTTCAGAAAGTCTCCTCTCTTGATCGTCTGGGACGCGGCAACTGGGACCGAGTTGACCTTTCCGTACCTGATCTGATGGCCTTGAGCGTTCAGTGTGTTCTGAATTGCCATGTTTGTTGTTCCCCTTGTTGAAGCGGAGTTCCGCTACCGACCCGAAGGTCAATCTGTGTCGTTGGTGGCAGGAAGCTCTGCGCCAAGCTGGTCGAGCGTCTGCCTGTCCATCGTGGTCTTGTCCATCATCTTCGTGCCTGGAGCCGTCTTCAGTTGAAGGTCGCTCCGTAGGGTGCGGGCGTTGGCCTCGTCCTGGAGCCCCTTCTCCATCTTCTTGAAAGCGTCCACCGGACACTTGAAGACCTCGAAGACCTCGTCGGACTTCTCGTCGTCCTTGACGTAGGTGGCGTCCGGCGCGAAGCGTTTCAACTGCTGCCTTGCCTGGTACACCGGGTTGGAGCCCGCCAGAATGCTGTCCGGGAGCTTCTGGCTCCTGATGTAGTGGAAACCGTCCGAGACCTCTTCCGAGCCCCGTGCGGGCACTGTGACCGTCTTGCTCAAGACGCCTTGCCCTCCAGGATGGCCCTGATCTTCGGAGACGCGGCCACACGGTCGTAACCGGCGTCCTTGATCCCTTTCAAGACCGTGTCCACTTCCGAGGACTGCGTGTTCTGGCCCGAATGACGGGCTGACGATGGCGATGCCCCTGGCACCGGCTTTGAGGTCGTTGGTGACTTTCCGTCCATTACTGCTTTTCCTGCGGCGAGGGACAGAATCCCCTGCCTCTGTTCGTCGGTGGCCTGTGCGAGCCACACCGGGTCGCAAGTGGAGATGACTTCGTCAAGGTAGGGCTTGAACCAGTCGTCGGCCTTCGTCTCGATCTCTCTGGCGACCCTTGAAGCCGCCTGGGTCGATTGCTGCGCCTGCCACACCGTGGCCTGGGAGATGTGGGACATCTGCTTGTCGATACCCCATCCGTCGTACCCGTCGGGCTTGACAAGGTTCGTGCCTTCGATAAGTTCGACTTCGCCATGTTGCCGTTGCACAGGCGCGGGCCTCGGTGGGTTTGCGGACTCCCACTCGGCCTTGGTCATCTTGGGCTCTGCGTCTTCCGGCGGGTCGTCCTGTACGGGTTCTTCCGCAGGGGCTTCTTCGGGAACCGGGTCGTCTCCGACGAGTGGCGAACCACTGACGGGAGGATCGTCCGGTCGGTAAAGGAACTGCTCTCTTGTTTTTCTCATTCGGTCGTCTCTTTCATGTAGGCCGTGAAGAACTCACGGAAATTGCCGTTCAAAAACTCTTCCAGAACCTGGACGTGGCCCTGGCTCCTGGCTAGCTGGGTCGGGTCGGTGTGAGGGTCAGCCGAAAGGACCGCCGCCACCGCCTTGTCCCTGCGGATAGAAAGGAAGCGCGTTGCCAGGGCCCATTCCGGGCTCGCCCATATCCGCTCCCATGCCTGGAGGCTGTTGTCCCATCGTTCCGTTTCCATCTTGTCCTTGTCCTTGTCCTTGTCCTTGCTGCAACTTCAGTTTCTCCGTGCTGAAGGGGAGTTGCATGGTCTCGAGTATCTGGTCGGTAAGCTCCACGTCGTCGTACACCGGAGGCAGTCCCGTCTGGAGCCTCTGGGCGTTCACGGCGGACACCGCTGCGAAAGCGGTCTGGAGCTTCTCCAGTTGGGCTTGGGGCAGGTTCCCCTGCACCCTTCCTGTCACCTCCACAGAATACGTCCCGTTCGCCTGTTCTGGCGTGACTGGGGCTTCCGGGTAGTGCTCTGCCATGTACGCAGGGTGGATGCGGGCGCACTCTTGCACGAACTGGGCCATCTCGGCCACAGGTCTTGAGAAGTGCGCCGCGTACTGCATCTGGGCGTCGTCGCCCTGGCTTTGGAGCATGTCCGCCTCCGTCGCCGTCGTCCTCCCCTTGAGTTGACGGTTCTGGGCTATGCGGGACACCCTGGCTATGGCGTCTCCCTTGGCATCGACCTCTTGGATCATCTGCGGGAGCACGCCTGGGTTGAAACTTGACGGGATGACCGACACCTGTATCTGTCCGGTCGATTGGTAAACGTCCCCGAAACCTAGTGTGAAGACCTTCTCGCCCATCACTCCGCCCGAGAGGATCACCCTTGGGGACATGGCCGAAAAACTCCCCGCCACAAGAGCGTTGTGAAGGTCGGTGTAAAGGTGCTGCATCCCTTGGAGGTTCTGGGCTATCGAACTTTCCGGGTAGAAACCTCCCCATTCGACGTGAAGCCTCCCTTCAAAGTACCAGGGCCTTGAGTAGTCGAGCCTTTCTATGCACAAAAGCCTTGGGACGGCCCGCGTTATCACCACCCGGTACAGGGCTTCGCCAGGCTCTGCGCCTTCGTCGTCGTCCTCCCCGATGTCCCTTCGGGTCAAGAGTTCCCAACACTCCACCGGTTTGTCCTTGGACAGCACGACGGACGCTTCCGGCTGGCTCCTGGCGATGATCGGAGAACCCGCGATGTCTTCGTTCGTGAGGGTGACCCCGGTCAAACCTTCCGAGCAACCCGGCAGGTATTCGCCAGACTCCTCCTTCTCCCTTATGTCGTCCACCGAGAGGTAGAACTTGTGACCCACGGTCATCGCGTCACGGACGCACGAGACGGTGCTGGGGTAGACGACAACGTCGTCGGGGTGCAACGCTTCAAGGCACATACCCTTGTTCTTGTCCGGGAAGAACCGGAACACGGTCACACCGCACACGGCGGCTGTCTGCACACCGAGGGGGAACTGGGTGTCCATGTACCCCCTCTCGAAAACCGTCTGGGCGAGACGCTCCATTGCGTTGCCGTCGTCCACCGTGGAAAACCCGGTCGGCACGAACTGCACCATCGGGTCTACGCCCGTGAAGCGTTGGTACAAGTCGCCCGCGATGATGTCGATCCTCGGCTGGGTGAAGGGAACGTGGAAAGGCTTGTAGTTGGGGGCGATGTTCTGCTGCCCCGAACACCCCGGCTCGTTCCGGTAGATGGCGTAGTTCTTCTTCCGCCTTTCTGGAAGGTCGCCCTGCGACTCAAGGGTCGGGTCGATCTCGTATGTCACGAGGCCGTGCGCGAACTTGTCCGTCTCTCCCTTGTCTTTTAAGTCCACTTTACTCCTTCCCTTCAGACTCTACCCGTGCGATCTGGTCCATCACCACTTTCTGATAATAGTTAAGGCCGAACGTCTTCGCATGGTCGCAAAGGGCGTCTTCCCTCGCGCCGACCGAATACCCGCAGTCGCCCGCCCTTCGGCAAAAGTCAACGTCCTCGCCGTACAAGGGAAGCCCGTTCGTCCCGTACTCCCGTTTGAACACGGACCCTGCCGGGTCGAGGTGCATCCTTGCGTCGGACAAGACCCTTCGCCTGATCGCCATGTTCGCCGTCCCTCCGGCCCTCACAGGGTTCCCAGGCTGCCACATCACGCCCACGTTCGAGTCGTCTATCGACGTGAACAGGTTGTAACTCACGACAGGGTTTCCAGAACCGGCCACGATGAGCATTGGGACAGGCCCGATGGTCACGTCGTAAGGCCCCTCCAAGACTTTCTCCGCCCCCTTGTACGGCATGTTGTCCGCGTCCAAGAACCAGAGGATTTCACACTCGGAGGCCATGAAGCGTTTGACGGTCTCGTTCCTCGCCGCCTCTACCGGGTGGCAGCCCATCACGTGCTCGTGCTGGAAGAAGTAAGGGAAGTCTTTGTCCAAAAACTGGCGGTACACGAGGTTCAGGACGAACTGGTGGAGTTCCCCCCTTAGCTCGAAGTCCCCCATCGGGACGGCCATCATCACTGCTGTCTTCAAATTCTGTCCTTGTCCGGGTTCACCCAGCATAAAAGAGCCGCGAGCGGGAGCAGAGGCGGCTGTACGGCCCGCACGACCGGCAAAAACGAGTACATGTAGAGCCTTGCGGAGTCCTGTGCGGCCACCAGTTGCCCGTAACCGAGCAAAACCGAGGCCCATCCCCTAAAATCAAGGTGTTGGAACCCCAAAAGGGCACCGCCCCACGGTAGGACGCTTATCCTGGGCTCTGCCAGTCTTCCGATCATCCTCCATCCCTCTTTCAGCGGGTGTTTGAGCCACTCAGGGTCGCCTGGAAGGGGCTTTTCACCGGCCAAGTGGAGAGCAAAGGCCGGGATCAGCCCCACCAAGGCCAAAGGGGACACCAAAACCGCGCCGAAGACCGGGCATTTCTCGTTGAACAGCCCTCCTATGGCCGCGAACTCCCACCTTCCGGTGGCGGCGGACACCGCAAGTGCCGCAAGGGCCGCCTGGTCGGTCAAAACCGGGAACCTGAACGACTGTCTCAGCACAGGAAGCCCTAAAACAAGCGCGCTGGCCCACGCGGAACCGCAATAGACGCCTGTCGCCGTCGCACAGACCACCGTGGAACTCCATGAGACGGCCCGCCAAGCCTCGAAAGACTTGACAAGGGCCAGGGGCCGCCTCATGCAGTACGGCCTTACGTTCGGCCTTTCAAGGTAGAACCTCCCGTCCGGCGAGAGTGAAGGCTTCGTGCCTTTCGCCAGCACCGTGCAAAGGACGACGCTGGCTAAAAAGCAGACTAGCACTCTTTCGCCGCCAGGGCCCTTCCGTGGATCAGGCAGTGCGCCTTCGTCATTCCCCAGTCCTGAGGGAACACGAACGTCAGCACGTCCTTTCTACCGGCTTTGTACAGCCATGTCTCCCCTTCGACCACGGCCGCGTCACGGTAGATTTCCGTCTCTGTCAGAAACTCGAACTTCTCTTCAAGCCTTTCGGCCACGCACCAGTCCCCGGTGGACACCGCTCCGTCTTCCGTGAGCTTCATCGGCACCGAGTCGGTAACGTCGTAGAGAAAGTTCCCCGTGTGGGGGTCGTACTGGTCTTTCAGGATTCGGAAACAGTCGCCTTCGTCCGTCTCGTAGTACATGTCCCCCGGCCTTACGGCGACGTGGTCCCCTGCTTTGAAGGTTTCCTGGTGCTTCTCCCCGACCGAGACCACTGTCCCAACGTCTGGAAGGTGCCTGGACTTTTTACCGGCGTCCATCGAGGCCACGACTATCAACCCCCTGAGCGCGGAAAGTCGTTCTGAGACGGCGTCTATGCCCTTGCGGATTTCGTCGTTCCTGCAACCGTTGTCCCAAGCCCGCTTCATCTCGGCGTACTCGTCGGCCCTTTGCCTGAACTCTTCCCCGATGTGGGACGCCCACACCTCAGGGTCTAGGATCACGTCCACATCTCCCGATCCCGGCATCAAGACGTTGTTCCTGTGCGCTTCTGAAAGAGTCCTGACCACCAACCCGTCCGGCCTGGCGTCCACCGGGCTTTCGCAAACGTCTGGGAAATGCTTGCCAAGGATCAGGCAGTACGGGTTTTCGATGGCTTCACCGCGTATACCTGTGAGTCGGGGACGATGACGAAGTTCTCGCCTTCGTGCTCCACCTCTTGCCCTGCGTACCTGGCGTACACCACGAACTGCCCCGCCTTGCAGGACGAGTCCGGCCCAGCCGCCACCACTTCTCCCTCGGAGTTCTGGACTTTGCTGTTGTCCGGCAGGATGATCCCGCCGTCGGTCACGCCTTTGAGCTTCACCGGGCGGATGACCACCCTGTCGTGCCTTGCTTCTATCATGTTTTTTCTCTACTTAACTCGCCCAGTCGTCTTCCAGAAGCCCCTCCCCTTGCAGGGCCTCCGGGTCGCCAAAACTAAGCATTCTGTGAATCTTAGGCTGGGATTTTGCACCTGGCCTTAACTGAGAAACCGGATACCTCAACGCGTCGGGGCCGTGGAACCCTGCCTTGTCCTTGATCTTACCGGGGATCGGCTCCCCTCCGTCGTCCAGTTCCCAGGAGTAACCCTCTATCTGGGCGATCAAACGGACACAGTTGTCCATGATCTTCAGCCCTCCCCGCTGGAACGATGCGTACACCCTGTCGATCTGGGCCTCTACACTGGTCGTCCAGGGCTCTTCGACCGGCATCCCTGAAGCCGTCCATTCTGTGCGCCAGTCCTTTTCAGACCGCGCCCCTCCGATTGAGCGGATAGGCCACACCGGTTCGCCGTCCTTTAACGCCTTGACGTGCTGGAACGTCGGGGTCGCCTTGTTGGGGAAATGCTCGTGGTACACGTATAAGACCGGATACCCTTCGGTGTCCCTCTCGGTCGGGTGCTCCGCCATCTTGAGTCCGAAAGTGTGGACAGGCCCAAAGTCGATCCCACCGAACCGTCTCCAGTAGACCACCTTCTGTCCGTCGAACGTCTCTGGGTTCTGATAGGGCACCACATGGACGTTCCGGTCGAAACAGTCGTAAACCGCCCCGGCTGGGCGTGTGTACCTCCCTTCGTACATCATGGCGAACTTCCACGGCGGGAGTATCCGCTTCTGCCTGTCCCACTCCTCTTGAGGGAAGCTCGGATTGTCAACCGAACGGTATGAGACCACTTCGATGTCGGGGTCTATGCCCTGCTTGTCCCAAACGTCTTCCTTGAACCAGTTGAACTCGTAAGGGGTCGTAGTGTCTAGAATACGCCCTTGGTCTTGGGCCAACCGCCTGTCAATGGCTTCGGCGGCTGCACGGGTGAACTTGCTCTGCCCTGTCTCATCGCGCCAGCACCAACGGGCCCGCATAGACTCCAAGCCTTCCGGGTCTTCCGCGAAACCAAAGTAAACGGCGGCTTCTTCTACACCTAAAGCGCGAAGTCCGTCGCTGTTGAACTCAAAGCACCTGCGACCGTACTTGTATTCTCCAAGCCCCCTCCATGCCCGCTGGCATTCGGGGATCAGGTTTCTGTCCATCAGGGGGTAAGTCGGTCCCACAATGAGCCCAGAGCCACCTTTCATGCGCTGAATCTCGCGCAGGCACCAGTACGGTCCCAGGCTCG
>OFQZ01000076.1_pt1 | contig 37862 bp, 48 predicted proteins | sample 1543011 | NCBI WGS metagenome assembly OFQZ01 (sample SAMN07774216, study PRJEB24372) | wastewater metagenome | isolation source: Exp Tend NO 0WW | collected 2016-02 | reverse complement strand
ACACTTATGATATGAAGTAACGACAGAAAAGGACTACACTCGAGTCAAGTGAGAGTGAGTATATAATATTCCCGTACATATATACGGTCCGACGTGGTCCATCCCGTCAATAGTCAATCGAGTTTTTGAATCTCAATTCAAAAAGTGAGTACTCGAGTGACGAAAAAATCTAGCGGACGACATGAAAAGACTTTTATATATTTCTTAATTTCACCCCACTCTATGCCCTCAACTATCCAATCCATTCTCGAATCCTATAACGATAACGTCGTCGCCCTTGCTCTACATCTCGGCACTATCCCCGTCGAGACCCTATATAATACAGATGATAGTGACATGATAGAAAACCTCGACGACGCGAAAGGCCTCATCGACGACGGTGATTATCTATCACTCGACGACGAAGAAGCTGACTCCCTCTGGGACACTCGCCTAGAAGAATACATTGACGACGTCATCCTTCCCGAACTACCCGAAGCATACCACCTCTACTTCGATCGAGAAGCATGGAAAAATGACGCCCGTATAGACTGACGTGGTCACTCCCTCGCATGATACGACGGTGGAGAAAACGAGCAGGTATACAACGGCACGACCTATTATATTTATCGTAACAATTAGACTATGAATCCCACTCTCAAAAAAACTATAGTCCTCTACATCCTCGACAACCTTACAGAGTTTCAACTTACTATCAATACTTATGCACACTTTCATGAGTACATGTACGATAAGGAGTGAGGATATCTTATAGTCGGTGAAGAGGTATCTGAATTTATCCGAGATGCCTGTAAGCTACTCTGTAAATAATATACACCCATATGCAACTCCTCAAAATAGATACCACCCACCAAGTCACACCCGCCATACTCAGACATATCGCGGACTATATCGAAGAGACCTGACTCCCCCTCTGACATACGCCATATCCATGGGAGATCATCCAAGAGGATACAATACAGAAACTCGAGGATCGTATCGACGAACTCGAAGACACAGAGTCTGAACTCGATACGAAAGTATCCGAGCTTGAGAACCAAGTCGACGACCTCACCGACGACGTCGACAATCTCAAGGACAAACTCGAAGATCGTGACGCCACAATAGAAGAACTCCATACCCGTCTTAATTCTTTATCTGAATAATATGAGAACTATACCCTTCACAGCAGAGATAGAGATACAAAATAATAAGCGTATCGACTTCATCAATGATGAGATACATGCACTCTTTGCTATCCACTTAGTCACCTGTGCTGAATGCTGACGTATCAATTCATTTCCCCACGATCACATCGGAGAATATACCTGCCTACATTGCGGTATCACTGACGAGCAATGCCACTTCCCCGATCTATTTTCCTAATCCTTACCTACTATGCAATCTCTCTATCTATGTTCCCGCTTTTCTGACTTCCCGAACAGTGGTATTATATCGCAATCCTATATTTTCGAAGAATCAAAAGCCCGCGAGTGGTTCTTACAACAATACCAAGTGTATGATCTTCCACTCGATCAACTATCCACAGAAGATAACGGGCAACCCGTCATGATATATATCTATCCAGATGAGGTATCTTACTGTGATGAAGACGACGGTATCGAATTTCATTTTCAGATTTCCCCGATTGTTCCTGATCTCTGTCACGATATGAAATAATTTATAATCCTTACCTACCATGAAAACCCCTCAAGAAATCATCGACCTCATCCGCGAAGACTGCCCTTGCACATACAACATCCTCAATGAGTACCATCTCGGAAACTTCCCTATCGAAATAGTATTCCCTCACGACGAAGAGTGGGATCAATACTATCTCGATCATCCAGAACAGAAGCCAACCCACGAGCAACTCCTCGAACTCCTATTAGACTACAGCGGTGATAATTATGATACCCATTACTGGGCGTGACGGTATGCTCAGATGAAAGAACCACAAAATATCTCTATACCATGTAGCGAGAGTGATCTTGAAGATCTCCGTGATGGTACAGTATTCGAGTGGGACTTCGATGGGATCCATGTGACTTTATTTAATGAAGACTTAGAAGGTAATGAATAATATCACCCCCTTCTCACATCTCGACCAAGTCAGGCAGGCGAAATTCCTCGCCCTCTATCACTGGTGAAAATCCATATCAATGGTGCCTATGAAAGCCTTTCATATGGCGAAAAAGAAAACCCTCCAAGCCTATCCGATCAAACCCTGAGAAACCTTTTATCCTCTTACCAATATATAGTATGTCAGCCTACTACGCCACTATAAATCAAGACGGTGATACGATCGAGGTCTTCGAGAATGATAACCGCCACGAGGTAAAACCACAACAAGACTATCATCAAATTATCCGACTCGACCCGTCGAGACCTGGGAACCCGATCACTCATCGATACACTTCCCTCTATAATCTACTTAATATCCCCTTCTAATCAATACACATATGCCATTCATCATCGCTATTATACTCTCTCTTATTCCACTGCCCGCCAACGCAGAACAACCATACAATGCCCCGCCATCAATAGTCACCTACTGCGAGCAGGGGTTCATCGGATATGACTATTCCCCCGCCAAGGATCGCAAATGCCATCGTCTCTGGTGACAATGGACGAGAGAAATCCTTCTCGAAGAATCAGATTTTATTTCTAAACTATAATAATCCCCAACTTTCTTCTTGATTTTTTAGGAGAAATCAATACAATGGATATCTACTATTCACACGAATAAGTAATTTATTTTTTCATCTATAAGACTATGTCTAAAGATACACAGACTCAGGAATGGGAGGAGGTACAGAGTGGCGGGTGGGCGAAGTTCATAGCGGCAGGAGATCAGGCTCAGTGAGTATTCACAGGGTATCATCTCAAAGAAGCTAACGGGCAATTCGCTGAGCAGATCGTAGCAGAACTCGATACGCCAAACGGAGTAGTCTACGTCGGTCTCCCCTCTAAGAATCCACGATACGGAAATGGTATCAAGAATCTCAAGGTCGGACACATGACCCTCATCACCCTCGAAGGATTCTATAATCAGGACAAGGGAGAACTTCAGGATACTCCAGGGAAAACAAAACTTGGTATGAGCTTCGCGAAGAACTACTCTATCAAACAGAAACCTACCCCAGAACCAACATGGAATCAGCCCGTCTCAGCGATTCAGGATGACGCTAGTATGTTTGACTAATCTTATATGACTAAATCACAAATTCTATTCTCGATCATACTATCATGGATATTTCTCATGGTGTGTAGTGTGAGCTTACTATCTCTAATCACTAGTGTTTCAAATACACATCCATTTATAGGTGTAGCATTCGCATTACTATACTTCGTCTTCCTCCATATTTACTTCTTGCTTCTAGTAAAAGCTATAACTTTCTACAATAAAAATGGAAAATAATAATTTCTTTGGATGGGTCGTTTGACTTACAAGTGTACTCGTCATTGCATTTCTAGTGAATGCATTCATCTCCTCAAAAGTCCCCGCAGGATATGAAGCGATCCTCGTCAACTCTTACGGACAGCAGTGAGTCCAAGACTCCCCGCTCGTAACTGGTCGCGTATACTATAATCCATTTACTCAGGATCTCATTCGCTATCCAGTCTTCGTTCAAACAAAAGACTATGATGCATTCGAAGTTCCTGCGAAAGATGGAAGTAAGTTCACTGTTGACCCTACGATCTCATATCGTATCGAGGCATGAACTACTCCGATTATCTACTCTAAGTATCGTAAAGATATAGATCAGATTACTGATGTCATTATCCTTCAGTTCATTAAAGATACATTCCGCGTCGTACTCAATAAGTATACCGCTGATGATATGATATCTAAGGCAGGGGAGATTGATTCAGAACTCTATAAGTATCTTTCGGAAACTACTAAGTCTGAGCACATCTCTATCGAGCGACTCACGTCTGGACTTAAATATCCAGAGACACTCACTGATGCTATCGCTAATAAAAATAAGGCAGTCCAGGATGCTCAGCGAGTGGAGAATGAACTCCGTGTAGCTGAGGCGAATGCGAAGATTAAACAAACGAATGCTGAAGCGGAGGCTAAAGCAAAGATCACTGAAGCTGAAGCGAGTGCTAAGGCTATCGAGATCCAGAGTAAAGCTATCCAATCCCAAGGTGGAGATGACTACATCAGACTCCAATGGATTGAGAAGGTAGGATCGAGATGGTGAGGAGTACTCCCTCAGACTACCCTCGGTAGTGATATGAATCTATTCCTGAATATGGCAAAATAATGAAATACGTATACGCGGTCATCATAGGTATACTCTTACCTACAATCCTTGCTCCACTGTATATGACATTCACTATGAAGTCAGACGAGGATTGTATGAGAGTGTATGTCGAGCGATCGATAGAGACATGAGTGTGGGAATGAATAGTATATAACTACCCACATATAGAACATGTATCAAATAATCCATATCTCGGAGATATGAAGGCAAAAGTATATTGATGTTTCATGACAGACCCGGTGAATACAATCTATTGTTCTATGATTTACTTACACTCCCTTGCATGAGTATAACTGACAGCATCGATTACAAGCGATGAGAGGATCTAGGTAGCATTGCACTAGTAAGATCCCGCCCGCCATGACATATGTCGTGAGGGTCAAGTAGTAGCTCAGTAGCAGAGCGTCTGTGAGGTGAGTAAAAGATTGCAATCTACTAGTCCACCATTTAACACGGAGTCGTCGCAGGTGCAAGTCCTGTCTACTTGATTCTCCCGACATACCTATCCATAACCCCTGAAGTTTTATGAGCATGCTATTCCTGGATATAGAAACGGTATCAGATGATACCCTCGACCCCGCCATCCTCGAACAAGGGAAGCTTCACCATAAGGAGAAGATGAACTTCCTTTCCCCATATAATAAAATCATTTGTATCTGTGTAGGACTTTTACAGCAAGATGATACATTGAAAACGAAAGTCCTGTCAGGTAATGAGTCCGAGATTATTACAGCCTTTTATGAGCTTGCGAATCGAGATAATATCAAACAGTTCTGTGGTTATAATATAATGAATTTTGATTTTAAGATGATCGTAGAAAGGGGGATGAAACATAATATTCCTGTCCCCCCCAAGCTTAAATTTTACAGGATCAAACCATGGGATATTTCTGGAAGAGTAATTGATCTTGCTCGTGCTATTCAATCTCTCGGACTCTCAATGATGCGACTCGAAGATGTATGTACTTTACTAGATATCCCCACCCCGAAAGGCATCATGCATGGCTCAGAAGTCCAAGGCTTCTTTGATAGCGGGCAACTCCCCCTCATCGAAGAGTACTGCCGACATGATGTTCAAGCTACTGCCCTCATATACCAGCGGTTCAAAGATCTTAATTTCCTATAATAATATGACAGACTCAACTCTCAACCTCGATTCATTCTCACCTAAGAAAGCAGAGCTCATCGCACTTGCGAACGATCTACGCCCGACACTCGACATCACCATCGTCGATAAGAAAACATACGAGCAGATACACTCTGCCGAGATGAAACTTGCCAGTGCCAGGATCAATACTGAAAAACAAGGCAAGGCTCTCAGAGAAGATGCCGTCTTATTCCAGCGGGCAGTACTCGAACGACAGAAGGAACTCCTCTCCGAGATCACCCCGATAGAGGATGCCTTGAAGGCAAAGAAGAAGGCATACAATGATGAACAGGAACGACTCAAGCAGGAAGAGATCAATCGTAAGGAGCGTATCCTCAATGATCGTATCACTCAGCTCGCCCAATATAATGTCACCCCCAACATCATCACTCTCCGAGACATGTCGAATGAGACATTTGGTAAACTCCTTGATGATGCGAAACAATCCTTCGAGGAAGCAGAGAAGACTCGTAAGGCTCAGGAGGAATCAGATCGTATCGCCCGAGAGCAATTCCTTGCCGACCAGAAGAAACTCGAAGATGATAAGCGGGCATTTGAGGAAGAGCAGAGGGTAGCCCGTCAAGCACAGACTGATAAGGATAATGAAGCACGTCGCCTCGCCCAGATCGAACAGGCTCGCCTCCAGGGTATCAAAGATGCTGAGGAGAAAGCAAAACGAGATGCCCTCCAAGCAGAAGTCACCGCCCGTGAGGAGCAAGCAAAGCTCGAGAAGAAGAAAAAGTATCAGTCTTTCCTGGAGTCGCATGGTTATACAGAAGAGACTAAAGCAAATTTCCGTCTCCTCCCCGAAGGAAATACTATCGTGCTCTGCAAGGTACTCGGAACATTTACTAAGTAATCATTATCATCTATGTACAATCTCCCCCTCGACTCCCGCTACTGACATCCCGAGTACCTCACACAATCTACCCTATCGAACTTCGCACAGTACGATTGCTACGGATCTCCTACATACAACATCCACGCGGTCATCAACCCCACCAAACCCAACTCAGATCTTATTACTATCGGCTATGCTATGGATAAGCATATCACTGAAGGGGATCACTTCGAGAATAGCTACATCAAAGTATCGAAGAGGTCCGAGGAAGGAGTGAAGGACGGGAAGATCGAAGTGACCTGATCTATGTGGGACGCTATGCAGACGATCGCTGACCGGGCCGACGAGTTCCAATACTCACCCCTCGAGACCCTCACTGATCTCATCAAGAGATCTGATCTTCAGGTGACTCTCCAGGATGACGATCGTCGTCTTAAGGGGAAAGCTGATATCATCGATCGAGATAATAAACTCATCATCGATATCAAGTGTGTCGGTTCTATGCTGAACTTCATGCGAGACATATCCTTTAAGGGGTTCATCAATCCATATAATCGGTATGTTCGACAGCTTGCATTCTACCGTGCGCTCAATGGAGACAAAGACTACGAAGGAGAACTCATTGTCATAGCTCATGACGGGCAATGTATCGTCATCCGTATCACCAAAGACATCCTCGACTTCGCCTGGTCTATGATCGAGAAGGACATCGATCGCCTCAAGGAAGCCCTCTCGAACCCGACCAGCTTTGCTGTCACTCTCAAGATGCCCTCTGATAAAGTTACCTTCTCTCAGCCCGGTATAATAGATGACGATTGATTCGAAACTTTATAACCCCCACAACCATGAGCAAACGAATTGTACAACTTCTCGATGAGATAGGAAACCTCTCAGCAAAAGCATGGACTGAACTCTATGAGGGCTGAGAATATGGAACGCCTACTCAGTTCCATAATGTCGCAGCAGGGAGACTCACTCTCCTCCGCATCAAGCCCCTTATTTCAGAACTCAATAACCTCCTTTCCTCTTATGAATAAAGTACTCACCTTCTGTAAGACTCACGGATACCACATACTCGGCGCACGCCCGACAGACGACTGACATCTCAATACTACGAAGCTCATCGATAATAGTGGCGCCTTCGATATGGAAGTTCTCGATATCATCGAGACTGAACATCTCTTTGCTGGATGGGAACACTCACAGTTCCATGCATACCTTGGAAAGTTCAAAGGGAAGTGGATAGGGTTCGTGGATCCGCTCAACGGGGACACGATGATGAAGCTCCAGGCTCTCACTATTATGGATCTCCAAGATAAAATACTCACTAAGTTTACCACTAATGAATCCACCCTACCTCGCGAATAATACCGGCACCTATATCCGCAAGGATATCTTCGAAGCGAAACATAAGGCGACCTTCACTCTCAAGAACTTAAAGAAGCTCAATGAATTAAGATTATGAAATTTGTGGCGGGCCCGTAAGATGCCCGACACGATCAAGTGTTACACGGAAGATTCAGGACTGGAGGGGTATGTGAAGGTTCCGGGGGGTATCAGGTCTTATATTCCGGAACAATTTACTAATGACTATCATGCCTCCATTATCATTAATCATCCAGATCTACTTCGTCAGTCATATGACTACCAAGGTAATGCAGTTGACTGATTACTGGGTCAATCTGTTGGACTCTTACACGCTTCGACCGGGTCATGAAAGACTCAAATGATATGTGAGATCATCAAGCGTCTGTCGAGGAATACACTTATAGTTGTCCAAAACCTTACTCAGATGGAGCAAATGGTGGGCGACATACAGGAAATCCTTTGAGTGATCCCTCGACAAGTATCTGGAAAAAAGTACAGCAAGCGAGAACAAGAGTCATGGTACAGTGGGGTGACTGTCTGTAGTATTGACTCCCGAGATAAAATCAAATGAATGGATTATGGTCTCATCCTCCTCGATGAAGCCGACTGTTATCTTGGGTCGGATGACCGAAGAGAATGGGTCGGAAACCTCAGCCCCGAATACATGTACGCCCTGACGGGAACCATCAAAGTAAACCACGTCGATGACTCGGTATTCAAACTCTATTACGGGAAGATCACTGAGCTCAAGCTTCTCCATCATACCCCGAATTACGTACAGGTTCTTTCTGATTTTAACTATCATCTCGATGACATTAAAGAATTTCACCTCCTCAAAGAAGCGCTCTACACGGCAGAAAAAAGGAATGCCCTCATTACAAAAGTGGTATATCGAGCGGCTATGGAATCGAGGAAAGGATTGGTATTCACAGAACATGTGGAGCACGCCAGGACAATCACCCGACTACTACAGGAGGCTGGCATCAAAACATATGTTCTCATTGGCGAAGTGGACAAAGACGAACGTGAACGGATCCGCACCGAAGCTCGTGATCATCGATGAAGCTGTGTTATCGTATGATCCGTGAAGATCATCGGAAGGGGTTTCGATCTCCCCGAACTTTCCTTCGCTGTCCTGACCACCTGTGAAAAGTTTACTTCCAACATCGAGCAATATGTCGGGCGACTCTCTCGACACTACGAAGGAAAACCCCAAGCAGTCTTCATAGATATCGTAGACCACATGACGGGGATACTCAATAACCAGGCTCGGTCCCGGCTCCAGACGTACCGGCGGGCGTACCCGGAGGGGAAAGTTTCTATTCAATAACTTGACCACTATGATAACTTGGACACCAATAAAAGATTGACTCCCCGAAATTAGCTGACACTACTTAGTGATGATTGGTATGAATCCAAACCTAGCATTCTTTAGGGATTGAATTTTTAGAATCTATGAAGAGAGTTGATGGATTGCAGTCAATGAATGTATCGATCGCTATGTGTTTATTAGTTAACCATTATCACAAATGGCCATCATACCACCATCACAAGCGCGATGGAAAGACGTTCGAATAGAACGGGCTAAGTCATATGATAATATGTCAGAGTCCATCGTCATTACCTTTATGCATCACGGGGCTCCGTATAGTATAGTCGAGCGAATACCTTATCTTGAAGAGAGTCCTCGGACAGCTGCGATGGCGATCTATAATAATGATACTATTAAAAACTTTATTACACTTTTAGTGAATCGCTACTTCAGAGAAACCATGACTCCCATGAATGACGATGATGCCAGTGAGCTTGCCATGAGAATAGCTCATATAATGTATATGCCACCCATCCAAACCCCGACTCACCACGCTACACCTCCACCCCAACCCTCTCTCGACCCCGACATCTCATCTGCCCTATCGATTGCTGATGAAGGCATGAAACTTCAGAAGGAAATCATCGAGAAGACAACTCGGTACCAGAAGAAAGTTAAGGATCATTATCAGAAGTACGGTTCAGCTATTCCTTCACTCCATAAATAATATGCTCATCTACCACGCTCAGGGCCAAGACATCGAAGATCAGGACGTCATCCAGATCTCATCGCTCTACTACATCGTATCGTATGATATGCGCATGTGTACCTTTGTACTCTATCCTCTTGGCGGGCACCAACTCCAGACATTGCACGTATGATTTCTTTCGGAGCCCAACATAGACTGGACATGGGTAGGAAATATCCACGACGTTCTTGACAAGGATATAAAAGTAGACTCCGAGTTTCAGAGGTTCGCAGACCAGATCCAGTGAGGTTTAGATCGGTACCTCGAACATATTAGAACACAGCTTTCTATTTAATCACTAACTTTCTTCTTGATTTATTTAGGAATTATGATACAATGGATACGTCAATTTACTTTTTACTTATCTTACATATGACATGAAAGAAACGGAGTCGGCCCGAAGAAGATGAAGAAGTTCCACTGGATATGGGTACTATGAAACCCCCCGAGCAATGCGAATGTTTTACAGACCCAGACTACTATCAGAAGGTACTCGCTCGGGCTAAGGCAAATCCTCTCCTTATATTCTAATCTTTTCTTTTATGTGAAGAGCACAGCTGACACCGGCCGAGATCGCAGAGATGCAGAATGCTTGGGATAGTTGCCATTCAGTTGCCGCAGTTCATCGCCTTACTGGGCGGGGGTACAAGTCGATCTATAAATATGTTCACTTCACCCCGTCCCGACAGTCGTTCGGTAAGCTCCTGTATGTGGTCTCTGGAGTCCTGTTTGTACTTGCGATTATCATTCATTATGTCAGATAAAATCGATTGGCGGGATATGTGAAATACTACCATCATTCATACATTCCCAGACGGTTCAGTTGTAGAACGATGGAAGGATCAGGAAATATATCGCATTGCCAGTAATAGCGATACTCTAGCTAAGTATAACAATCTAGAGATACGTGGACAAAAACAGATAGATGCCTCCATTCAAGAGGTTTATAAATATATATTTCCCTCTGATAAACCCACACTCAAGGCCCTCCGGTACAACGACGGCAAGCCTCAGTGGTCTCTCGTTCACTTCCCGAGTCTCGAGCCTATGGTTCGTGTACTCGAATATGGCGCGAAGAAGTACGAGCCAGAAAATTGGAAGAAGCCAATGGACAAGAAACAGATCCTTGACTCAGCTATGAGACATCTCGTACAACTTATGGAGGATGAGGAGCTCGACTCCGAATCAAATCTCCAACACGTCGGACATATCATGGCTAACATGATGTTCTATTCCTACCACTCGAAAAATAAATAAACCTTTATCAATAATTTTCTTACATGAAAAAATATGCAATCATCACCCTCATCATCTGTATCGCCGGGTACATCGGGATCAACTTCGCCAGCGGGTCGCAAACCCTTCTCGACAAAACCATTGAATATAACAACATCATTTACGATGGATGCTTCCAAGGATGAGGACGGGTACAAAATAGTGGCGACAGTAACTGACAAAATATCTCGTCATATAGCAATGGCTCGTGAGTGATGGCTTCAGGATCAGTTTCCATGACAGACACTCAAAGATATAGAGCGTCAACTGATTGTTGGAACACTCAACGAAGGCTTACGCCAGATGATTTATTCCTTACAGTCCCTCGCGCTCTTGTGGATGAATGAAAGTGTAGCATGTCTCAAACAGAAGATAGCCACGTTGAAGCTAAGAATGGTGGCATGTATGCAACCGATCTCGCGTGTAACTTCGAAGCTCAAGGAGTATATGCTCCGGATTATCTCGACCAGATGATCGAATACAAAATCGAATCTATCGGAACCGACAACCTCCTCTGAAACTTTGTTATCCTTTCCTTCCCGGATTCAGTCGCCATGGAGCAGTTATGAGCTCGATGGTACATGGGACATACAGTGCTTGACGATAAATGGAAGGTGTGAGATATTGTCACGACATGAGTACGATTTGCTAAAGCAGATCTCTCAGGCGCTACGACTGGATGGCACACACATATTGAGCTTAGAAGAATGTATGATGGCGTATGGCAAAGTGTACGATACGTTACTCGGGGGAAAGAAAGAAAGCTCGAAGAGCGTAGATTTGCTTCATCTGCCACATGATCTCACTCGGGAACGAGTCAAGTTCCCCCACTAAATACCTATTACTTTACTCACTATGCCTTTATTGAAGCGCAAACAGATGGGGCACCTTGCATCTCCGCGAGCGGTGATGACGTGTGCAAAATGAAAGCTCACGGAATCGGAACTATGGCGCTTACTGTCGATATACGAAAAAAACTTGGGATACAATTTGGTGACAAGGTGGCACTTACTGGAGATGTGGGCTGCGAAGGAGTCTACACCGTGACTGATGAAATGGCTTGCAGATTTCGGGGGGAGCTCGCTTGGACTAATGGTCCTTGTGCGTACTCAGATTGAACACCTACTCCCAAGATATCACATATTAAAAGACCGGGTACGCCTTACTATATAAAGGGTGATCTTCCCGGGCGTCCCGGCGGGGCATGTTCTATTTCTAAACTCTAACCATGCGACATACCAAACGACATAGTACACGAGCCATGATGACTCCCTACGGGGTAATGTATATCAAATATTGATGGACACAAGATCTCAAATCTGGTAAATCCTATAAATTCTAACCATTTATTTCTATGAAACCCTCTATGCATGATATCCTCGTACCTCTTGTCTATCTCGCCGCATTGGTAGCTGGTCTCTTAATATCCGGCAGGCAGGATACCAAACTCACCCTTCATCACTCCGAAACACTCATCAACCATGATCAACGACTCATCGAGATCGAGTCTCATTCGGGGGATCTTGATAACCTTAAATCTAAGCTTGGCCTCCTTCAAGATCGGGTATCCGATATGAAGCTCGAATCAAGTGCCCGTCTATACAACCTCGAAATAACTATCTGTCTCCTCGACAAAGAAAACGATGAGATCCATAAGAGAAAGGTGACGATGAATAACATTCTCGCGATCAACCCTTCGGTGGATCGGACAGCAGTCGTCGTCGATGTAGGGATATGAATGGTAGAGATACCTACTATCATGGACTCGGCAGAGGAATATGCTTGCGGGCTTAAAATACTTTCTGTTAAATAATATGAACCTCACGCTCACCATCACATGAACGCCCGAAGAGATAAAGTCGATCACAGATTTTATACACTCGAAGGACTCTCGGGAGAAGAGTTTATTCGAAACTATCCGTCAGCCACAAACTTCTCAAAAAAAGAAGCCCATCAATAAACGTAACCGTACCATCGACATATACATGGGATCGATCGAGTCTTGATTTGCCCTATGGAAATCCTATAATACCCTTCAGGCAGCAGCACACGCCGTATGATCTAAGGGGTGAGCGAACATCCATGGTTATCTCAAGAACGATCAGATTTATAAGAAGATATATAAATTCAAATATAAAGACTCCCTGCACGAGTATAACTGACAGCGTCGAAATTTGCGACAGCGAATCATATAGGTGAGAAGCCTATATCCTCTCATTATAGGGAGGAGGAGCGTGTGGCAGATTAATGCCTACATCCCGAGGGAAATCAAAACCCTCGAAAAATCGTTGCGGGATATTCAGCTCAAGCAATACCTATAGGCATAAGTAGATTCGTTCTTGCCACTTAGTGAGTAATACTGAATGTGAAGTATACCTTCCACGCTCTCCTCTTCCTTATAATTTACTCTATAATTATTTCTTATGACCTATATACCGACAAAAAGCAAACTAGAGGAGCTTGGATTTCATGAGTATCATTGAGACTATTCTATTGATATTTATGAAGATGCAGATTTTAGATATAAGAAGGTAACAATAACAGCAAGACTAACCTGACAGTATCATTTATATAAGAGTATGTCTAATGAGTTTTGTATTGAATTTGTGGAGAGTGTTTACCCCTCTTCCCTCGAAGATCTCCGCACTTTAATTAGACTTCTTACCCCACAATAATATGCGCAAACTACTACTTGTTGTTACTGTCCAGATATTCTGGTACTTCCTATGGGCTTTCGTAACTTGGGATATAAATTTTCTTCCTACTATTGATACTGCTAGGGCTGGATATGCTTGCTTTTGAGTAGTAATTTTAGTAATCAGTTCGTTTCCATTTTTTATGGATGAAATAGACTTGCCAGAATTTCTACGAACACCCACTCACGAAGAAAAGAAATCATCTATCAAAAAATACATAGGGGAGCTTCATGAAGAACTTGCTCTCTATTGAGAAGCTATGTGACTCCAACAGAAAATCCGTGATTTTCAGTCTAAAAAATAACCCCTCCTCTCCCATGACAAATAAAGAACTCATCTCGAAAGACTCAGTAATGAAGCTGCTAGGAGATCATTTTAATATCTACGAAAATCTATTTATAGAACAGATAGGCGCCCTCCCCACCTTCTCCCCAGAAGCGATTATAGAGGAGATGATAGAGGATATAAAAAGAAACTTTCCAGATAATAAAAAATATACCAAATTTGGTGAGTGACTCATAACAGGGAAAATTGATTCTTTGGAGATGCTGAAACACCGTCTCCGCGCAGAGAATATTTCATAAACTAAATTTACTATGAACGAAAAAGAATATCTAATAGACTTCACCTGTATTACTGTTTTCCATAGTAAGTGAGGTGCTCAAATTCGGAATAACTATAAAGAATTTTACACATGAAAATCTGCAAAAGAGGCAACACAAAAAATGTTTCGTACTTATGCTGATATGTGACCCACCAGAAGCGTACAACTCAATTCAGTAACACTTATTTGATAATAATACCTCCCCATGAAAGAACAATTCCTTGCAATGATAGATGAGAAGATAGAAGAAAATCTATATGAGGAAGTACATACAATAGATGTTCTTAGGAAGTTCCGCTCAGAAGTGGAGAAAATGAGAGAATCGCCCATTGTTATATCTGGAGGATTTCAGCCAGATAATTGGATATCATGTCTTGAAAAACTTCCAAAAGAAGACCATGTATATGTCTTGTGAGCAAATAGCAAAACAAATTTTGTATGAGAAATGAATTGGGAATCGGATTATTGATTTTCACATCATATGATGCCATGACAGACTATAACCCATTGGCAATATTTGCCCCCTCCACCTATCAAATAACCCTATATAGCTTATGTGATTACTCACAAAAGAGAAAATTATCTATGTAGACTCTCTCCATGAGTGGAGAAAGAAAAGTGTTCGAAATTTCCATTTTCTCGATAGGGTATGGGTACTAAGAACAATATCGCAAAGCGAACGACAACACCCACATAATAGCTATAGAAGAGAAATTGATTATACTCCGCAAGAGGGTATAATCATAGGGCCCGCTAGCAGTACGATATACTCGGAGACGAAAGTAGGAGAAGAAGTAGAGCATGAAGGGTGGGAGTATAAGAATGAAAAAGGGGAAATTATGCAGTACGCGGGCAATGTAAAGTATATCTATAGCTGATATAGGGTACTTCTCCGAGACGGTGAATATGTCGACGCGCATACCGTAAAAAAATCTCATGGCGAGTTTCAGGAAGAATTTGACCACCTACAGGAGATAGAGAAAAAGAAGCTAGAAGTATTGGCGAGCCAAGAAAGGTATAAGAAATCTCTCGAAGATATGGAGAAGCTACTAGAAAAGTGAAAAACGCTCCAGAATACTATGGTCGATAGGCTCATATGAGCTACGTTTTCTACTAAAAAGAAATATTAAAGTTAATGAAAAAATGAATACCTATTCCATAACCACAACCCCTATGCCAAACAATATACCACTAGAGCTGATAGAGAAAGCACTTGCGCTCACAGGAAAGACAACGGAGGATATGGAAACAATAGACAAACAAAAATACATAGAAGAAGAGCCGTTTTTTGAAGAATCATTATTTGAGTTCTCCATCGAGAAATTCTACTACTATCTTCTTTCTTCTGAGTTTATAGAGAGGTATAAGTCAAATGTCCCTATTGCTATAGGAAAACCAAACTGGGTAACATATATTATCTGAGAAGCCATCTACTCTTACCAAAAAGGAAATCCAGAGCCTCTCATATCTCTCCTGTCTAAAATCTAACTTTACCTTACCACTATGCTCTCCCCCTTCGAGGCCCAGATATCTGAGTATGAGAAACGCATGGGGGCAATAGCCGAAACACAAGGGCTTGAGCTTCTCATGTGCCACACCGTCATGGATCGAGTGACGGGTGATACCCTCAGCTGATCTCACAACACCATCTCTGATCGCCCCGCAAGTGCTTTGGCATATATGATGCAGGGGGCACAGCTCTATAATTCTTTGTCATCATAATGTATACCGATACAATCATCCGCTCCACATCGATCCTCGCCCATGAGGCAATCCGACCTGAGCCGCTATCGATCCCGATAGAGTATAAGCTCAAGTCTGCTCCGCCCGTCGACACCATGACGGATGATGATATACGCGCGATACTCCAGGATAAACGAAAAGAACTCACTCGGCCTGTCAGAGGCCCTATTGAGCTTACTGAGTGTAAATCAATCTCAATGGGACAGATACTCTGGCAGTGCTGCGGGGAATGATGATACGGGTGGTCTGTCGATGATCTCGCGAAACTCATCTATAGTGTAGCAGAGGAACGACAGAACGGACCTATCCGAACTTGCATCCGTCGGCTCGAGTATGAACTCCGACAGCGTCATAATCCTACCCTCAAGAATACCAAGGAAGATCTCGATCGGAAGAAGCAAGAGGTAGCTATCAGGGATGTCGTGGAACGATATGTGACATTGCCCCATCGGGCACGACCGGGGTCGCTGATACCATGCTGCATGCCAGATCATCAAGATAAATCCCCATCTCTGATGATATACGATAAGACTAATTCCTGGAAATGTTTTGGCTGCTCGAAATGAGGTAGTGCAATTGACTTCATTATGGGATTCGAGCAATGTACTTTGGCTGAGGCGATAAAAAAGTTTTTACAATTCTAATAATCCGAATATAGTATCCCTGCTAAACCGTTGAAATGTGTCGCTAACAATTAACGACATCTTACTACTGGTACGGTTTAGCGACACAGCCAGTAGTAAGATGTTTTTTATTTTTATGGACCAACTACAATGGAGGGAGTGGTGGAGAAATGAGCGTCTTTCTAAGAAAGAAGTTTGGAAACCAGTAGTATGATACGAAGGCTTGTATGAGGTTAGTAGTTTTGGGAGGGTAATAAGTTATCTGAATGCAAAAATATTGTTTATGAAACCATCAATTTCTAGGCAGTGATATCATAATTTATCCCTTTACAAATCAGGATCTCGTAAGCTTTGTGGAATACATCGTCTTGTAGCTGAGGCATTTATTGAAAATCCCGGACAAAAACCTCAAGTAAACCATCTAAGCGGAGTGAAGGCTGATAACCATATAGACAATTTAGAATGGTGTACCGCAAGTGAAAATGTACGTCATGCACATCAGACTTGATTATCATGGAATAATATTTTTCTATTACGTAATCCTAGTTATGGAAAATTCTGAAAAGATAGTTATTGTAGTAAGTGAATTATACAAATTTCACCAGAAAATGAGATCCTTCAGACATACTGATCCTGTATTGATGCGGCTAAATTATTAAATATTGATTCTAGTAGTATCACAAAATGCTGTAAGGGTAAGAGAAAATCCGCTGGATGATTTATATGGAAATATTCTTAATTCAATTTATGGCCTACCACAAACGAAAGCTCGACATCCTCGCATTCTTGACCCGCCTAGACCATCTCCTCGGGTGATACAAGAAAAAGTATAAGGTGTACCCGGAGGGGATACCATTCCTGATATACCTCTACAAAGTAAAAACCATCCCTGGAGATTACCAGAATCGACCAAAAGAAATTTTTACCCATATCACTACCGCATCATGAATACCACAAAAAGCACTGTATCCGAAGATTGCCACGATGGACTGGTCATATGTACCATCGATCTCACTGGACAACCTTATCGTCCCTATGATCGACCCCTCAGTGGTATATCAAATATCTTTAGATCCACCCCCACATTATGATCCTAAGCTCTACTATGTACCAACCTTTATTACCGAAGATTATTGTCAATTAAAAATATATTATCCTGACTGGTAATTCTCCCATTTATTCATAGTATATATTTCTTTAACCCTCCGAGACCATGGCCTACGTCAATAAGATACACCTCCGCACAGTAAAGGATCGCCCCTCTGAAACTGGAGTACACTGGTATATGTTCATCAAATGAAAGTATCGCCTACAGCTTTGTGGTAATTCTGCGAAGGGGTGATTCTGGATTAAGCAGTATGCCGAGCGTCTTGGGAAACACAATCTCATGAAGGATCTGACAGAAGTCTTTGCTCTCATGGAGAAAGAATGAGCATCGCCCTTCACGTTATATGAGCTCCCCGAAAATAAATAACTTTATATCCTCTCTACTGATACTTCTATGAAACTTTTTACCTGATATACCCTTTCCTCCAAGTCCGCGGTCATACAGTCGAATATAGAACAGTTCCGGAAAGATGTAACATTGACGGGTCAGATAGGGTATGAGTTTATGCACGAGTTCGTAGGGAATGATATAGTCGGATATAAGACATGTGTCATCGTGGCCCCGGAAGCAGATCGTATTGCTCTCGTGGAATCGGTATATGGTATCAAACCATACCAAATACGTGACACACCTGAAGGACTCCACTATATATTCATGTTCCCGAAAGCATTTACGAAGAATCGATACTATCTCGCTGCACAGTATCTGGGAGATCTCTATCAAACTGATACCCAACTCTATACCATCTTCGCGGATCAATGTCCATCGATCGAAGTACCTGGCTTTATATTAGACTACAGTGGACTCTCATCCATATTCCATCTTCCCCTCCTCTCTGATAGTATCAACCAGGATCAGGAGACATATATCAATGAGACTACCCCGATAGAGACGGTACTTGCTGGACTTCATTCTACAGATGCGTGTGACCCTGTACTCAATATAGTTCCCGGAACAGGAAAGCCATTTGCTTATGCCGTCCATGCTCTCGGGTCAGTTGAGTGAGCCTATAAATTCTTCAATGAGAAGTTTTCCGGAGAATTTATTACTGACGGAGATGGTATCAGTGAATATCTCCTCACATGAGTAGTCGCAAAATCTCCAGTAATCATCGAGAAGAATGGTGGGTATTATACGCTCGGGTCGAAGGATCAGCTCGTGAAACTTACCGACTTCCTTATCCATGTACACTACCAGATTGCCCGCCCAGGCCAAGAGGTCGTCTATATCGTATCGCTCGTGAATGGCCTTGGTCGTAGAGTTGACTTCATCGAGTGGAAAAGTAAGGCTTCTGAGATGCTCCTCGCAGATTCCATTCTCAAGTACGGGCCATTCCATCTCACTGCACCGAAAGCTCATCTCAATCTCATTCATGAGATGATCTCTGGAACACGAGTACCAACGATCTATACGTATCCCCGATATGGACTCAATGAGTATAAGGGTATGCAGATTATGGTCTATGGGGATGGTGTCTTGGACATCGAAACGAAGAGATGGTATCCGAAGAATGAGAAGATGGGCTTTTATTTTCTCGGAGGAAATGATGGAATCAAAATTGATAATAGCGACGAGGCGAGTAATCAGGTTCCGAGGTTCAATACTCTCAATATGAAGGGGTGGGAGGACTATCATAGCTTCTTTAAGAAACTCTATAAAGGGGATAATTCCTATACCCCGCTCCTCATCGCATCGATGATGGCAGGAGTATCTCTATTCAATGTAGATATCAGTAAGCCCCATATCTATATCACAGGTACGACGATGTCCGGAAAGAGTACGATGTCGAGTATGATCGGCAAAATGTTCGGGGTAACGAAGGCGCTCGATCTCAGTAATACTACCCTCTGGGCAATGAAAGCAGCGTGCGCGAGTATGAATCGTCTCCCCCTATTCCTCCAGGAATATCGAACGACCATGAAGTATGTCGATGAAAAGGATGCTATCATCCGTCTCGTATTCGATGAAGGAGAGTTCTCGAAGGGAAGGGCAGACAGCAGTACGGTTCACTATCAGTTTCGGACTCAGCTCTGTATGGAAGGGGAAGACATCTCATCATCTGGATCGATCCGATCTCGATGCTTGATCGTCACACACTCAAGTCTCTTTAATAACGGGAGCGGAATGGAGGGTGGAGTAGCAAATTTTATCAAAAAGAATACTGACCTCCTCAACTCATTCGCATACTCCTACTATTCGACAGTCTCTCAGGAGACATATGAGAAGGCAGTGAAGGAGGGGTATAAACTCTTCCAGGATCCTAAGCTTCCACAACGTATCATCGATAACATCGTTCTCATGTACGCAGGGGCTGTAGCATTCGCACCAGATGAGCAAAAGAATATTGAGAGGACGTGTCGGGGAATGATGATGAGACAGGTCGACGACTTTAATCTGAACGGGGAAGCGATCGTGTTCCTAAAGATTATCAAAGAGTATTTGACGGGGCGGTATGCTGAGGCTTATGTACAGGACGGGTATGCATACATAGATTATACAGAAATCGCCAACTTCGTGAACAGAACTAAGCGACACACGTCCATATCCATGGATGCTTATCGGGGACATATGGAAGAACTCTGATTTGAGAATGACTTCTTCGAGGTATCGATCAAGAAGGAGTGGCAGGGAATCAGTGAGCCTGACTCGAAGATGATTGATGCGGCCCGGATCCCTGTAGCAAATTGCCCGAAAGAATTACTTTGTTACCCTAAAATATATGACGCGTACAAAAAAGCTAAAAAGTAAGGTGATCAACCGCGATGACGACATCGATTCCTTCAACCGATTCTGTCTCCAGTATCGCGATCATCAGAAGGAACCATTCTTTATTATGTCGGGGACGCAGGTGGTACAGAATTATCGGTGCTCGCTCGAGCTCAAATCGGTTACGGATGCATATCGTTTATCTCTTAAATAATTTACTTGTATGAAAAAATCTATCTTGAAACAGAAACTTCTCCAGGCTACCATCAAGGCTTCATTATATGAGCAAACTTGCGACTCCCTGGTTTCCGAGCTTAAAGAAATGAGTGAAGCCCTCGATCGCCGCCGTCAACTCTATAAAACTATGGAGGAACTCGCGAATCGTGGGCAGCCGAAGAGTATGGAGGAGATGGCTGAGGATTTATGGAAAATATTCTATATGTCAAAATGAGCTAATTCATTTAAGGATCAGACACAAAGTACAAAGGATAATATCATGGATGCCCTTCTAAAAATAATTGGATAATATATGCGACAAGAACTAATCAACATTCCCCTCCGAGCACACACATACAAGAAGTGACATATCGAGAAAGACTTTCAGGGAGATATCTTCCGATATCTCCGTTGACTCTGATGGCACTGCTTCCATGTCCCGGACATCGGTTACTCCACCAAACTCCTCGATGGTATCGTCGTCACTGCACAGGGTCATATCTTCCTCATGGAGCTCAAGAAGACGGACTGATACTCCTTCAACATGTCCCAGTTCGAGCCCTCCCAAATATTCTTTCTCGAGTACTGCATGAACGTCGGAGCTGAGGCATACGTACTCGTTTACTCTCAGAAGACACAAACCTATTGGGTCGGAGACTACCGCTACCTCAAAGAGAATCAGAATGAAGTTGGCGGGGTGAAGCTTTTTACTAAATAATCTTACGACATATGTCTAGTACCCGTATACATCGAACATTCTTCTGAGTAGATTTTTCTATAGAATATACTGATTATAGTGCATTTAATTTCGGGTTTGAATATGCAAACCAAAGCTACCATGAGGAACGTCAGCTATACCTCGCGTTTTTCAGGCAAGTATGGATAGGATGGGGATGATATAATTGACGAGGAGAATCAGTAAGATACTGAATCAAAGTAGATAAAAGCTGTATCGAGATACATTATGGATTATGCGACTACTTTGAGGAAATCCCTGGGAAAAAGGTATGGAGATTCTATTGGGATCGGATCAATGATTTCCTTTTCTGAAAAGAAAAATTCCATCATACGAATGAAAAGGACCATGGAAAATTCCGGATGAAACTTGCTTACGGTGATGAGTATAATGTGAAGATAGAGTCATGTGAGCGTATTGTATCTCGAGGAAGATTCATTACTAATCGGTGGAGATCATACAAATGTACTCCTGATCGATGAGTACCACATCAAGGAAAATGGGACTGTGGTGATGATGCTACTTATTCTATGTCATGCTCTGCTGCATCCCCAGAAGAAGCCCTAGAAAAACTACGGGTATCCTCCGAAAAAAACCGTGAGAAATATGGCATGGTATCATCGATAGAATATAGAACTCCGGAGCATAAATCATTAATAGAAAAATTGCTATGAAAAAACAAACAATAAAAATCAAATACCCTCCCCTCCAAAAGGTACAATTGATTTCCGGGACAGAATGGTATATAGAATGTATCACTCTCTATAGTTGATATTTCGTCTACAAGGTATGGGACTGATGATCGATCTATATGCATGTCGAAGAATGACAGATAGCCGGAGTCGTCGGAGAGAAACGGGCCGGGTTCAGGGTTCAGCTTTAATTTTTTACACCATCATACCATGCACCACCTACTCAAACAGATCCCGAAAAAAACTCTCGCCAATGCCCAGTGGGTAGTTATCAATTTTGACGAGAAAGAATTTGCCACAATCAAACCCGATGCTATCCCTCCGGGGTCTAAGTTCTATATCCCCGTCATCATAGCTATCGATAAGCTTATGGATCCGATGATGAGGTCGATGATGGAATGAGAAGGCCTCGGAGGGCTCATGTCGGCGATGTCGGGGGAACTTGATACCAAGACGACAGATGATTTCATGAAGAACTCTGAGATCATGCAGAAATTTACTGTTACATTTCAGTAAATAGGATACAGAGTACCACCCTCCCCGAAATCTCTTCGCTATGAGCAAATTCCTTAGTAGACCAGTCCCAGTATACAATAAAAAATCAGCACTAGGCTGATTTTTTAGTTCCCGTCCCTGATCAACACGTAGTGTATTCCCTTCACCTTCTGCTTCTTATTTTTCTTCTCATCCATATAAATCTTACTGAGGGTCTTCAAAGCCTCCAGCTTTAAAGCATCATTATTTACCGTGATCGATCATCCATCCCCGTCGGAAATTTCCTTCGTGCCGTTTTGTGCGAGATCCCAGATGCCGGAGATTACTGCTTGACGGGTAGCCCCAGCATCCTCTGCTATTTGCGCGAGAGAAGTTCCGTCAGACTCAGGACTTTTCCAGTCTTCCCCGGCTCCGATCGGTAGTACTTGTCCTTGAGGTCAAGCTTTCATCACTTCTTGTCCTTCTTGCCCGTCGGGGCCACCGCTCATAGAGCTGTCGGTATCGTCATCGAGTTCGAAAGGTTGGTCGTTCATACTGAGGAAAGTTTAGAGGATAGTCCGGTTCAAGTTTTTTTAGTAGGAGTGGAGTCCGTCTTCGGTATATCTCGAGGAACATCTTCTCCTCGGAGAGACAATGCTTCAAACATAGTGTCCATAATATATGGGTAGCGAGCCTTCATCTCATCGAGAGTAAAGAACTTCGCCATCTTCTGAATACCTGATTTGAGCTCGAAGTTTGCGAGGGCAAGGGCATCGACATACTGATTCGTTCGTGGAGTCGAGCTCATGATTACTTTAGTCAGCCTTTCTACTTGGTCAAGTTTTTTCTTAGCTCCTTCTACACCAAGGATAGCGACATCTTCCGCGAACTTCCCCATACTATTTTTCATCGTGTTTGTAAAGGAGGTCTGGAGGGGTTTATCTCCGAAGACATCAGTGATCGCATGATCATCTTGAGCAGTAGAGTCAGTCATCGTCTTAAATATATCTGTAAAGGTGAGCTTACCGAACTCATCGACGGGAGTGATTTTTCCTTTCTTGCTGACCTTGGCGATGTTGAGATTCCCAAAGTCTTCTCCTGTGCCTTCAGCTCGTTTACGATCAAATTCTAGCCCTGCCCTACCAACATACGCCATCGTGTCATTAAAGAGTTTTGGGTTCTTGAGACGCATATCTTTCAGGTTCTCGAGAAGAGACTCGCTATTCGTCCACTTTCTTGGGTCAAATCTCCATGCATAAAATCCTTCGACTTGATTATTTCCTGTCCCTGGAGATTCCTTCTTCGCATATTCGCCCGCAATAGATTTTGCCCGATCACCAAGTGACTGCATAAAGTATGGGTACGCCTCTTCCGGGATACCATTTGCTACGAGATACTCACGCCCCGTCTTAATATTTGGGTCATTAAGTCTCTTAGCTGCGTCGAAGGTATACTGCCCTCCGATACGTCGGAGATAGGCCTCACCAATATCGCTTGAGTATCCAACTGCAGCGCCCGCAATATCTGACACTACTGGGAACTCTGAACGGGCAATGTTCGTCATAAGGTTCTGATACCAGAGGAGCCCTGTTTTTTCGATATCACTGAGATCTGGATCCGCAAGTATCTCATTCTTTTTGGCATATAAAAAATCCTGAGTAATCTGATCCTCCTTGAATCCAAGCATTTCCATGAGTCTCTCTTGTGTCGAGTTCACATTGACTCCTGTGTCGAGACCTGCCCGAGTAGTGTTCTCGAGTGTGACAACTCCAAGTTTTTCTGCGAGTGTATCGAGAAGTGTTGCCTTGCTACCATTAGCGAGTGAGTATCCATCTGATATACCTCAGAGGGCGGCGATATTATCCTGAATACCCTTATAGGCATTATTCACAAACATCTCGAATCCTTTATCACCACTATTATTAGCCCAATCTTTCGCTCCTTCTATGAGTCGACTTGAGAAGTTATATGCTTTCGATACTCCGACGTTACTAGTAATACCATTGACTACATCATTGAGGGCAATGGCGGGGTTAGTTGCTATGCGATTTGTATATGCATTCTTCGTAGCAACCTTGAGCTCATCCTCTTCATCTCACTCTTCCCATCCCATAGCAAGCTTAACTCCCGCTTCAGCAGCTTTCCATGATCCATATACGATAGCAATATGTTTGACAGCACGTGCCGCTTCTGGCCCGTCAACAAGATCAGATCGAGGATTAAGGAAATTTATGAGGGCAGATGCATCCTGCATCGCTTGATTCGCAATACCAATACCATAACTCTTGAGTCCTCCTGTAAGATTATAGAGGCCTGCGGTTGTGAGACGGTTGAGTTTTGATACATCAGATACGAGCTTGGTATCCTGAAGGATATTTTCTCGCGCGCGGATATACCCGGTAGTATCTTTTTGCTGGAAGTCTTTCCAATTCGCAGCGATATCTTCTCCCTTAAATACATTCGTATACCCTGCATCTACCAAGACTTTTTGCATTGCCCGGAGAGCAATATCACTCTTGGCTGCATTTTCCTGGATGATACCAGCAGATATGGAGAATACTTTTCCCGCCTTCTTATCTCCAATTTCCATAGGAGTAGTGAATCCTTCATTATCAAGAGTCTGACGAACGATCGGTTTACGGGCCATCTCGGTTACATCTTTATTTGCAAGAGCTCCGACGACATTTGCTGTTGCTGTACCGAGTCCTTTGGCTGCATCGATTACATCAGATCCTGCGAGAAGAGCTGAGAGTCATGCCTTTTTTCCTTCTCAAGTCACGGCATACTTGGCAGAACGTACCAGATTTTCTCCGGCTCCCGCAATAGCATCGGTTACATTTTTGAGGGATGCTGAAAGAACTCCCTGAGTATATACTGCGGGGTTCCCTATGATCGCGAGTTGTGATCCTACGCTCGATACAGTTTGAGCGAGCTTTCCTGCTCCGCCTGGATTATTATATCCGAGGATCTGTTCACCGATATTTTTATTCCACCCACCAGTGTCCATCATACGGAGGTATGACTGTATATTTGGATCCTTGCTTTCGCGAAGAGATTCGATGACCCCGAGAGACTTCGTATCAGCATATGCTTTCCCCATCAGATCAGCATAGGAAAGGATACGTGCCGCTGCTCCATGGGTACGGTACATATCGACAATGTTACCCGCCTTAGATTTCTCGAGAGTAGTGTATGCTTTGGGATCGACACTTTTACCAAGTCGTTCTGCGACCCGTATAGCATCTTCCATCTCAAGAAAGTCCGCGAACTTCTGGGTACGCCCGTCAATCACCGCAGTGATTTCCTTACGGAGATTCTTCGGAAGTCGCTCGTAGTTCTTACGAATCATATCGAAGTGGAGATAGTTATCTGCGAGGAGTCCTTTATACACCCCATCAGTCATGGCTTTCTGTGAGACACTTCCATAAACACTACGTTCGACATCCTCCATACGTTTGAGGGCTGCGATCTGTTCTGGAGTAAATACTTTTTCTGCAGCACCCTCCTTCTGTTTGAGAAAGTCATAGAGCATTGATGACTTTACGAATGCTTGAGTTTCTGCGGCAGTCATACCCGGCAGAGGTTTATCGAAGTATGCTACATTATCGTAGGTCTTCTGAAGGATCGCGAGATCAGCAGGAGTAATTTCTACTCCCTGAGTACTCTTTGTACCTATGAGATCCTTTGGAAGAGTCTTCGGAGCTTTCCATTTCTGTCCAGTAATATCAATACCTGCGACATCGCGGACGATACTATCACGCACTTGAGGTCTCATCGATGTCTGGAGTTGTGTAATATAGTTCGCGACGGGTTGAAACTTCCCCCCGATATTAATACGGATATTATTGAGGAAGCGTGATGTCGAGTAGTTACGAGAAAGAAGGCTCGATAGTCCACCCGTAATCTTATTATTACTCAGAGTACCAAGCTTGAACTCCCCTGGAGTATCACCCGATGCGAGTCGGACCGCCCCATCAATTGCAGTATTGGTAGTGTCTGATGATACGTACTCGGTCTTCGGGGTATCGAACCCATTAGAGGTATCGCTATTTACTGGAGCAATTGGAGTTTCTGGTGTACTTAGCATTGGGTCTGTTGGTCACTTAACAAGCTTAGATGAAAGACCCTTCGTGGCTTTTGTCTTGACGGGTGCTTCTGGGAATGTTCAGGTAGTATCAGCTACTACTGTATCAATAACTCATTCAGGAATTACTGGTCACTTATTCCATGTGGATTTAATATTTTGTAATTTTGCTTCTCCTTTTTTAGTCAATACATATAACCCATCAGCATCTCATTTTCCTGCCTCGATCAACTTATAATCTGATTTATCCATTCACATAATAGCGAGCTCATCGGAAACATTGGGGCGTACTTTTTTCCCTTGATTCTCGCCATTCAGCATGGCTCCGTTACTCTCAAATTCTGCCTGACGAATACCATTGACATCAGAAATACGGATACGAGCTGGCATACCTCATTCCTCTATATATTTTGGAACCGTATAATTATCTGCTAGGGGGACGCTAGTTGAATCCTCCAGTTTTACTGAAAGACCCTTCTTGGCTGTCGTCTTTTTTTCTTTGACTGGTGCCATCTGAGCTACATCTTGCATGGTGGTAGCCTCACTTTTTGGAGTATAAAACATTTCTTCTATTCATTGACTACGAAGATTAGTGCTAACACTTAAATCAGCAATAGGAATATTTTCTTCAATAATATTATTTCATGTCCTATCTAATGATTCAGCATACTGCTTATTCGTAGTGATATAGTCTCAATAAGCCAATGATTTAGTGGCTTTATTTTGTCATACATTTCTATATACCGTTACCGTTCAATCCTTATTGATTTTATTCTTATAGTAATCATTATTTTTTACTGCCTCTTCATATGGAATACTAGGTTTTCTTGTAGCCATCGGAGCATTTATATTTGTCGGCGCTTCATCACCAATACGCATTTGCTCGACGGGCGCTTCCTTCTTGAGCTTCGCTGATAATCCCTTCACCTTCCCCATCGGAACCAAGGCTAAAGACTGAGCCATAGTATCATAGAGAGCATCAGCATTTGAGAGATCACCACCGTTCTGAAGATGATCAACAGCCATCGAGAAGAGATTTGGGGATGCTTGGACTGCTGCATTCGCAAAAATACCAGCAGTTTTTGCTGGAATCTTTCCGGCACTCGATACCGATTTCTCTACGGCACTTCCTGCCTTGGGTCATTTGACTCATGCATAGATCGATGCAAGATTAAAAAGCATTCCTCCGACGGCATCAGCATTATCTTTACTCAGTCCGAGTGCCTGCCCGGTAGTAGAGAGATTATCAATGATAGTAGATGATCCCCGCTCGACTGATTGCTTCGCGACCTGAGGGGCAAAGAGATTATAGGCAGCCTGATATCCAGCAACTGCTGGAGTAAGTGATACAAGTCCGAGACCCGCATCAGTTACGGCTTTTGCTTTTTGAACGACTGTCTTGTTTTTGTCTTTGACGGTACTAATCCCTTCAGCGATCGATATCGGAGCATTAGCAATACCCGAGATAGCATCCATGACTCCTGATCGCGATCCGCTCGCCTTATACTCTGCATCTGCTTTACGAAAATCTCCCACTATGTCATAGAGGGGAGCTTTCGGTGCAGCCGCTGGATCAAACTTTGCTATAGGTGCTGCATCGACTACCGATTTTACATAATCAGCAGCCTTAGCTCCAGTATCTTCTGCAGCCTGACGAAAAAGATTCGCCTCAGTGGCGACCTTTGTTCCGACATCCTTAATCCCTTTTTTGAATCCTGCAAGTATTGATGAGAGTGACATATGTTATTGAGGGTTAGTTACCGAGTGAGCTCGCAGGATTTACATCGATAGTAAATGATCCTGCGCTCCTAGGTCGGTTAGCTGAGATGCGTCCTGTCTCAGCTTTGTATTGCTCGAGGGAAAGTTTACCGAGTTTGAGTTGATTATCGAGTGCGGCCTGAGCAAGATTAGAGGCCTCGACTTTCTTGAGATATTCGATGACCTTCGGATCTTTGGCAATAGACTGGATAGTCGCATCCGGAAGTCCACGTGAAGAAAGATTAGCAATGACATTCGCTGCTGTAGATCCACTCACTCCAGCTGCAGTAAGATATGTCTGAGCTGCATTGACACGAGCCAGAGCATCTGCACGAGTCTGTTGATCCTTTGTTTGAGCGATGGAGAATACATTCGCACTAAATTCTTTATCAGCCTGAAGCTTCGCGGCCGCAGTTTTAGAATTAATTTCATTCACGCGAGATGTATATGCTGACTGATTGATGCTTTTTTTATCTCGAAGTTCGTTAAGTTTGGAGAGAGCCGACTGTCGGACAGATTCGATAGCCTTCACCTTTTTATCTTTGATATCAGCAACATCCATAAATGCCTTAGCTCCCTCTTCTCCAGAGAGGGCAGTAATTTGCTCAGGAGAAAGTTTAGAAATATCTACACCTCGTTGGGCGAGACGTGTCATAATATTTCCGCGCAGCTGGTTGAGGCGATTATCCTCTGCATTCTTCGCAAGAGCTTCTTGCTCTGAGATGGTAGTATCACGCTCAGTACTAATGAGTCCCGACTGCTCATCAATATTACGCTGTGTTTCTTGCTGATTTGCAAGAGCTTCAGCTGCAGCATCTTTCTTCTGCTGGTCGAGAAGCTCCTGTTGTTTTTTATTCTCCTCTGCAATAGCTTTCTCTCGATCAGTAAGGACTGCGTATGGATCCACGACAAGATCCTCTTCCTTTTTCTCCTTCGAGTTCTTATCAAAATAATTATCAGCGACCTTCTTGCGTCGCTCGTTCATCCCGTCATAGTTGATAGAAGCATTATACGATGCTCGATCCCCCTTTGAAGATACGAGTGCAGACTTGAATGCCCCAACGACATTCCCCACTTGAGTTTTTTGGATCGGGGAGAGGTTAAGTGATGGTGTAGTGGAGGTAGAGTAAGTATTTCCGGGAGTAACTATCCCAGTCCTTGCTGCTTCAAGGGATGAAAATCATACATTCGGTGTAGTCGTAGATGTATAGACTGGACCTCATACTGGTCAGCCAGTGCCCGAAGGGGTGATAGAGGCTGATATAGTGCGAGGAGTTGCAGTTGGAGTGGTAGGAGGAACATACCCCGTCGCTTGAGCGGCCGCAAGTGAATACTGCCCGGTAGAAGGAGTAAATACGACAGGAGCTGGAGCTGGCGTAGCTTTAGGTGCAGCCACTGAAATCTTAGGAGTAAGTGCCATAAAAAGTATGGTAAAGAATATAGGTATATTATATGTAAATGTAGAGAAACTCAAAAGAAATATTTGTGTTATAAAATTATGCGGCGTATCATACCAAAGTTCTTTACATCTTCTGGAGAAAAATAGAAGAAGCCATGATCTCCGAATGCTTCCCCCCATGAGTTTTCTGCTTTTCCTTTGGTGATACATACATAGTGAGCCCATATGCCTGTTCACCCCATAGTGAGACGATATGGTGGCTTCTGTGTAGCTTTCCAGTCTACTCCATGTAATCTGACCACTACTGGGATTTTATCGGCTAGTAGTTGATTATAGCGATATGGCACGAAGTCTTTGATATACCCTCTTTTCTTGAGCCAATTTCCTGCATGTATGTGGGTTATCATCTTCCCGAAATCAGGACGCATCTCGATAAGGATTTTCTCTATATCGAGTTCTGGACGCATCACTTCGAGGCAATTGAGCACCGCATATGCTCAGCACTCTCATTCGGATCACTGATTGAGTATTACATTCATAGTTGTATTTTAGAGACATGCCAACCCTTACATCCTATATAGTCCTCTATTCTCACTGATACTGCATCTTGCCCTACACCACCCCCATTTCCTGTAGCATCATTTTGCGCTACAGTATTGATTGAGTCCTTTGTATTTCCCCCTCCGACGATCGCAATATGTCCGTAGTATTTCTTATTGAGATATCCTTTTGGCTTTCCCCATACGATGATAGCCTCTCGGGGTGGTATCATTCCTGCTTTATATGGTATCCATACCCACCCATTACCTAACCCACCAGGACGAGCGTAATCGACTGCATTGCCATAGGTGGTAATCTTATTTCCTCCTGAATCCGCATACTCTTTGACCGCATCGACACATTGATATGATTTATCATTATTATAATCGATCACTTTTCCGAGCCATTTATCCTTGAAGTTGTCGAGGTGAGACATAAATTATTTGGTTATCGCATGACATGGAACTGCTACGTATCAAGTGACATACTTGACCTCATAGGTAGGAATATATACTGGTGGTGATGCTACGAATTTTGGCTGATACACTATCCGAGGATTGGTATACCACGCGAGCCACGCTATAGGTACGACAAGAGCGAGCGTCCATAGGATAGCTCGTCTCGACCATTTCGGGATGTAGTCTTCTCTATCTGCGCCTTTATCTGATCGTGTCATATGCAGAAAATTATGGTCGCCAGTTTGGCGATATACTCCCCGTATCTGTGTGATACAGTCCACGATCTCGTGGAGATGAAAAGTCATTGGAGGAGATATAACAATATCTAGGATTTATGGAATCTGAATATTTCTATCCCCGAAGCATAATTTTTTGTCCTGATCCAGACGCTGTCTCCAGAATCTGGATGAGACAAACTCTTATGCTAAAGGAATCTATGAAATGGATGCCTTGTTGTAACAATCGGTCATTGAGCTTGTGAAGGAATCGCCATTGTTTTGTAAAATGTGAATAGCAGGTATATGAGCATATTATAGAAATTCTGATAAAATACGATTTACTTCTTCCTGAGTAGAGCCCATAATCTCGGCCATTTCTCATACCTTGAACTTCTTGAGAGTCATCGTATCTATTGGTATGGTCGTGGCTTTAGCGTTTGGCATACCGAGTCTATAGTTTCAGTCTAGTGTTTTGAAGATGGCGTATTCTATTTCGATTTCTGCGATCATGAGTTTGGAAGGGTTAGCATACGACTATTTTCTAGGACTCCATGCACTACTAGTGTCATCACTTTATCTGCCACGTCATATCTTCTCCTGGCGAGAGGCTCTTCCATTCTTGTGAAGTCGAACGAGCGGACATTATGGACGTTATGAAGTTTCATGATATCGTCGGCGAGCTTTGGTGATACATCTATAGTGAGTTTCATACTAGAAAGCGTTTAGAATATAAGGCGTAATAGTGACACCAAAGCCGATGCCGAGAGATAACCAGTAAGTAAACCCGAGACGATACGCCAGCTTACGGAAAAGATGTTTAGCACGAGAGAATCCATGTAACATGAAGAGATATTAGGAATAAAGAGCCTATGGCTTGATTTTATTGATGAGGGTATTTGCGATCTTTTTCGGGTCCTTTTGGTATAAGTCTACGATGTGCATGCCGAGATCTACGATCTGCATGAAAAAAATCCCGAGCGTAAAAGCGACTACATTTTGTAATCACTCATCAAGCTTGAGATAGTTTATCATTGCTGGGGCTGAGTAATAGGTACCAGCACATGCTCATAAAAATGAGATGACTCTTTCAGTGCGAGTCGCGGTCGGGCGCAAGTATTTGAGGGAGACAATCCCGCCAAGTAGTGATGCTATAAGGAGCGAGACTTTGAAGGTAGAGATCGGCTCTTGCATATCAGATTTCATGATAAGAATAAATATAGGCCCATTATATCTATACTGCGTAAGAACGCAAGAATTTCTTTATGGGTTCTGGAGGGCAATGAACTGTGGCAACGTAAGGGCTTTTGATGCCTTGGTAAGATTAGCGTCTTGGGTAGGGGTGAGTCATCATCCGCCACTGCCTGTCGATACTGTGATAGCTTGTACTGGCTGTGCATAATTGATTCGAACTGTGAAAGATCACGTAGTATTTATAAATGGATCTCATCCACCATCTACGACGAGTATACCGTCGTTTACATTTAGAGTGTGGTTTGCTTCCTGTGGCCTTAATCTCCATCCGTTCTTTAGGAAGGCATAGATAGGGATAGATGTACCTGCCGTCAGATCAATGTCGTTTCCTCATACTTGTTCAAAAGCTGGGAGATACTTAGAGTTGTCACTTGTCAGTAACCAATCTACCCATCTGCTCCAAAGATCACGAACAGACACCGAGATTGTCCCCGATGTGAGTGTGATGATCTTAGATGGTCAGTCGAAAGTGTATGCCATAATTTATATTTTATCGAATTTATCTATATATGCAATTGCCTTTTTCATCAATTCTATATTTTCTTTAAATAATCATATTCAAGTATTACAACAAGTACACAATAAAGATCGAACTTTTCAGGAAGTATGACAATGATCTACTGCCATTGGTTTTTTAAATTCTGAAGAATGTATTCAGCATATTGCACAACATCAATTTTGATTACTATACATGTCTCTATAATCATCAATGGTGATTCCATAATTTTGACGTAACCATTGGCTTTTAAACATATCTGGATTATTTATCCTACTCATTGCTCTTTTTATAACTATCTCATCTTTATTATTTTTGTAGTATTCTGCTGATTGTTTTAAATGTATTTGCGGATTTTTAGCACGATATTCCGCTATTTGTTGCAACCGTTCAATTCTATTAATCTGATATAGCTTCTTTGATTGAGTATTCTTACAAGATTTGCAAATAGTCGTAACCCCTGTATTGGATTTCGTATCCTTATTAAATTCCGAATATTCTTTTCGTTCCTTGCAACGGTTGCACATTCGCATATTTTATGTATATTACTAAATTAAATACGCTCGATCCTGTTCTGCGGTGAGAGTGATATTCTGTCCTGTAGCTCGGGTGATCGTGTAGTTTGTCACTACTGGTTTTGCACTTCCTGCATTTCCTGCGACTACCGTCACGAGAGCGTCTGTACCTGCTGTACGACCACCCTGTACATTGCTGTCATAAGCAAATGTGAATGGGATCGATGATCCAGAGATAGTCCCTTGGATATCCGCTGGAGTAGCATCCTGTACTGTAATAGCGCCAGTGAGTCCATAGTCTGCTGATCCTGCGAGATCCGTGAAATACATTCTGTAGTACCCAGTTCCACCCGATGTCAGAGCAGCATTAAAATTGAGATTTCCTGTAGCGGTAAATGGCTCAGTACGCTGTACTCCTGATTGATCTGTGAACACAAGGCGGTTGATATCATTGGCATCATAGTTGTCGATATATACGCCAGTAGTAGTAATGAGTGTGTCGCCTACGAAGTTCAGGAGAGCAGCTGCTGTTTTGCCAGTAACTGTACCAGCACCTGCATCAATATCTGTAGCCTGTCGAAGTTGGTACTGTACCTTGGTATATATATCCTCTGCTACTGCACCATTACCCTCGATGATTACACGGAAATTATAAGATACACCACCGATTGTACGAGCCTGATCTGTACCAAAGTAAGTGATTGTAATACCGGTATATGGAGCGATGGTCGATACGTTGGCATCAATATCTTGAATTTTGAGGTCGTCCTCATTACCGAGAAGCATATTGACCGTGTATGCGCCAGTAGCACTTTGACCAGTATCCGCGAGGATAGAGTCATCGTATTTCTTTCCATACTCACGGACATAGCCCTTGAAGTATGTTCGAGAATCAAAGTTTCCATTCGATGCATCACCATATACCTGAATACCTTCATTGACTTCATCAGTAAATGTAAAGTTTGCTGCTGATCCACCGCTATCCTTTTGATAGTATAGCTGAGCTCCTGCGTTAACATCACCAAGTGATACGATACCTACATACTGGCGATTAAGGACACCTGCTGAGCTATACTCTGACCATCCTCCGTCTCGGAGCATCTGTCGAGTAGCGTCATTTGCCGGCTTCCATCCTGAAAATGTCGAACCATCTGTACCGAATTGGTACTGTCATGACTTCGCATCTATAGTATACATAGGGAACTCGAACTTATTGTATGCTGAGGTAGTCCAGAGATCTACAAATTTTGAGTAGAGTGCTTGGATAGTTACACCGTCTTTTGCAACGAGTGTACCTGCTACATTGAGTGTGAATGTTGACAGTGCAGTATCAAGGGTAAGTTCGACACCGACATCTATGTCATCTGGGTCTATGATCTTAGCCATGGTATTATAGGGTTATAGGAGATAATTACGGTCGGCAACCTGGGCTATCGGGATGGATCAGTCCGTGCTTCATAGTACATAGTTTCTAATATAGAAGGGTACATATCATGAGAGGAATACTCCTATATCAATGGTCTCAGGGGTTTCATATACATAGTCGTATGAGCTTCCACTATTCGAATCTACATTGACTCTTTCGGTTTCTGTGCCTGCTACTAGTATAACGATGTCGCTTCATGTTACAAGTCAATTTAGTGTCAGAGTTATCGTATCGAGTGGATACTGGTAGTCCTGAGCTGTAGTCGTACTCACAGTCGTCATATAGACTGAGGTGATAGCTGTGGCATTCGTCGTTCCTGTCGTGATTTCCAGTTTAAGCTTGAATCCATTACTAGCATTTATTCCCGTGATACCATTCAGTGCTGTACCGAGAGTAGTAGCTGTGTAGTTACTGGCCGTCATGACAGAGAATCCAGATCAGTCGTTTTTGTCTATCGCATAATCATAGGTATAGTTTGTCGCTGTACCACCTGCCATTACAAGAGCTGAGTTGGCGAATGAGGTGTGGCCTTTTATATACTCAGGCATTGTGAAGGTCGCTGATTGTCCAATAACTGGCATATAGAGTCCTCCTGCTGAGGTGAAGTTCGCTCCACCTGTCAGTGCTACCTGAGCTGTTGTCTCTGCTGTAGGCTCGTTCATAAGGATTGCTATACGCCCTGCTGTAGTAGAGGTGAATCCGTCTCTCCAGTGAGTTCCATATACTGAGGTCTGAGCGGTGAGAGCCCCAGTTCCTCCCATACCCTTTCGTTTCATGTTCAGAATCGCCATGACATCGACTGCATCTGCATAGTCTCCAAATACATTTTCCTCTGTGAACCTCGTACATGAGTTATCTCCTGTCATTATTCATGTGCGAGTAGTAGCCACGTAGACTCTCTGAATCTTCCAGTCTGCACACGCTGTACCTACTGTATAGATAAGACCTGTATTATTCACAGAACCCATAGACATGGGCGAGACACGAGTTCCTATATTACGGAGCTTGATATTTGCACATCCTGTAGCTCCAATAAGAAGAGCTGTGTATGGTTGGCAATTCGTTACTGGCATCGTAAGCCCTGAGAATGTAGAGTTGAGTGTATTAGATGAGATATTCCACACATACATCGCATAAGTCGTGACAGTAGTTCCCGAGACGCAGTCTACATATATCGTATTTGTAACTGTGATTCCATTACAAGTAACGAAGTTCATCGCACCCTGTATGATAGTAGGAGTTGTCCATGTACAGCTGACGGCACGAGTAGCTACTATAGAGAATGCTGTTGCATTGGCTCGGATAGTATTTGCTCTGATTGTATCGTTCACGAAAGTGAATCCCTCTACATCTGTGAGGATATTTGTATGCGCACCTGATGCAGCATGAGAGACGCGAGCCCATACGCAATCTGTAAAAGTACCACCTGCAAAACAATATGTCATCGTGAGAGGATTTGCGAGGAGAGCTGTAGTTGGCTTGTTTCCTACACCTACTTTAGAGAAGGTCATAGGTGTCGCTATCTCTGATAAGAGGATAGCATCTACGAATCCAGAGTTTGATACCTGGACAGAGTATGCCTGAGCACATGAGAGATACCACGCCATGTTACACTTGTCGATATTTATTACGCCTCCACCTGTAGTTGTGAAGTCATAGCGAGTTGCCATAGTAGCATTTGGGATTACATTGGCAGTTCGAGCTGCTGTCGTACAGTTCTCAAAAAAGATATTCCCTACGACCACCTTGAGTCCAGTGACTGGAGTATAGCCATTTGTAGCCGCACCAGAATTACCGATACGCACGAGTCCATTCGCATCTATCCATACTACCTTTCCACGAGTCGCTTCCGTACCTGTCGTGGTAGTCGTTCAAGCGTTTGGATAAAACTCATAGTCACCACCTCATACTGTCTTCTCTATGAAAACTCCTGCTACATATCGAAGGAGTCCATTGTTTGGGATCTGCATTGTCTGATTACTCGCTCAGTTTGTTGTCCCGACTTCATACCAAGCACCAGTAATATTGAAAGTACCAAGACGATTAGCATTGACGGTAGAGGCTTCATCTCATACGAGCTCTATCCATCCTACACGACCTGCATCTGACGCTGTAGCAGTGATGCCAGTGAGTGCCCCTGCGGTATATGCACCAGTCTTTTGCTTTACTCGAATAAATCCTGTCGCTGGCATAGCCGCACTAGTCGCTGTCGAGGCAGAAGTGAGAGAGGCGTGGACTCCTATAAGTTTTCCTGATCATGTACCGCTCGTGATAGTAGTATTCCACGCTGGCACATTCCCTGATCCTCCTGTATATGGGATCATCCAGACTGCAGTTCAATCTACATTAACTGCTCCTCCGAGTGCGGCTGAGATGGTGATAGTTCCTAGACTTGTAGAGGTAGTTTGATTGAGTCCTACACGAGAGTCTTGGTCGATCGTCAGTGTTCCACCATTGACATTATATAAATCACCACCTGCCTTCGAGGTGAGAGCGTCTATATTTTGTGATGCAGTTATGGTGTAGGTACTCATATATAGGAATAAGTTTTATTGTATACTGTTTTTAATCTTCAAGTTAAATGTTTCATTAATGTTGTTCTATTGCATCATATTTCTTCTACTGCATGTTTTATAGATAAATAAATATTTCCATTATTATCAATTATCTGTTTCCATTTCTTTGGATTTTCAATTCATATCTTCGATAATCTTATATTTTCAATAGCCTGACTACTCAATTTAATTCACTTCTTATTACTTGGTACTCAGGTTTTTGTAACAGACATCTTCTTGTATGAATCTAATTTTCTTTGTAACCTTTCTTCGCTTGTCATATCTGCTATAATTTGTGCCTGACTTTTCTTAACTCACCATCTTTTACAGGCAGAACTACTCATTTTTAATTTACTTTCAGTAGAGGCTGTATGGTGATTCCCTCAAGAATGAAGATTATATCAATTTGGTGATATACTATTGTACGTATTAATGTACTTCACTTCAGCTATATTAAGTTCATCTATATTATCACAAACACATATTACACTAAAATTAAAATTTTCATATCAATATTTTTTTATAGCTTGCTTAATTGCATTAATTCAACTTCCACTATTGTTACAATGGCTTCTCCATCTTGTTCATACAACTCATCTTGATTGTCATATGTATATTTTA
>OFQZ01000075.1_pt1 | contig 38146 bp, 45 predicted proteins | sample 1543011 | NCBI WGS metagenome assembly OFQZ01 (sample SAMN07774216, study PRJEB24372) | wastewater metagenome | isolation source: Exp Tend NO 0WW | collected 2016-02 | reverse complement strand
GACTGGCCAAGTCTATTACGAGCCGGGTCAGCCGAGGCAGCTAAACAAACTGGAATTAGACAGGCCATTATCGAAGATTGTACCAGGCCGTAAATGCAAAGTTTGCAAACAAAAGGCAGTTATCGAGGTTGGTTTTGATGGCTGGCGTAAACGCTGCACTTTTTGCCATTGGAGTAATTTTTAACTGGAGGAATGACTATGAATCCTAACCCACAGCCAGACCAGTCTGAGAGGAGACAAGTATATTACGTCGAACAGCTCCCAGAGATTATAGAGCATGAGGGCAGAGCTTATATCCTGAACTATCACTCTGATGCTAGTGAGGACGCCTATTACGTCTCGTATATCTCGTTCAAGCCTCACCCCAATAAAAAAGTATTTAGCCATAATGAATAAGGAGTATGTAATGGATTTATTTGTAGCGTTTCTAGTGCTTTTAATACCGTTTACGTTTTTTACCAACTGGGAGATGTCGGAAGACAATGTATCAGGGATCGTGTATAACACTACCAATAACGGATTTATAGCTGGTAATACGGATTTTGATATCCGAGCTGCTGTTGACACCTATGTAAACGAAAGTAATACCAGCTCATATTGCCTGCCATCAGGATCGCCATATAAGGCGCTAGTAAACGAGGCTGCTCGGGATAAAAACATCAAGGTGCAGGTCACTACTACTAAAGGCTTCTGGTTCAAGATGCCCTGGACATGTATTGATAATGTCAAAGTTGAAAAGCTGTAACTGGAGGAATGACTATGAATAGAGAAAAGCTACAGGAAGGCTGGTAATGATGAATAAGATGTCGAGTGGGAATTGGTTTGCTCTCTGCTGGATATTCGGACACAACTGGGAGCATCACTATGATGGGCGTGAGTGTCATATATGCCACGCATTCCAATATAACGATAGACAGCTTAGAAAAATGACTAATAAGGCCATTAAGGAGTCCAGGATTATAGAGCGAGAAAGGCAATCTAACACTAAAGGGAATAAGTAAATGAAGCCAAGTAAAAAAGATGCAATAGATACATTATGGTTTGAATTTTTAGAGTGGTTTGATGATTACACCGATGACCCCACTTATCCGCAAGATAGTAATGGTATATATCGGGATTTAAATAGAGATGAAGTATCTTTTTGGTGGTGGTATATGAAACGTTATATTCCAGCTATCGAACTTAAAATTAAAGGGAATAAGTAAATGATTAGTGGCGAACCAGGACAAGGCCGAACGTGTTTAAAGGGCAATGAGATAGACCCTGATGGATTGGCTAAACCATGTGTAACACCAACACCAAGCGTGTCGGTAGCGCCAACAGTAGCGCCTATAACTAAGTTGCCGACTGTTGGTATGGAATGGCAAATACTGTTGCCATTAATTTTTTGGCTGGTTGTTATGATAATTTGTGCATGGTATTGGCGTAAATATTAAAATGGACAGAGGCACTTAAGAAGCTATGAAATACTTTAGCATGTTTAGTGGAATAGGAGGGTTTGAACTTGGAATACAACGAGCCTTACTGGCGACAACTAACCCACAGAAGGACAGTAGAGGGGCAACGACAGAGGAGATTGCTCAAGCAGAAAACGGGAAAAGACACAATCAACATGAGCGAGGTGGAGTGGATACCGAAACAAGAGGATTTGGCGAACACACTTACGGGCGGGCAGACCAAAGACCAGCTACTTGTGTTGGTTACTCCGAAATCGACAAGTACGCAATTAAAGTCTACGAAAGGCACTTCAATGGAGATAATAGACCCGACATACGGCACAGGGCTTCGGACGTACCAGCGGATCGCCCCGACTCTTCGGGCGGATCGCTTCGGCCTGTGTGTATTGGATACTCGGAGATCGACAAGTACGCAATCGAAACATATCAACAACACTTTGGAGGACACCAAAACTATGGAGACGCAACTAAAATCAACGCAGCAGAACTCCCAGACTTTGACCTCTTGGTGGGAGGATTTCCATGCCAGGCTTTCTCCGTTGCTGGAAAACGAAAAGGATTTGACGACACCAGAGGGACACTCTTTTTTGACATCGCTCGGATTCTCTCAGAAAAAAGACCCCGACATCTGGTACTCGAAAATGTTAAAGGTCTACTTAGTCACGACAGCGGAAAAACTTTCCAGACAATCGTTGGGGTTCTTACCGACCTGGGGTATTTCGTGGAATGGCAGGTACTTAACAGCAAAGACTTCGGAGTTCCCCAAAACAGGGAGCGTGTGTTCATTGTCGGACATCTTGGAGGAGAACCCAGACGAAAAGTATTTCCTATCTTCGGAACAGACAGCCAAAATTCTATCATCAGAACTATCAGAGCGGGCGGTGTCGGTTCAACAACTGAAAAACACGCTAGACGCTAGCCAGACAAGTGGAGTAAAGCAGCAGACTCGTATTCGTCGCCTGACACCGCTGGAGTGTGAACGCCTACAGGGTTTTCCTGATAACTGGACAGTAGGCTCTGACACTCAGAGGTACAAACAATGCGGCAATGCCGTGACGGTGAATGTAGTGGAGGCTTTGTGCATGGTATTGGCGTAAATATTAAAAATGTTGTGCTATATTATGGCCAGTGAAAAAAGCCAATACACACGCTAGTAAAAAAGCCAAAGGAAAAAGTTTAGAAACTTGGCTGGCTTCAGAGTTGAGGCGCTCAGGCGCAGACCCCGAAGCCAGACCAATGCCGATGAGTGGCGCATTAACATTCTTTAAAGGCGATATTAGAACCAACCTGCCATATAGCTTTGAGTGTAAGAATCAAGAAAATACCTCGGTCTGGAGTTGGTACGAGCAAGCTAAAAACGATGCCAGCGGAATTGAAAAGCCAATAGTTATATTTAAGCGGAACTATAGCCAACCGATGGCGTTATTATCGGCCAGTGATTTGATAGATTTAATTACGGAGGTGAAACAGTACCATGATAGCTTCAAGTAAACCGAGAGTGGCAATTGTCGGAGCAAAAGGAGTGGTTGGAACGGCTTATAATTTAATGATTCCAGATGCCTACTTATACGATATTGATCTAGGGGAAAGGCAAACGGTTAACCAGTGCGACATGGCTGTAGTCTGCGTGCCAACAAATCTAAACGATGATGGCCAATTGGACATGAGCATAGTGGAGTCGGTAATTGAGTGGCTAGATACGCCACTTATTTTAATTAAGTCAGCTTTAATGCCTGGTACTGTTGATCGGTTAGTTGAAAAGACCGGCAAAAATATAGCCGTATCAGTTGAATATATTGGCGAGGGCAATTACCCCGTTCACTTTTGGAAGTACCCCGATCAGCTCGACCCACGTAAACACTCTATGTTGATCGTAGGAGGCCAGGAGGCTACCGCTACGGCTTGCGCCGAGGTTTTATGGCGCAAGATGAGTCCGGATATAAAAATCCATATTGTTAGCGCTTTAGAAGCCGAGATAACAAAGCTAGTTGAGAATAGCTGGGGGGCTTTTAAAGTGACTTTTGCCAATGCCCTATATTCATTAGCCACTAAATCAAACGCCAATCCAATTAGAATACATCAAGCCTGGACTGCTGATGGTCGAGTTGACGCTATGCATACCAGAGTTGTCGGATTTGATCGGGGCTGGTCGAGTAAATGTTGGGATAAGGATGTCGAGGCACTAGCCACTTATGCCGAATCAGTCGGTGCAAATGATATGAGCTTTTTAATTAACGCCGTTTTAGACCTAAACGAATTCCATAAACAAGGGGAAACTGATGCTGTCGATTACCTGTAGTATTGATGATGGTTCGATCTATGACTTTAAGCTGGCCGAGGTTTTAGATAAACATAATATTGAAACGACTTACTATTTACCTGTTAACTGGCAAAAGTACCTGGCTAAAAAGGGTATTGAGCCTATGACCTACGCACAAGCTATAAGCGTTTCAGAACGCTTTGTAATCGGTTCGCATGGCGTTAACCATGAATTACTAACTAGAGTCGATGACGCCACGCAAAACAAAGAAATATTTGAAAGCCGAACTTTACTACAGAGTTTGTTCAAACAGCCTATAAGCTCGTTTGCGCCACCGAGGGGATACTATGACGCTAAAATTATTGCCAAACTTAAATCCGCTGGTTATAAATCTATGCGAACAGTTAAGGTCGGCAATATAAGCCCGTTCGGTAATCGCTTTGAGATGGTAACTACGGTTCATGTAGGCTATGACAGGGCTGAATATGGCACTGATTGGTATACTTATGCGGAAAATCAATTAACTAGGGCTGTCGCACAATGTATAGACAAGCCAACTCGCTACCATTTTTGGCTTCATGGAGAGGAATGTTACAGGCTTGGCCAGTGGGATAGGCTATTAAAGTTTATTAAATTAGTGAGTCAATATGCCTAAAATACATATAGCTAAATACGAACCTAATCGGCTAGGTGGCGGCTGGTCGTGGGCAAGGCAATTTGCTAGTGGTATTGGTAATCAACTATCTAACTATGATGAAGCTGAGATTTATCTAATACCAAGCCCGTCTATGGTCGAGCGTGAGGATGTCAAAACGGCTAAAGCTGATGGTAAATATATAGCTTTACGATTAGATAATATAGTCCGTAATAGCCGAAACCGTAACACCGGCATGACTCGGATGCGAGATATCGCTGAGATGGCCGACATTGTAATTTACCAGTCCGAATTTGCTAAAGAATTACTATCAGGCTGGGTACAAAAATATAGTTCGTCAGAGTTTGTGATATTAAATGCTTGCGATCAGATGGTTTTTAATGGTGATGGGCGGATTGAAACTACTACAGCTAGGTATTTATATAGCCGATATAACCGAGATGAAACTAAAAATTATGAGATGGCTAGAGCGTTTTATGAAAAGACCGTCAGGAGTCAGCCCAATAGTATGTTAACAATCATCGGCCAATTTTCTGACGAATTACGGGAGTACGACTTTGATTTTTATAGAAATGAGCCGTATCGGTATATGGGTGTAATCCAAAACCCCGAAACCCTAGCTGACATATATCGCAATAATGATTATCTGATCTACTCATACTTTAATGATGCCTGTTCTAATACTTTGATTGAGGCTTTGAGCTGTGAGTGTGATCTGGTTAATGTTAATTACATGGCCGAAACTGGTGGAACGCCTGAAATTATTAACGCCTGGAGCGAGTTTGGCAGATCTTATTTTGATTTACCTCGTATGGTCGATGAATATCTGGAGGCACTAAAATGAGTAGTTCATATCGCTTAGAGTTAGATCGCTGGTTAGCTGATTTAGAGGTTAAAGCTGATACTGTTTTTGATATCGGGGGGAGTCAATTACCGCTTAAGGGCAGGACTAAAAGCTGGGATGTTAAGGATTATAAAATACTAGACCTAGCTGAACCGCATAAGGACAGCCCCAAGCCGGATGTTATATTTAATCTTGAGCAATCAAATGACTTTACTGGTAAAGCTGATCTGGTTTTTTGCCTAGAGGTTTTTGATTATATTATTAAGCCCCATATGGCAATGTTAAATATCGCTGATTGCTTAAAAGATGATGGTACGGCTTGGGTAACCTACCCTAGCTTTTACCCATTACATCAGCCGATTGAAGACGATGCGTTTAGATATATGCCAGGTGCTATTGCTAGATTGGCAACTAATGCTGGCTTAAAAGTAGAATCAATCATATACAGGAGGCCGGAAACTAATTTACTGCAACAATTTTATAGTGCCGAACGGATGCGAGCTGCTAAACGCGTTGACCATAACTTTACCGGTATGATTGTGGAATTTAAAAAATGAAGTGCTACGTATTTGCCGTTAATGAACCAACCCTGGACACTTGTGTCTGGAGTTTAGAGCGTAATGGCTGGGAGGTGATTGTTTACCAGGACAATACAAGTCTATGGGCAAAGCTGAAGCGCCTATATAACGAGGCTGAGGATGGTTTTGCTAGAGTTGATGCTGACGTGATAGTAAACCGTAGTTTTGCGCCCGATCGTCTTAGAATGGATGCTGATTACTGGTGGGCGCAATATTGCGTATTTGACTGGTATCAACAGGACATAAGCACTGGGGGGGCGCAAATACTAAGCTATGAGGCATTACCGGCTCTAAAATATAATATTGGTCAGTTTGAAAAGGCCGAACGACCAGAAAGCCAGATGTACCGCTTAGACGAATTCCACAACCCTCGCAGGTGTATCACGATTCCCGATGTGGTCGGTTTGCATGGATACGGGATTAAGGATTTAGACCCTGTTAAGGCGACTAAAAAACGCCGCCATCAAGAGGTTAATTATGATTTTGTATTAGCTGAGAAATTAAATGAAATTGTCTAGTTTCATTACCAAAACCCGATCAAAAGAACGTGGCGACAGATTTGATTTATGTTACAAGTCGGCCTATGGCTTTTGCGATGAAGTGGTAATTATTGATGGGCGTGATACTTGGCCGACTGAGTTTAGCTGGGATTTAATTGGTCAACACTTTCAACGAGGGTATGAACAGGCGACAGGCGATTGGGTAATCCATTTAGACGCTGATTTTATAATCCACGAAAACGATTATAAAAGGATTAGAAAAGTGTTAGAAAATTGCACAGCGCCAGCTATGACGTTTTATAAATATCAGTTCATTGTACCGCATGAATATAATCTTAAAAGCCGGTTGGTGGTGGCAGTTAATAAAAAGACTTTTGGCAATCGAATAGCGTTTAATAGCGGTGGTGATCTTTGTCAGCCAAGTCTTGATGGAGAAGAATTGCGACCAGAGGATGTGCCGGAGTCTGGTATCGCCTTTTGGAATTATGAAAAGCTATGGAAAACCGAGGCGCAGATCAAAGATGATGTTGAGCGCATGGCTAGGGCTTGGACAAGGTATTTTAAAAATACAATACTAGGCGATACTGAAACGGCCTATAGCGAATGGTTAAAGATGGTGATTGGTAGATACCAAAATAAACCACAGACACCAGTATCATTATCAGATCATCCTAAAATTATGCAGAGCGAATTATTTTTCAAGCCTGAGCAATTCGGTTACAATGGATTAAATAACTTTATGGAGAATGCTTACCATGCTCAGTATCTTAGCTGTCACCGATAAGCAGGGTACGGCTATAGACCGATTAGCTGATGGGGTTTTGCCATATATGAATGGCTTTGATTATCAGGTAATTGATGTCCATCCGAAAAGGCCAAGCGCTCAAGACTTAGCTAATTTTATGCGCCTGGCTCAAAAGGCCGACATTATTGATTATCACTATTTTAGAACCGCCGAGATGTTACGGGGTTTAATGCCCGAACTTAAATCAAAACCTAGTATATTAAGACACTTCAACCCCTACTCTACCGATGGGGATTGGAGCGGTTACGATTGGATTATCGCTTGCAATAAGAGTATTGAAGCCGATCTAAAGCGTGGCTATAGCAATGTGCTATTACATCCAATTACCCGTAATCCAGCTAATTATATGTTTAGGGAAACCGATACTAAAAACGATACAGTTTTAATGGTGGCTAATCGGATTGAAAGCAAAAAGGGTATTTTAGAAGTGGCTCAGGCTTGCGATAAGTTGGGCGTTAACTTTCACCTAGTTGGCAATATATCTGACCCGACATATTTTAGACAGATCATGGATTGCTCGACATTAACCTTTTCGCAAGATATAACTGATGATCGGTTGGCTAAGGCATATGGCGAGGCAACATTACATGTCTGTAATTCTACTGACAACTTTGAAAGTGGCACGATGCCAATATTGGAGGCTATGTTTTCAGGTGTGCCGGTACTGACTCGTAATGTCGGCCATGTACCCGACTTATATAATGGCGAGAATATGATATTAAACCCTAATGACAAAGAAAATGTTGAAGCCCTGGCTGATCTGATATTTAAAACCCTTTCTGATAAAAAGGCTTTGCATGAGATATCACAAAAGGCCTGGCAGACAGTCAAAAGCTATACCGATCAGCGGAGGGCTTGGCTGTATAAAAAGCTCTATCGCCAGATGCAATCGCCAGATCAGCCGGTTAGTGTAATCGTACCAACTGCTAACGACCCCAGAATATTATTAGAGTGCCTGGTGGCTATCGAGCAACAGACCTATAGCAATATTGAAATTGTGGTAGTTGATGACGGTGGCGACTTAAGGACTAAGGCGGTGGTTAGTGAGTTTAGGGATATGACTTCCAAGCCGGTTCAGTATTATAATACCGACCAGGGTGATTATGGGTTGGCTCGGGCAAGGAATACCGGCATTATCGAGGCTACTGGGGATATAATAGTTTTTGACGATCAAAGACAGATTATGGATATGAACGCCATTACAGAATTTGTTAAAAACTTAGTCCCGAAACAGTGGCTATTTGGTAATAAGGGCGGCAAAAAGGATTTTGTCGAAAACTTTAGCTGTATCTACCGATCTGAAATAGTCCAAATGGGGATGTTTAACGAAAGGTGTAATTTATATGGTTCACTATCACAGGAAGTTAGAGCTAGATCGAGGGCGCAAGGGTTTACGCATACTTACATCGAAACCGCAAAAGCCACAGCCGCCAAAAAATCTAGTAATAAATACACTAAACGATTAGAAATAATCGAGTCTAAAGATATGCTATATAAGGTTAGCTTGTGAAAAAGTTACGTGTCTTTGGCATGGTTAACCATCTGGGCAACAACTTTGAACAGCTTAGGTTGGCCGAAAACTATGACATTGAGTTTACATACCTTAAAAACAACGTCAGACGATGGGGGCGGACTAGTCATAGGCCAATGCCCGATCATCTTAATTGGGTAAGCTATTATGAACCTGGCAAATATGATGTCGCCATCCTATCTGTTGATCAGCAATGTATTGACCCCCAGATAGGCAAAGGCCATATTTACCGGCAGCTTAATGATTTGATTCAAGATATACCAAAGGTGGTAATTAATCATGGCACTCCTTGCTGGGATGAGATGTACACCGAGGATTTAGTTATTAACGGTGGCGAAATTCTAGGTAAAGACGGCAAGCCCCGACAACTTGACGGTATGAAAAAGCTGGTTGGTGATAACTTTATGATAGTTAATAGCTATGAGTCGGTTAACCGCTGGGGCTGGGGGTATCCCCTAATACATGGTATGAGGCCATCAGACTGGCTAGATTTGCCTAAAGAGCCAATGGTAGTTTTGCCCTTATCCCCTGCTGGACTCGATAAATACTATAATCGGCAGCTAATATCTCAGATTAAAGACGGCTTACCGGATAGAACGGGGTTTGAAGTGGTGCATACTAATGTTAATTACGCTGTTATGGACTGGCGGGACTATAAGGAAACCATCGGCAGGGCTTTAATAACCATATTCCCGTTTAAAGACTCGCCAATGCCTAGAAGCCGAACCGAGGCTATGCTATCCGGCTCGACTGTTTTATCTAGTCGCTATCATAATGCTGATGAGTTTATTAAAACTGGAGTAAATGGCTTTATAATGCCCGATAATCCCCTGTCATACATCGAAACTATCAACCAACTTATTAACCATAACTATCAGGATACTCTAGCTATTGGCCAAGCTGGCAAGCAAACGGCACTAAAGTATTTCAATGAGGAACGTTATCAAGCCGACCTATACGGCCTGTTAGTTGATGTGGCTAGCGGTAAACGACCAGAATGGAATGGAACAAAAATATGGGCATAGCCTGGCATACCTTTCAACAGTATCATAACCGTAAGAATATTGGCTCAACTAAAATACGGGTAACTAACTTATTAAAATACTGGCCGGAAGCTCACTTATATCAATATGGCGAAAAGCCCGATGTTATGATATTCCAAAAGGTCTACAGAACTGGCGATACGTTTCGCAGCGCTGCCTATACTTTGCCCGGAGAAATGGGAGTCCCAACTATATTAGATATTTGTGATGCCGATTGGTTGGGCATTGGCGCAGTAACTAAGTCGTGCTATATAACCGAAACCGCTCAAATGGTCGATGCTGTAGTCACTAGCACTGAAGCCCTGGCCGAGTTTATTAGACAGCTCACCGATAAGCCAGTGGTCTGCATCCCAGACCGTTTTGTAATTGAAGAATTCCCACCGATTAAACAGCACACTGGCAAACTTAAAAAGGTGGTTTGGTTCGGCTATCATCACAACGCCGAGGTCTTACGCTATGCCATTCCGACTATTGAAAGACTTAAATTAGACCTAACTATTATTAGCGACCAAGACCCACGCTTACCGCTAGAATATACATACAAGGGTTGGGATAATAAGACGGCTTACCAAATAATCCAAAGCCACGATGCTGCTATATTGCCAAAGGGCAGCCGACCCCAAGACCGTTTTAAAAGCAATAATAGGCCAGTCCAGGCGATTCTATGTGGTTTGCCAGTGGCCACCGATTCTGATGAATTGGAAGCGCTATCAGACGCTTCTGAGCGATCTAAAATAGTATTACCGCTATGGCAAGAGTATAGAAGAGACTATAATGTTAGAAGATCAGTTTATCAATATGATGATTTAATTTATGGTATATTACAAAATGAAAATAGAAAATGTCAATAGATACGGTAGGGTAGGGGAGTGGTCGCTACAGGGTAAAACTACCGACATAGGCGGTAGGGTAGGGGAGTTGTATAGATAATGGATATACGCACACAACAGCTTAAAAGTATCAATCCAGCCGGATATAATCCGAGGTCGATGACCAAAGATGAATTTGACGGTCTTAAATCATCTTTGGAAGCATTTGGTCAGCAAGAAAATTTAATCGTTAACAAAGACATGACACTTATTAGCGGACACCAACGCTTAAATGCCATGCTTGCACTTGGCTGGTCTGAGGCAGTTGTAAATATGGTCGATTTAGACAAGCATGAGGAAAAAAAGCTTAATGTAATTATGAACTCTCAGGCCATTAGCGGTACATGGGATGAGCTAAAACTGGCTGAGATACTTGAGGAGTTGAAGCTGGATGATAACTACGAGAGCCTACGCTTAAACGTACTCGAACCCTTAGACCTATCACCAACCGAAGTCGAGGAAGATGAAGCCCCAGAGGTGTCGAGTGAGCCACCTGTTAGTAAGTTAGGTGAGATATATCAATTAGGTAGGCATAGGGTTATGTGTGGGGATAGTACAGACCTAGAGCAAGTAAGATTACTTACTGGTAGTAAGAAGCTAGATGTGAGCTTTACAAGCCCGCCATACAATGTGGGTCACAACCTTGGGTATAGTAAGAAAAAGAGTAAGTATAATTCTAGTGATGATAATATCGAAAACTACTTAGGGCTGCTAGTCGACACCACACGACATAGCATTACATTTGCCGAGGAGTCATTTGTAAACCTTCAATTCCTAGCAAACAACAAAAAAGACCTAGTGTTATATATGGCTGAAATGGCTGATTGGTTCAAAGATATATTCTTTTGGAAAAAGCGGCAGGTGCAACCTGCCGCTGCAATGAATGTAGCTAACTCCCAGGCTGAAGTAATTTTTTATCTCAGTGAAAATAACGAAAGTGATGACAAAGAGTGGGTCGATATGGTCGGGTTATACGGCATGAATAATACTAGACGCTGGGGCAATAAGAAATTTCGGGGTACTTTTAGTAATGTAATAGAGACCAAGTCAGCTAGTGGTGAGAATAAGAATGCCGATATACACAATGCAACTATGCCAGTTGCATTGCCATCGGCTTTTTTTCAAAAGGGGTACAATGCAGGAAGTACGATATTAGACCTATTTGGTGGCACAGGGACTACACTAATAGCCTGCGAACAACTAGGTATGAAGGCGTATCTAATGGAACTAGACCCTAAGTATGTGGATGTAATTCGTAAGAGGTATTGGAAGTTTGTAAACGGAACAGAGGAGGGCTGGGAAGATGGCACGACCAACAGTAATGACTGAAGCCGTACTGGAAGCACTACGCCAGGCTTTTCTTATTGGTGCGACTAATGCTGAGGCCTGTGGCTATGCTGGCATAAGTGTAAAAACATTATATAATTATATCGACACTACACCATCGTTTTTACAACAGATAGAAGCATGGAAAAATGAGCCTATATTAAAGGCTAAAACTACAGTAGTTAAAAGCCTAGACGACCCAAAGAGCGCCCAGTGGTATTTAGAGCGTAAAGCTGCTGATTTTAAGCAAAAATTAGAGATGGATGGAGGGGAGAATCCTATTCGTGTATTACTACAGGCTTATGGCATAGACCCGTTAGCATTAAAAGAGGGTGACCCAGATGTTAGAAAAGATGATGGTGTTATATCAGCGCCACCTACTGACAAAGCATGAATTAGTCTTATACCCATATCAGCTAGTATTAGCCCGCAAGATATTCGGCGCCCTTATTACTAACCTACAGCTCACGATCCATGCGACTGAGGACGATATTAAAAAGCTAAAGCCGATAGACATACACGCCGAGTTTAGTCGCCAGTCGGGTAAGACAACAGCGGTAGTCCATTGTATTGAGTTTATAATGCTATTTTTTACTGAGGCGTTTGGAAGGCCGTTAAACATCGCTATATTTGCGCCACAGGCTGAACAGGCCAAGACTGACTTTGATCGCTTAAAACTAGCCCTACGTAAGACTGAAAAAGATTTACAGTCATATGAGGGCGATGATGCCGAGCGTTACGCTAAGGAGGAATCTAATGCCAGGACTCTAGTATTACCAAATGGCACTAGCTGCTATATATTCCCCGTTAGTAAAACCAGTAAGCCAGAGTCTAAGACATTACACTTGATTATCTTTGAGGAAAGCCAAGACTTACCCGATCAGATAGTTAAAGAGCAGATCATGCCTATGAGGGCTAGCACTAATGCGCCAGCGGTTTGGATTGGTACGGCTGGCACTAGGATTTGTAACTTCTATCGGTTAGGCCAGGGCAAAAACTCTAATCGACTATATTTTAATGACATTGTGGCTCAAAGGCGTAAAGTCTATGAAGCTACTGGCGACCCGTTACATTTAATCTATGAGCAGACTATTAAAGGGGAAATAGAAAAGTATGGTTTAGACAGTGATGAAATCCAAAGGCCGTATTTTGGTAAGTGGCTGATTGGTACTGGGCAATTTACTACCAGTGAGGAAATAGACGCTATTATGTCAGACCGAGGTCGGACACATCACGACAAGAAGCATGAGTGCTACGTGGGGATTGATACGGCTAAACATCCTGATAGCACTGTTGTGACGATTATCCGCTGGAATCCTGAAGTAGATAAAAAAGAATTAGTAAATTGGATGGAGCTTAGGGGGGAGAATTATAAAGATCAGTTTGATTATATAGTCGAGTTTATAGGCCGCTATAATGTTCAGGCTATAGCGATTGACTCTACTGGGCAGGGGGATTTTATGCCCGATATGTTCGAGAGGGAAACGCAATTCATGGACGAAAACAATGGTTTGTGGCGTGTTAAGTTTAGCGCTGTATCGAAAGATATTATTTATAAGAATCTGAAAGTATCAATTCAGCAGTTATTGACTACGCTTCCGACTAACAGTACAAAGGAGTCAGAGAAGTTTCGGCAACAAATGTTGGATTTACAGCAGGAATTCCGAGGACAACTCCTATCAGTACACCATCCAGATGACCCGAACGCCCATGACGACTATCCTGATAGTTGGGCTTTGGCCGAGTATGCTTATGCTAAAGAAAAAGAACGGAGTTATGCCGACCTAACGGTCATAGAATCAGCCCATGTGGAAAAAACTACTAAATCGGATTTCTTTAACGACCAATGGGACTAATCCCGTTGAAAAGACTATTTTACTTGACACTACGTTTACAGCCGGTGGTTATACCGGCAATAGCAATATAACTGGCGACCCAACTGATTACTCTAGATATTATAAGGGCTGGGTTTACGCTAACTTGAACGCTATTGCTAGCTCTGTTTCAAAGATGGAGATCAAACTATATAAAGTTAGAGTTATTGCCGGTGTGCCAGAAATGATTGAGATTGAATCGCATCCGGTATTAGATAGCCTAGACCGCTTAAACGCATTTACTAGTTACACTGATGGCTTATATATTACTCAGACATATAAAGACATGGCCGGTGACTGCTTCTGGTATATAGATGACTCTAAAGACAATATTTATGTCTTAGAGCCTAATAAAGTAAAAGTCCTATTTGATTATGTCGGTGGTGGTGGAGTTAAGATTACCGGCTACGAATATACAACGCTGGTTAATGGTAAGCCGGAAAAAGAAACCTATGCGCCCGATCAGGTTGTGCCATTTAAAAACCCCAACCCGTTAAACCCCGTACGGGGTATGGGTTCGATTGCTGTTGCTTTGGACACTATCGACACTGATATTTACGCAGAAGACTTTAATAAACGCTTTTTCTTGAATAACGCCACGCCCGACACTGTTTTAACCACCGATCAGCGGATTACCCAAGAAAATATGCGTAGATTAGAGAGCGACCTAAAAAGGCGCTTTGGTGGCACTAAAAACGCTCATAAGACGATGATCTTACAGGGAGGCTTGAATATTCAGCCATTAAACTCAACTCAGCGTGATATGGAGTTCTTAGAGCAATCTAAGTGGGTACGGGATAAGATGATGGCGATCTTTGGTAATACTAAGATGTCGTTAGGATTAGTTGAGGATGTTAACCGAGCTAGTGCTGATGCTTCATTGTATGGCTGGCTGAAAGAAGTTATTAAGCCTAAGATGCAATCTTTTGTCGACGCTCTAAACGAGTTCTATTTACCTAATATGACAGGTGAGCCGTTAATCTTTGGCTTTGAAGACCCCTATCCTGAAGACAGCGCTGAGGATATCACAATGGCCAAAGAGGGGTATAACAAATGGCTGACCCGTAACGAGGCTAGAGATTTGTTTGAATTAGAACCTGTTGAGGGCGGTGATGAATTTACTCAGGCCGTTAATCCCCTAGACCCCAATAATCCAGACCCACAAACCCCAGCTAAACCTACCGATGGCAAAGAGCCAACAGATGACAACCTACCTAAAGCCATCCGTAATGTTAACTATGAGAAGCGATTTAGACAGCTTGGAATCCAAACCATTGTCGAAAAGCAAAAAGAACTATTAGTTGCCACTAAGCAGATTGCTGCTGAGGCTGTTAAAGAAGCTCAGGGCATGATCGAACATGAGCATATTGCGCCTAAAAAAGATATTCGTTGGAGTGAGTTTTTCACTAACGATGATGTATTAAGCTATCACCACGCTAAGATAAACAAAGTCGAATCTGTCGAAACTAGGTTTAAAATCAAACTAACTGAGTATTTAGGCCGACTTGAAGAAAAGGTAATGAATTCAGTCAGCCAGATTGAGGTTAAGGGCTTGGCTAAAGCAGCACTTGACCCCTTAGTTAATATTGATGATGAGGTTAGCTTTGGAATTAACCTATTTACCCCACTGATGGAGGAGGCCACGATGATCGGTGGAATGGCAGCTCAAGCCCTGTTAAATGAAAAGCTAAACTATAAGCCAAGCGCTGAGATACGAGCTGCTGTTAAAGCTAGTGTTAAGAAGTTTACTAAGTCGATGACTGAAACCGATATGAACGCCTTAACAGATAAGATCGTACAGCTAACTGCTGATGGTGTAGCTATCCCAGAAATACGAAACGAGGTTAAGGCCTTTTTCGAGGGTGCTACTAGAGATCAAGTTGAGATGATTACCCGTACTGAGGTCTTACGAACGGCTAACGCCGCTAGTATTGATGCCTATAAACAATCCGATGTAGTAGTCGGTAAGCAATGGGTAACAGCCGGTGACGCTTGTGAGTTTTGCCTAGAGCTAGAGAAAGAATATGCCGATGTGCCACTAGATTCTACTTTTGCTGATGAGGGGGATATTATCGAAACATCCGAGGGTAAAACATTCGAGATTAGTTACGGCAGCTTAGACCAACCACCATTGCATCCTAACTGTCGGTGTGATGTCTTGCCTGTCTTAGCTGATGAATTTAATAAGACCCTATCTAAAGCTTTAAAGCCTAAAAAGGTTAAACCGACTATTGATAAGAAAGCCCTAGAAATTGAGCAATTAAAAGCTGATCTTGAAAAAGAAAAGGCCTATGCAAAAGAGCTTGAGGAATTGGTAAGTGAATGATCGCAAGCTCGAATTACTCAAGCAAAAAGTAGCTGCTAAGCGTTCGGCTAAGCTCTTAGCTGCTAAAAAGGCTAAAACACTACGTAAAGCCGAGATACAGCGCTCAGAGGCCATTTTAAGCAGTTTGCAGAGCATCTCAGACCAACTTGGCAGGCAAGAGGTTAGTGTAGCGGTAGATACTACTAAGTTAGAGCAAATAGTCGCTGATATCTCAATCACGCCAGAAATTAAAAGCGGTGATGTATTTGTCGATACTGAGTTAGTCGCCAAAGAGGTAGCTAGTCTTAAGCAAGCCTTAGAAGTTGATAAGACAGCCGCTTTAAAAGAGCCACTCGATAAGTTAATCAAAGCCGTTCAAGAACCAACAGGCCGAACGCCTGGTGATTATATCCCCTATCGCCGAGTCGTTAAGATGGGCAATATACTAAAGTTTGATGATGCTATAGTTTCAAGTGTTGGCGGTGGTGGTGGGGTGGCTAGCGACCCAGTAGTATTACCGACCTATGGAATCGCCAGAATTGACGATGCCAGCGACCCAGCTTATTATGGCTTTGAGAATAACAGCGGTGATTGGTATATCTTACGTAATACAGACTCAACTGGCCTATGGGAGTATTTTGCTGGCACTAGTGGGATTACTACTAACTGGGCTGGTAGAGCTGGGTATGCTTACGCTGATAAGGGAGCGATATTCTAACCGTCATAATCCCGTCTAAGACTGAAAAGTTTTTAGACAATACAATTAGAGATGTTTTAACTAATGCCACTGGTGAAATTGAGGTCATACCAGTATTGGATGGCTATGAGCCTGATGAATTAGTCGAGGGCGCTAATTATTTACGCTTGCCAGCTACTACCTACATGAAAAAACGCCATGCCATTAACCAGGCTGTTGATATGGCCAAAGGCGAGTATGTCATGGCGCTAGACGCTCACTGTCTGGTCGCTAAGGGCTTTGACGAACAGTTAATAAAAGATCATCAGCCGGACTGGGTACAAATACCACGCCGACATAGATTAGACCCGATAGCTTGGGATTTACAAGACCAATCTGACAATCGGCCACCGATTGATTACGAATACATTATGTGGCCTAGAGATAACCAGGGCTTACATGGCTTTAAGTGGGATAGACGCACGCTAGACCGCTGGGATATACCAATAGACGACACCTTAACCTTTCAGGGTTCATGTTGGTTTATGACTAAGGACTGGTACAAAAAGATTGGTATTATGGAAGTCGAGGGCTTTACCGGCTGGGGGCAAGAGGCCGAGGAAATCGGCTTTAAAACCAGATTGCATGGTGGTCGAGTGATAACTAATAAAAATACCTATTATGCCCACCTCCACAAAGGTCAGACTTTTGGCCGGATGTATTTTATGCCCCGTCAACAGACTAGGGAATGTAATTTATATAGCTATGATTATTGGGTAAACAAACATAAAGATTTATTTATAGCTACGATTGAGCAATTTGAACCTGTACCTGGATGGCCAACTAACTGGAGAGATATTTTATGGACACGCTAAATCATATATTAGACAAATATAATGTGACGACATGGGAACAGGGTACGCCTGTTTACTTAGATATAGGCCGGTTTAAAGATGTACCACGCCTATTTGCTGAACTTGGCTTTAAGACTGGAGTTGAGGTTGGTGTGCATGAGGGTAGTTATTCAAAGTGGCTATTACGCTATTGCCCAGGTTTAAAGCTGACGGGTGTTGACTTGTGGGAATCTTACCCTGGTTATAAGGACTTCCAGCCTAATAACCTATCAGAAGCCCACCAAAAGGCTATAGATAATGTTAAGGGATATGATTGTACGTTTATCCAAGATTGGAGTCATAACGCCGCCGATCAGTTTGAAGACGAAAGTTTAGACTTTGTTTTTATTGATGGGAATCATATGTATGAATGGGTAGTAATGGACATTGCCAACTGGAGTAAAAAGGTTAGACCTGGTGGGATAGTTTACGGCCATGACTATGATGACTATACCGACTCAAAGCGCTGGAACGAGATGTCAGTTATACCGGCTGTTGATGGTTGGGTAAAAGCTCACAAAATAGCGCCGTTATTTATAGTTAGCCGGAATCGAAACAAGTCATGGCTATACGTGAAAAGTTAACTATTGTCATATCTGTCTATCAGAGCTATCAAATAGTCAAACGGCAATTATTACACTTCCAGAAAATCCCCGAACGATTTGAGGTTTTAATCATAGACGATGGCAGTAATCCTGCTATTAAAGGGGCGGCATACCGGACTGATAGCAAATTAGCCTGGACTCAGGGCTTAGGGCGCAATCTGGGGGCTTCTAAGGCTCTAGGCGAGTACCTATTTATGACCGATATTGACCATATAATTAGCCATGAGGCGATTCAAGATGCCCTTAATTTTACTGGTAATAAGATGATATTTAGGCGACAAATAGCTGTTTTAGACGCTAATGGCGAGATTAGGCAGGATAAAGCTACTTTAGCCGACTGGGGATACACTAAAGACAACCTTGACGCTAGTGTACATGGCAATACTTTTGTAATTAAAAAGTCGATCTTTGATGGGTTGGGGGGCTATGACGAATCTACCTGCACTAAGGGATACCATCCAATCTCACGACAAGGCGATGACTGCTATTTTAATACTAAATGGAATCGTAAATTTGAGGCCAGCGATCTGGCGATGGGGCGTGATATATATATGTTTCCAATTGGCCGGTTTAGAGATGATGGGGATTTAAATCCTAAAGGGATGTTTCATAACCTAAGCCAAACTAAACAGGAAAGTTTTAATAAATGAGCCTATCTATTCTAATCCCTAGTAGAAATGAGGAGTGGTTAAGCCGAACAATTGACGACATCTTAAAAAACAAACGAGGTGACACTAATATCATCGTCGGGCTTGATGGGGCTTGGGCTGACCCACAACTAGTTGACCACCCAGATGTAATTATTGTTCACTACTCGGAGTCTATCGGACAAAGGGCCATGACTAACCAACTATGCCGGTTGTCTAATGCCAAATACGTTATGAAGCTAGACGCTCATTGCGCTATGGATGAGGGTTTTGACGTTAAGATGATGAACCTGATGGAAGACGATATTACGATGATACCCGTTATGAGAAACTTACACGTCTTTGATTGGGTTTGCCCTGATGGACATCGTAGGTATCAAAGCCCTAGCGGTGAATGTAAAGAATGCGGCAAACCAACTACTAAAGATGTGGTCTGGATTGCTAAGACTAATCCCCAATCAACAGCCTACGTCTTTGACTCAGAACCACATTTTCAATATAACAACGCTTTTGGTAAAGCTCAGACTGGCGATCTAACTGAAACTATGAGCATCCAGGGTTCATGCTTTATGTTAACTAGAGATAAATACTGGGAGTTAAATATCTGCGATGAGGAATTTGGAAGTTGGGGAAGTCAGGGGATTGAGGTAGCGGCTAAGACCTGGCTATCAGGTGGTCGGGTGTTATGTAATCGGACTACTTGGTACGCCCACCTATTCAGAACTCAGGGCGGTGACTTTAGTTTTCCATATCCGCAATCCGGTAAACAGGTTGATCAGGCTAAAGCTAAGGCTAAGACCTATTTTGATTCATGGGAGGGCGCAAAAAAGCCTATGAGTTGGTTGGTTGAGAAATTCTGGCCAGTACCAGGCTGGAGCGATGAAGACTTAGCTAAACTTAAAAAAGAACCAACTAAGGGCATACTCTATTACACCGATAATCAACTAAACATGAAGCTGGCCGGACAGGTTAGGGCGCAAATAGATAAGTCCGGCTTGCCTGTAACCTCGGTTAGTCTTAAGCCTATGAACTGGGGTAATAATATCCACTTTAAAGGCGAACGAGGCTATTTAACAATGTTTAAGCAGATATTAGCCGGATTAGAAGCCATGACGCAAAACATTGTCTATTTTTGCGAGCATGATGTCTTTTACCATCCTAGTCATTTTGAGTTTACGCCAGCCGATCAGTTCAAATGGTACTACAACGGCAATTATTGGTTTGTTAGGGAGGATGGCTTTGCTATTCACTACAATGTTTCACCGCTATCGGGATTGGTTGTGTATAGAGAAGCGGCCATCCGACACTTCAAAGAGCGTGTTGAGATGATTGAAAAGGAGGGCTTTAGCTATCATATGGGCTTTGAACCGTTTACTCACAGGCGAGTTAAGTGGAAATTCTGGTGCGATTACGAGGTCTTTATGTCAGACCAACCGAATATCGACATGGCGCACAATGGTAACGTCACGCAAAAGCGCTGGAGTCAGGACAAATTTATTAAAAAGCCGGAGTTTTGGGAAGAGGGCAACATTAAAGATTTATGGATTAGCCAAGTTATTGATATATAGCCAATATGAACGTATAAAGCTAGTAATGATAAGGAGCTAATAAATGTCTAAACAATTTTGGAACGAAACACTGGCCTGGGCGACAGCCGCAGGTACAGCGATCAACACCAGTACAACGGAAACAATCCTATTCCCGAACATCACAATCCCAGCTAACTATATGGCTGATGGTCGTGTCTTACGGGGTCGGGCATTCTTTGCCTACGGTACTACAGCCACGCCAACTCTAGTCTTTACAGTCAGATGGGGCGGAGTAGCTGGAACGGTACTGTCTAAAACTGCCGCTAACATTATGACCTCGGCTGTCGGTGGTGGGGCTTCAATGACCGCTATGGGTTCAATCGAGTTCTATATCCAAGTCCGATCTAACGGTGCATCTGGAACGCTGATGACCAACGGGGTAGTCGATTACTTCACCTCGACACTTGGTACGGCTGGAACGGTCACTAACTACGGCATGACCATGCCACTAGCATCCGGCTCAACTGGTGGCACAACTCCAGTCGCAGTTACGGCCGATCTAACCGCTGATACAGCTTTATCCCTAACGGCTACTTGGGGTACGTCAAACGCTGCTAACAGCATTCAGGGCATAAACTACACTTTGGAGGCGTTAAACTAATGGCACTTACAACCGAACAAGAAAAATACCTGGCTGATTTTGCCGATAAGGGGATAGCTGAACAAGCTGATATCGAAGCCCGAACCGCTAAAGACATCCATGACGCTGAAGTTGCTGTAGCTCGAGAGGCTAAAGTAGCTGAACTTAAGGCTCAAGCTGACGAACTTATCGCTACTGGTCTTCAGGAATTTGAAGCAACAATCGAAGCAACTCAAGTAGTTAAGTAGGCCTGATATGGCCACTAGGTTATATCTAGCGGAGGTTGCCGGCTGATGGCCGTAATTACTCTTATACAGTCTGTTACTGGAACAAGTACGGCATCTCCAACAACTGCTGCTTTTACGTTTTCAGCAACGGCAGGGTCTATTATTGTAGTCTCATATGCAGTAACACCGAACACTGCTTCGATGGCGTTGCCGACTGATACTATTGGGAATTCTTACCGCAACGATGGCAATGGCACAGCAACCAGTGTCGCCAATTATTTAGCGGTTGCACGCAATAAAGCTGATGGCGCTAACACTGTTACCGTAACAAGTTCTGGTAGTCCTACGGCTTGCGTTATAAATGTTCGAGAATATATTTCAAGTGATGGCTTTTTCCAGAATAGTATCCCGAACGGTACTAGTTCGGCTTATGCCGCTTTTGTAGGCCAGCAAAGCGCAAGTAGCGGTACGGCTGTTACTAACTCAGTTGCCAGAACTCCATCATCAGCATCGGCACTTATAATCGGCACAGTGGCAAATAGCACAGGCCAAACCTTTACGGCTGGAGCTGGTTTTGCTAACTTAACAACCGTGACTCAAGGCACCTTAGTAATGGCAACTGAAGACCTAGAACAGATACAACCAACATCACAGTTTGCTACATTTACTCAATCAAGCACGGGCGCATGGAGCGTAATCTTAGCTGGAGTTGCTAGTAGGGCGCGCATATCTAATAATAATTATAATCAGATCTTAGTTGGTGACGGCATGAGCAGTACGGAAAAGGTACGCTAATGGCTTACACACACAAACGACTAATTACTATAGACCATACTAAAGTATCTGGTACGGCTGATTTTACTAACTTTCCAATTCTAGTATCTGGGACCTATACTTATCTAAAAACTATCGCTAACGGTGGCAAGGTAACTAACTCCAGTGGTTTTGACATCGTATTTCGTGACATGGATGGTTCTAGGTTAGATCATGAGATTGAGAGGTATATAGCAACAACAGGGGAGGTAATATTCTGGGTAAAAATACCTGTCTTAAAAGGCTCATCACCGACTGACTTCTGGATGTATTACGGTGACCCGTCGGTTTCAACTACCCAGGAAAATAAAACTGCTGTCTGGTCTAATGGTTATCAGACCGTATCTCACTTACCTGATGGCACAACACTAACGACAAATGACTCTAGCCCTAATGCCAATCATGCTACGGTATCAGCCGTTACTGTGGCGACAGGCAATATTGGCGGTGGTGCGTCTGGTGCTGGAGCTGGTTATATAACTCACCCTAATATAGCAGCAGTTCAGCTTTCGACTCTTAGTATGTCAACCTGGTATAAGGGGGCTACTCCTGGGGCTGGCTATCGTGGTATCTGGGGTAAGCAAGAAGCGTTTATGTTGTTTTTAGTTGACTCTATATTATGTATGTATGACTGGGGTGGTGGCTTTATACTTAGAAGTACAGGTGTTAATCTAGCAACTGGAGGTAACTGGCATCATATTCATGTCACTATGATTAGCGGCTCGACTAATAATACCCTTATATATATTGATGGGGCATTATCACTAACAACTACAGTAACGAATTACTATCAAGGCTATACATTGACAGGATTATACGGTGGGGCTGGTCAATCCATTACTGGGACAGTAGACGAGCAGCGATTAGCTAGTGTTATCTGGTCGGCTGATCATATTAATACTGATTATAATTCTCAGTCCAGTCCGTCAACTTTTTACTCTATTGGAGGGGAGCAAAGCCCTGGTAGCATAATCATCAACAAAGGTTTACGGCCCAGACCATTCGTCCCTGGATTGGCACGGTGATAAATGAGTTTTCTACAATTACGCTCACGTAACCTAAACCCTCTTGGCAATCCAGGAGTTCAGCCTGGTAGTTCGTCAGAATCGCCATCTGTCAGCCCCAGTCTTAGCCCTAGTAGCTCGCAAAGCCCATCATTAAGCCCCTCGGCATCAATCAGCCCTAGTTTAAGCCCATCTGCTTCAGTTAGTCCGTCGTCTAGTGCGAGTCCCAGCTTAAGCCCAAGTGCATCGGTATCGCCATCAAGTAGCGTCAGCCCTAGCTTGAGTCCGTCGGCTAGTATTAGCCCGTCTAGCTCGCAAAGCCCGTCAGTAAGTCCCAGCGCCAGCCAAAGCCCAAGTTCAAGCCAAAGTCCTAGTTTGTCGCCATCAGCCAGCTTGAGTCCATCAAGTTCGATTAGTCCTAGCCTTTCGCCTAGTGCCAGCGTATCGCCATCAAGCTCAGTAAGCCCCTCACTAAGCCCAAGCGCCAGTTTAAGCCCTAGTTCTAGTCAGTCGCCAAGCTTAAGCCCTAGCGCTAGCGTTTCACCGTCTAGCTCTAACAGTCCTAGCAATAGTCCAAGTATATCGCCGTCATCGAGCCAAAGCCCTAGCCTTTCACCGTCAGCCAGTCTTTCGCCAAGCGCTTCTGTTTCGCCATCGTCTTCAGTTAGTCCGTCTTTAAGCCCCTCGGCCAGTTTGTCACCAAGTTCTAGCCAAAGCCCCAGTTTATCGCCGAGCGCCAGTTTATCGCCGAGCGCCAGTCTTTCGCCATCGTCATCAATTAGTCCGAGCGTTAGTCCCTCGGCTAGTGTTAGTCCGTCTAGCTCAGTAAGCCCGTCACTCAGCCCCAGCGCCAGTTTGAGTCCGTCTAGCTCAGTATCGCCATCCGTATCTCCATCGGCTAGTTTAAGTCCGTCATCAAGTGTCAGCCCTAGTCTAAGTCCAAGTGCCAGCCTGTCGCCATCGAGTAGTATTAGTCCGTCAGTATCGCCTAGCGCATCATTAAGTCCTAGTAGCTCGATTAGCCCCAGCTTAAGCCCAAGTGCCAGCCTTTCACCGTCAAGCTCTGTCAGTCCATCGCTTTCACCGAGCGCATCGTTATCTCCAAGTTCAAGCGTCAGCCCATCATTAAGCCCATCGAGCAGTACATCGCCAAGCCCCAGCGCTGGAAGCCCTAGTTTAAGCCCATCGTCATCGGTAAGCCCCAGTTTGTCACCTAGTGCCAGCTTAAGCCCATCATCGAGCCAGAGTCCGAGCTTATCGCCTAGCGCCAGCGTTTCGCCATCAAGCTCACAAAGTCCCAGTTTAAGTCCGAGTGCTAGTAAGTCACCAAGTAGCTCAATCAGTCCGTCGGTATCGCCTAGTGCCAGTCAATCACCGTCAGCCAGTCAAAGCCCTAGCGTCAGCCCTAGTGCCTCGGTTAGTCCTAGCTCTAGTCAGTCGCCAAGTCTTTCACCAAGTGCTTCTGTCAGCCCCAGTAGCTCGGTATCACCTAGTGTCAGTCCCTCGGCATCTGTTAGTCCGAGTTCGAGCGTCAGTCCTAGTAATAGTCCGTCAATTAGCCCAAGTGTCAGCCCCAGTTCGTCGATAAGCCCCAGTATTAGTCCATCCGTATCACCATCGGCTAGTAACAGTCCAAGCCCTAGCGCTGGAGCTGGTGATATCCGGATGCCTAAAATGCTGGCGCTGGAATTAGGTGGTGGATTATCAACTGTACTGAAAAAAGGTATAAGTCGGATAGCCTTTGTTGATGGTGCGCCAAATAGTACGCCAACAGGGTACTTAATTGCTTTTGATTACACCAATAACAAGTTATACGTATACAACCAAGTGGCAAGCGCCTGGAAGTCGGTGACTTTAAGCTAGTTATTGACGGTTTGGTCTGCTGGTTATTAGATAAAAACAATATAAGGAGTTTAATCAATATGTATCAAGTTAAAGCCAGCGTTGAACGTGATGGCAAAAAGATGGTGGCAATTGCCTCAACTGCCGTGGAAGATCGGCATGGCGAGAAAGTCTTAGTCGAAGGTTGGGATATGAAAAACTTTAATGCTAATCCGATCATGCTCTGGGCGCATGACCACTCAATCCCAGCTATTGGTCGAGCTGCTAATATCCGAACTATCGGCAAAGGCGACTCGGCTCAGCTAGTTTTTGAACCACAATTCCATGACATTACCCCAGAAGCTAAGGCCATTAAGCAAATGTTCGAAGAGGGCATACTAAATAGCTTTAGCGTTGGTTTTAAACCCCTAGAGGCTGATGGCAATACGTTTACTAAACAGGAACTATTGGAAATATCAGCCGTTAATGTGCCGGCTAATCCAGAAGCCAGAGTAATGGCATTTAAATCATTGCAAGCTACCGGATTTGAAAAATCAGTTATTGAAAACGTAATTGGAGTTATTGACGAACCGGATGCGATCAAGCATAACGATATAGAACAGGTTACTAAGCGATTAGACGACCTGGAAGCTGAGGTGAATGTCTTACGGGATAAATCCTCGAATGGCAATCCATACTCACGAGCACAAGGGCTTAAGGCTGTTGATAAGCTAGCCGGACAACTACTTGCTGAAACTGAGGACACACGCCAACGTCAAATATTAAAAGCAATTGATCGGGTAACCGAAAAACTGTTATCAGATAATAAGAAAGGATTATAAACATGGGGCAAATCTCAGATTTACAATCAAAACTGGCAGACGGTACTATCACCGATGCTGAAAAAGCAGAGCTTGAAACTTTGAAAAAAGAAGCTGCTGAAATCAACACCAAAGAAGTTGCTGCACAGAGCGCTGAAGACACCAAAGTCGAGGGACTAGCTGAAGCAATCGCTGCAAAGGCATTCACTAAACTAAGTGAAAAACTAGAAAACGAAGTTAAAGCCGAAGACACTAAGACTGCAAATGTCGAAGTTAAATCAGCTCGTTTTGTCATGGACAAGTCACTTGGTAAAGTCGCAGTTGAAAAACTGGAAGAAATCAAACACGTTATCCCAGAGCGCAAAAGCGCTGGCAAAGAGTTCACTGAAGTCACTGGAAAAACCATTCACTTCATGTCAGCTTTAATGTCAGGTGATAAGGAAAAATTACAGGTCTTAAACGAAACCACTGATGGACTTGGTGGATATCTTGTACCTGTAGAATTCCAGAACATGATCGTTGAAGACTTGCGAGATGCTACTGTTATGCGTCAGATCGCATCAACTATCACAACTCAAAGCAATGAACTTCACTTGCCTAAGTTAGACACTCGACCACAGGCACAATGGAGAGCTGAAGCTGCTGTAAAGGCAACTTCAACTGCTCAGTTCAGTGAATTGGTGTTCACTCCCTACTCACTTGCTAGCATCGTGCCATTGACCCAAGAGCTTAGCGATGACGCTACTCTAGGAGTAAACGGTTCAATTGTTAACTACATCGCCGGTCTTATGACCCAAAGCCTAGCCGAAACAGAAGACAAAGCTTTCTGGATTGGTGACGGTTCAGGAAAACCAACTGGAATTGGTAACTACTCCCCAGGCTCACGAGCTAAAGGTACTAACTTTGCCGATACAATCATCTCTACATGGCATGATTTGAAGCAAGGCTACCGATCACGAGCAGTTTGGGTTGGTTCAGCTTACGTGCTTGCACAGTTGCGCCAATTGAAAGACTCACAAAACCGATACTTGGTACAGCAACTTGGTGACAGCCCATACGGTTCACTACTTGGCCGACCAATGTACGAGCAGAATGATATCGCTCAATCAGTCCTATACTTTGGTGACTTTAACTACTACCAAATTGTAGACCGACAGGGCATCTCGGTACGTGTATCAGACGAAGCTACCGTTGGTGGATCAAGTGCGTTCGAAAAGAACCTGATCTTCATACGTGTTGAAAAGCGTGTTGACGCAGAATTAACACTTCTTGAAGCTGTCAAAAAAATCACTGGAATCTAAAAGTGATATAATAAAGACCTCGATTTATCGAGTGCTCTACTTAACCGCCTTCGGGCGGTTTTGTAGTTGGTGTTATTGACGAAAAACCGCCGCCGTTATTAGATTGCCTTATGGAACGAGTGCGAATCCGCTTACTCAAAGACTATGACGGCAGGTTGGCCGGTGAATCTATTACCGTAGAATCTAAACTGGCCGCCAAGCTAATCCGTAAGGGGTTTGCCTATCGAGATAAAATGCTAATTAGATCGGAAGTTAATAAATGACTACGCTTACAAGCGAGGCGCTAACAACGGTTACGGATGTTAAAGAGTTGCTGGGAATCACCGGAAGCTCTAAAGATAATTTAATAGTCCGTAATATTAATATGGCGACTAAGATGATCCTAAGCTACTGTGGGGTGTCTAGCTTCCGTAGCACCGCCTATACCGAGTATTACGATGGTTTGGGTGGTGATCACCTAGTCTTGCGTAATAAACCCATCATAGCGCTTACAAGCCTGTCATATCGTAATCAGTGGGGTAATAACGATAGCTGGACAGCCCTGGATGCTGAACTTTATTATATTGACTTCAATGCTGGCCTATTAAAGACCTTAACGCCACTGCTAGGCAATTATGATTCCTGGAAAGTTGTTTATACTGCTGGCTATGCCACTTTGCCAGAGGATTTAGTCGAGGCTTGCGCTAGACTAGCAGCCAACCTGACCAGTAACGGAATTGCTGGCCAAAATATTAAGACTAAGCGTGAGGGTCAAAGACAGGTCGAATATTTTGATAGTGGTACGAATCGCAGCCTAATTGAGAGCTTGGGACTCGATGACATATTAGAACCTTATGCGGATGTAGCAATTTCAGGGCTTAACTAATGAGCCTATTCTTTGCCAGTCATACAATTACCATTCGCAGGTTAAGACCCTATGGGGCGGCCATTCAAAACTTCAGCGCCACCTATACAGCTTTTGAATCAGACATCCAGCCCACTGGGGTTGAAAGAACTAATGCAATAGGCGGTCGCATCGGCAGCTTATATGACATGTGGATCGATGGGAGTGTACCAATCAAGGAGGGCGACCAAGTAGACGATGGCAGCGGTAAACGCTATAGCGTTAGGGCTGTTAGCCGGTTTGAGGGTTCAGATTTACTAGAGCATATCCAAGTAGTATTGGAATCACGTGATGGCTGATACATTTAGCGTAAAAATCGAAAACCTAGCCGAGATTAAACGAGCTTTTGGTAAAGCTCCTGAATTAACCGTCAAATATGTTGATCGAGCGATTCAGGCTAGTTTATTTGCCGTTCAAAAACAGGCCGACCCTTTAACGCCAGTATTGACGGGTAATCTTAGGGCTAACAACTCATTTATATATGGGAAGTTACAGGGTTCATTTATTAAAAACGCCAACTACGCCATTTATGTTCACGAGGGTACGAGGTTTATGAAGGGCCGACCATTCTTACTAGAGGGTATGAAATCAGCCGAGCCAGCTATACAAAAGTACTTTGTCGATGCCGTACAGAATGTCTTAGATGATATTGGGCATATGGTATGAAGTTATTGACGCTAGACTTTAAATATCAGATAACTTGGTTAAGGAATTGCCAATGAGCGCTATAAAGAATATTAAAAAATCTATTATTACTCAGTTGGCAACCATCAGTACCGTCAACAAGGTCTATGACCACGAGAAAATAAACCCTGCTGGATTCCCTTGTCTATTTGTGACATATAGCGGCTCAGATAATGAGTTTTTCACAAACGCTGAAAACAAGCGGATACACAGCTACCGGATTTTAGCACTGGCGCAGATCGGCCAAGATCGTAACAATAGCGATAGAGTCGAATTAGCCGAGCAAACCATTGAAGACTTAACTGGGGATATCTTAGACAAGCTAGATAGCAATATAACTCTAGCTGGCGATACACAAGTAATTTTCATGGAGGCAGCAGTCGGCACGCCTAGCTATTACGAATATGAGGGTGGATGGGCGCGTGGTATTGAGATTATTGCTAAGGTGCATAGTATCTATATCGTTTAACGGAGTATAAGAAAATGACAAAACAATCAGGCCGATTAGGCCAACTAATGATCGCGAAGGAAACAGTCAGGGGTACATCTACCACTACTAACGGTTTTTGGATTCCGCGTTCTACTATTAGCTTTGATGACAAGGTCGAAAGTGCCAGAGAGGCCGAGGGAGTTGGCAAGCTAGCTGATAGTGATGCGCTATTTGTTACGCAAAAGATGGCCAAAGGTGAGTTTGAAAGTAACCTGGATGACAAACTTGCTGGAATTATTCTAACTGGCATTATGGGGGCTTCGCCTGTCACTACGGGCGCAAACCCATATACCCATACTTTTACCCTAAGTAATACCAACCAACACCAATCAGTATCATTGCTTTATCAGGATGTTGATACCGCTAAGATGTACTCACTAGGGGTAATTGATAGTCTTAAAATCGCTGTTGAGCAAAATGGCATCGTTAACTTCACTGTTGGAGTCCTGAGCCGAGTCGGAAAAGATTGGCTTCGACAAACTGCTACATTCAACACACTGGGTAATAAGTTCTTACACCAACATCTGCAATTTAGACTAGCTGCTGCTGTCGGAAGTTTAGCTGCTGCCTCCCCAATTAGCCTTAAAAAGCTAGAATTAAACTTCACTAAAAACTCAGTCCATGATGTTGTATTGGGTACTGTTGAGCCTGAAGACGTATTAGCCACCAACTTCAGTGTTGAGGGTACAATCGAGCTATTAAAACAAGATGAAACATATCGAGATTATATGCTAGGTGGAACTTACAAAAGCATGGAAGTCCGGTTCGAGCGATCAAGTGTTAACTCCCAGCTAAAAATGCAATTCCCACGAGTTGACTTCACCGAGTGGGAGCAAGACCGCAAGCTAGATGATATTGTTAGCCAAAAGATTAACTTCAAAGCTAATGTTGATAACGCTAACGCACTTGATATAATCAGCACGTGTACTTTGCTAAATACTTTTGCAGGGACTGGCTACTAAATCTAAGGAGTAAAATATGATTCAGATTGAAAAGCGCATCTCGCTCGATTTTATTGGCGAGGGATATGCTGATAGTTACGTTATTTTCAAAGCTATACCAATACGTGAGTATGAATCAATTCAGTCTAAGATCGAGGCCGTTCAAGAATCAAAAGACAATCAAGAGGCTATGAAGTTTATGGTAGACCTGTTGTCTGATCGGTTTGTTAAAGGTGAGATTAAACAAGACGACAAGTTAATAGAATTTAAAAAAGATGATTTGCTGGATATGCCAGGCGAGTTTTTTACCGGCATTATGGAACGATTGAGTGGTCAAGACCCAAAAGCCTAGAGGCCATTGATGACGCTATATTTAACGAGCGTTCGCAAGTGCCACTGGCCATCCAAAAATATTATTACCGGAAATTATTTAAGCTAACGGCAGCCGAATTGGAAGCCGAACCGATTGACGACTTCTTTACGAACCTACACATATATAGTTCTATAAATAAGAAGCAGGAGCATCAAAGCAAGGACTTATGGCAGACGCACAAATAAGAGCAGTCATCACCGCAGACGACCAAGCCAGTAAGGTTGTCGCTGGTTTTGGTACTAAGCTGGGGGATGTATCGGTAGGAACGGCAGCTTTAGCCGCTGGATTATATAAAGTTGGTGAAGCTGCTATTAACTTTGGAATTGATAGCGTTAAGGCGTTTACTGAAAGCCAGGATGCTATAGCTCAAACTGGGGCGGTACTAAAATCAACAGGCGGTCAGGCTGGCGTAACCGCTGACGAAGTCACTAAACTGTCAACTGAACTTCAGAAAAATACTCGGTTTAGTGATGAGCAGGTTAGAAGCGCTGAAAATATGCTTTTGACATTTACTAATATCGGTAAAAATGTATTCCCCGAAACCACTAGGGCTGTTGCTGATATGGCTACAGCTATGGGTAGCGATCTAAAAAGCACATCTATCCAGGTTGGTAAGGCTCTACAAGACCCGATTAATGGTGTAACGGCTTTACAGCGTGTTGGTGTTAGGCTAACTGATAGCCAAAAAGATATGGTTAAGTCTTTGGTCGAGTCCGGTCACACAATGGAAGCTCAAAAAGTCATACTTGGCGAATTGCAAAAAGAGTTCGGTGGTTCGGCTGAAGCTGCTGGTAGCACTTTTGCTGGTAGTATTGAGAAACTAAAAAACCAATTTAATGATTTACAAGAAAAGATAGGCGAGTTTTTAGCTGGCTCGGCTATGCAATTCTATAACTGGTTAACGGTTAATAATCCGATAGTTGAATGGTTTACCAATAATATGTGGGCGCTATGGACAGTTATTGGGGCTTTAGCAACATTATTTGTATCAATCGTAATACCTGCAATAGTTGGCCTTACGGTATCACTATGGGCTATGGCTGCAGCCTGGATTGCCGCCGCCTGGCCAATCCTAGCTATTGGCGCAGCAATTGGTTTAGTTGCCTATATGGTGGTCACTAACTGGGAGCTAATAAAAAATGCTTTTGGAGTGGCGATTGCTTGGATTGGCGAACGAGTTGATTGGTTTAAAAATCACTGGCTAGAGGCTATCGGTTTTATAATTGGCTTTATAGCAACCTTGCCATTTAAGTTGCCATTCTATATCGCAGCAGCCATTCAGGGCATGATTAATTTAGTAACAAGTGTTAATTGGGGCGGAGTGTTTTCTACAATTGGCCGAGGCTTTTTCAGTATCATTGATTGGATTTGGGGCGGTATAACAAATATGTTCGACAAGATGGTGCATATGAACTGGGGGCAAATATTCGCCAATATCGGCAAGGGCGTAGCCAATGGCATGATCGGTCTTATCGAGGGCGCATTAAATGGGGCGCTATCCGGTATACCTGGCTCGCCTAAAGTTAACTTGCCACGCTTTGCCGGTGGTGTACAAAACTTTGGCGGTGGTCTGGCTGTAGTCGGGGAGCGTGGGGCGGAAGTTGTGCGCTTACCAGCCGGTTCGGATGTTATACCTAATAATCAGCTTGGCGGAATGGGTAGCACTATTAATATCTCAATTAACTCAATGTACTCATCTGGCTCTGAACAGGAAAAGCGAACATTCGCTAAAGAGATATTAACCGCCTTAAAAGATGTCGCCAATCAGAAAAATACTAGTGTAACCGAATTGATGGGGGCGTAATATGGCATTTACTCTTGGCGGAAGTGAAATTAAAAGACCTAAGTCATTATCTGAGATTAGAGATGAACAATACGCTCAACAAAAAGCCTTAGACGGGACTGTAGCTAGGGATTACTTTAGTAGTCGAGTTGGCACTAAACGGATATGGAGTCTTGAATATGAGAATGTTCAGCCTAGTGAATATGACATTATTGATGCTGTTTACTCGACCTATAAATCAACTGACACGCCGGTAGCTTGGGTGTCTGATGAAACTAACTACACCATATCAGCTAGCGTTCATATGGATTTAGTAAACCGTAAATTCAGTCAATCCGGTAATCAATATATATCTAGCTTTACTTTAAAACTTACAGAGGCTTAACGTGGCACGTCTATTTTCTAGTGGGCTTGAGTTAAATAGTGAAGTTAATGGTTTTGGCTTCAAAGAGTTTTCTACTGGTATTGGTACTTGTGTTATATCCTCTACTACAGTTCGGTCTGGTTCGTATTCATTGCAGGTTACAAGCCTTTCGTCTGGCTCAGCAAAAAATCGAGGCTTTAATCACGGCGTAACAACGACTCCCGTATATACTAGGTTCTATTTCAGGTATGCGGCACTCCCAACAATTGACAACTGTATTAGTAAAAACGGTAGTTCAAGCGGTGTTGGTATAAAAATAACATCAACTGGAACTTTAAAGTTATTCGATGAAGACGGCACAATCGGCTCGGCCAGTTCAGCCCTATCTGTTGATACCTGGTATAGAATTGAGTATTACTACGATACAACTGGGGCTGGTGGCTCGCATATTGCAAAAGCCCGACTAGATGGCACGGAATTTGCAGCCTCGACCACTAGGACTACATCATCAGATGCCACGACAAATTTTGGTGCTAACCTTTTATCAGAAGCTAATACCGCTGGCGATTTTTTCTTTGATGATATTGCGATAAATGATAACACTGGCTCATTCCAAAACTCTTGGCCTGGAGCTGGCTCAATTATTCACCTTAGACCAAGTGCCGCAGGTGATAATGCGGAATTTGCCGATGGTGTATCCGATTCGGCTAACCACTATGTAAACGTAAGTGAGGTCACGCCCGATGACGACACGAGCTATAACCAAACGTCCCTAGCTAGTAAGACCGAGGATTATAATTTATCAGCCAGCGGCTTGACATCTGAAACGATAAATGTCGTGTCGGTTGGAGTTAGGTATCGTAAAGTCACATCGGGGACACTAGTATTTAATGTCAGAGCCAAAGCCTCGTCTGGCGGAACGGTAGAATCTAGCTCGAATATATCATCAGCTACGCTAACCTTTAAGACCAACGCCGAAGCTGTACCATATACATACCCCTTAACTATGTATGATCTCCCAGGGGCTTCGACCACCGCCTGGACTCCGACAGACCTTGATGCGGCTCAGATTGGGGTAAGCACTGTCTCGAATACGGGTAATAACTGGCGTCTTAGTGCTATATGGATGTTAGTGGAGTATGCGCCGGCGGCTGGCAGTAGCTCGGTCAGCCCCTCATTATCACCGAGCGCTAGTCTTAGTCCGAGTGCGAGCTTAAGCCCAAGTTCAAGTAACAGCCCTAGCAATTCACCTAGTAACAGCCCTAGCCTTAGTCCTAGCTCGTCTAAATCGCCAAGTAATAGTCCTAGCCTAAGCCCGTCAGCTAGTAACAGTCCCTCCCTATCACCAAGCGCTAGTAAATCGCCATCAAGCTCAGTTAGCCCCAGTAACAGCCCCAGCTTAAGCCCTAGTAGCTCAGTCAGTCCGTCAGCTGGTAGTGCTTCATTGTCTCCATCATCATCAGTAAGCCCTAGTCTTTCACCATCAGCTAGTAAATCGCCATCAAGCTCTGTCAGCCCTAGTAGTAGCGTCAGCCCTAGCCTTAGTCCCTCGAGTAGTCAAAGTCCGAGTTTATCCCCAAGTGCCAGCCAAAGCCCTAGTAGCAGTCAAAGCCCTAGCTTAAGCCCCAGTAGCTCACGCTCGCCAAGTAGCTCAGTCAGCCCCAGTATTAGTCCTAGTTCAAGTAAAAGCCCCAGTAACAGCCCAAGTTTGTCACCTAGCTCAAGTCGCTCGCCAAGTAATAGTCCGTCATTATCACCAAGTGCCAGTAAATCACCAAGTGCTTCTGTATCGCCGTCGGCCAGTGTCAGCCCATCTGAACAGGCTTTTGATGTTGAGTCAAGAGATACCTACCGCAATGTCGCTCAAAGCCTATTAGTATCATGGAAAAAAGACCGGATATTAACATCTGTGCCGTTTACTATTGGCGTCAGTGATATCGGTGGAGCTGACAGTATCGCATCATCTGGGGTGGTGGTATCAGATTGGAACGAATACGTTTACTATGACGAATCGCCTAGAGTGATTGGTATGAGCTGGGAGCGAGGCTTTAATATGCCACTAGGAGGCGTTACAAAGGCCTTAGCTGATGCCTCGCTAGATAATACCAGTCGCCGGTATACTCCACGCTTTATGGGCGGTAATAGCGAGCTATACACCGCTATATTGCCCAGGCGACCAGTCATTATTAATGCTGGCTTTGACCATGATGGCATCTTGGATGTCATACCGCAGTTTGTTGGCATTATAAACGAATACCCTAAAGTCACACGTAAAACTGGTGAGGCTAGTATTAAGGCTGCTGATTTTATCGACTTCTTACAAAATAAGTATTTAGACGACACCTTAATGTTTACTAGCCAGCGGACAGACCAGGTAATTGAAACCCTATTAACTGATCTAGGCTTTGCTACTAGCCAATATAGTTTAGATTACGGGATTAATACTGTGCCATTCGGCCTATTCGAACCTGGCGCAAGGTTTTCAGATATCATTCATAAGCTAGTTCAGGCTGAAAATGGTCACTTCTACCAAGACGAAGTGGGCATAATGCGCTTTGAAAATCGCCAGCACTGGGATAGTGCGCCATATACTAGTCCATATCAGGTATTAGCTACAGCCCAGGTGCTAGACGCTAGAGTTGATGGTGAAGATCATATAGTTAATGTCGTGGAAGTTAGCTCTAAAGTTAGAGAAAAACAACCATTTCAAACTGTCTGGCAATCATCAAGGTCGATTGAAATCCCAGCTTTAAGCTCGATTGATCTATTCGCTGATTATGCTGACCCTGTTTTAGAAGCCCAATCACCGAACTATTACGCCAGCTCAGTCGAATCCGGTACGGGTATAGATATGACCTCCAGCGTTAATGTTCAAACATTCTACTCATTCGCTAAGGCTGCGAAGATGCGCTTCTATAACGCTAGTACGGCATCGGTTTGGCTAACTAGCATTACTATTACAGGTCGGCCAGCCCAGGTCACTAGCGAGATATATTACCGAGAGCAGCGTGATTTGTCGGTTACGGCCTATGAGGAACATCCGATACGAATAGATAATGATTTTATTCAATCTATTAGCTGGGCGCAGTCTTACGCTGGACTGATCTTAAGAGATTTTTCAGCCCCTGAGAATTTACAAAAGATTAATATTCGAGCTATGCCGCAATTAAGCATCGGGGATTTGATTAGTTGGCAGGGTAGGCACTGGCGGATTTACAATATTAAAACTAAAATGAACCAAAGCGAGGGGTTTGTGCAGGAACTAGAATTATTACAGCGAACAATAGTCAGCTATTTTAGGATTGGTATATCAACTATATCGAGCGCTGACCAGATTGCGCCATGAGTAAAATACTAGAATCATCGGGCGCTCAAGTTGGAGCTATAACGCAATACCAAAAATCTACTATTAGGCGTGGGGCTGTAACTATTACGATGTCTGGCACAACTGGCACAACTACAGTTAAGTTAAATGATCTAGTTGACCCCACCAGTTTTGTCGGTATCTATAAAGCTGAGGTGGCGGAATGGTCAAGTGGTGGTGGTACTACAGCTGCCCTACAAGCCCCGTATATCGTTAATAGCGGTGGAACTATTACTACCAATATAAGTTTTTATCTAAACACCTACGTGACACCTGGTATTGGCAATGAACTTGATCTAGTTATTAACTACTATAAAAGTACAGCTACCAATGGTGATCTAAAATATATGTTTTACACAATCTATACTGAAACGTCAGTGCCGGTAACGGGCGTAGACTCAGACTGGAATTATCGAACATGAAGTTATTGACGCTGGTTATATTACAAGGCATAAATCTAGTATGAGCGATTTTAAAACGCTAGTCATTACCTGTGGTAATTGCAAGGCGCAACGTAAAATCCGCTTAGTTAGTACCGCTGCTGGTGAAACTATTGACTGGCTAGAATCAGATGATAATGCTAACCATCCAATCGTATCAGCCCGTAAGCGCCTAGACGGACAGTGGGGCTTTCAATGTACCTGCGGTAATAATGACCTACTAACCGATCAGGAAAAGAGAATAATTACTAATCCGGCACAACCAGATATTAAGGAAATTGACATGGTAGTTAAAAATTTAGAATCACAGCCAGCAAAATTTAATTTAAGGGAGTTATAAAGTGGCCTATACCGCCTGGAGTGTCAGTTTTGGGGAACAGCCTAGCGCTGCTAAGTGGAACATATTAGGCAGTAATGACGCTAGTTTTGCTGATGGTACTGGGATAAGTGCCGGAGCTATTGGCGCAACTCAATTAGCTGCTGGAGCTGTGACTAGCGCAAAGCTAGCGCCAACGGTATATGCAACTGATTCATTTATAGGTTCTGGAATAACAAATACTAGCTATGCCACAGTAACGACACAATCGGTTACGATGGCTGCAAGTGGCAAGGTACTAGTACAGGCCAGCATGAGCGGTCAGTTATCAAGTGGCGCGCCAGCTATATCATGGTATGGCAAAATATATGTTGATGGTGTTGGCCAGACTGAACACAGAAATGATGCCTGGGTGAGTAATGCATCGCAAACAATAAACTGCATTGCGTATACTACACACGCTGCTGGAACTTTTAACATTACATTACAGGCTAAAGTAGGGGGCGGAACTTTCACTATTTGGGATACTACTATAGTGACTATGGTATTAGCAGCCTAATGGACTTCGTAAACATCATCTCAAGTGCTACCGCTCTGGCAGCTATCTTGTCAGTTGGTTCAGTATTAAAACAACGTAATACAATTCAAGTCTTAAAAGACAATAACAACGCCTTAACCGATCAAGTAAATATCCTAAAAGAAGAGACTAAATCCTGTCGTGATGACCACTTGACCAGTCAAGGTCAGATCGCTGAACTTAAAGCTCAACTGGCAGACTTTAGAGATTTACCACTTAGAAGAATCCAAAAAACTCAAGCCGAAATACTAAAAACACAGCGCTCTATCGTTCAAATACTCACAAAAATTGAGAGTAATCCAACCTAGGGGTATCGTATGACTACACTAGCTGATGTCGACAACATTATATCTAAATGGAACGGTAAATATGCTGGTGTATCGTACGGTGGCGTCTATCAGTGCGTGGCTTGGGCTGCGGTATTCTCGGGTGAGATGGGAAACACGGGATACCTTCCTACCCCAAAGACAAATGGGGCACGGGACATATATGAGATTTTTGCAGCCCCCCTGCCAAGTCAATACGACCGCATTGCAAATACGCCATCGTTCGTACCTCGCAAGGGCGACATAGTAGTTTGGACTGGGATGCCGAACAACCCTTATGGGCATATATCTGTTGCCAATGGGGTGGGTGATACGAACTCATTCCAGAGCTACGACCAGAACTGGACTGGTGGCGAGAAAGTCCATCTAGTAAGTCACAACTATAATTATGTTTTAGGAGTTTTAAGATCAAAGAACTTAACCGCTGCTCCAGCAGCACCAGGAGGTACAATGGCCGATATCGTAACAACTGATGAATTAAGAATAATCCACTCTGAAATGGAAGGCTGGCCACTACATGAAACCCACCAGGGTAAGTTCGATGGCCAGTTTAACGCTAGCTGGGGTGGTCAACCACTTAG
>OFQZ01000073.1_pt1 | contig 38391 bp, 50 predicted proteins | sample 1543011 | NCBI WGS metagenome assembly OFQZ01 (sample SAMN07774216, study PRJEB24372) | wastewater metagenome | isolation source: Exp Tend NO 0WW | collected 2016-02 | reverse complement strand
ATTATATATAAATATATTATTATACTTGCCATACATGCCAGAAACAATGTTCTATAGAATAATAACAAGAGGTTACGTTATGGCAAGCACTATGGCAAGCACTATGGCAGGTTCGTTAGATTATCGATCATGCCATACTTTCTAAAATTTCTTTTTACCAGATAAAACGTAGCCTTAGTTTTCATCTCAGACCAATACTTTCTTTCTGATTTGTAGCCTTGTTGTTTTAGTATTCTGCCTAGTTGTTCTAAAGAAGGCACTCTATCGCTACTATTTGCCTCTTGCAGTGCCTCTTTCACATCGGCCATTATCTCGGCAATTGGGAACCAAGAATCTTCTTGCGGCTCTGGTTTTGAGAATATTCTTTCCACGACGCCTTCAGCCTTGAACTGCTCGTGCCTGTATTCCTTAGCCGCGATCAGTGTTTCTTCAGGGTAATTTAGCCCCTTAGAGCCGATCCGAAAGCCTTCGACGGCCCATCTCAAAATCCCCGGTGCTTCACGCCGCACCATTTCCTGAATTTCTTTTTCCTTAGCCGAAGATTGAGCAAACATGCGGTTATAGTTTATCAAGCAAATTCGCCGGATTATGCCCTCGCTCTCGGCTTCTACTTCTGGTACTTGATTGCACCCGATATGAATCTTTGACCTGTTTGGAATATCGCGTTCTTCATTAAACAGGTTACGTGCCGGAATTTCTGCCGATGTTAGTTGCTTCACAGTGCCTTCATTCCACTGCGTATTAGTGTCTAAGTCATCGAGAACAACTACTCTTTTGCCTTCAATTTTGGCTCCAAGCCGATTAAACTCTTGCTGCATGGCCTTCTTAGTTTTCGATAGTGTCGAGGCCGCGATTCTTGTGGAGTACTTACCACCGAGCATAGCGAGAGTATCGAGCACCTTTGATTTGCCATTGCAGCCCCCTCCAGCGTGTATAAACACTCTTTGTTCAGCTATTGAGCCAGACAGCGTGTATCCAAAAAGCTGCTGGATAAAGGCAACCATAGCCCCAGGATCATCATTTTCAGCGAATAGCTCAGCTATGAAGTTTTCCCACCAAGGGCATTGAGCCGCCGGTTCCCACGCAATACCAGTTTGGTGCAGTAAGTAATCTTCAGCCGTCGCTTGTGACAGCTTCAGCGTGCTCATGTCTAGAACACCGTTTGCGCAGTACAATTTAGCAGGTTCATTATCGAACGAAGAAATTTCTTTTCTGGGCAAATCGCTGCAGCCGAGAATGTGATTTACGGTTCCAGAAATGAACTGGTAAGAGCCGAATTTTACTTCTGCAGCGTGTCTTTTCAGCGGTGAGTAGTCTCCATCAGAGTCAATACACAGTTTCTCAACAAACTCTGGATCAGCCATTATATCGCGGCTTATTTCAGCCGCATAAGAAGTCAAAAGCTCGTGAGAGTTTTTCTGGGATCTCCAGACGTTGCCATAGCTATGATCAAAGGCGTAAATCATGCTTCCGGTCCGTACCATCGATCCCCCGTAGCGCTGCAGCACTCTTTCAAGTGCTGCCATATGCGTGAATCTATTCTTCTTTAAGTCCGGTGTTTCATAGTCATACTGAAATTCAAGCGTCTCAACTGCCGGCAGTTCACTTAGCGCCTTATCCAATTTCTCTCGCCGCTTTTCTCTCCAAGCACTCCCTTTTGCCCATCCCGACTTAGCCGTTTTCGTGGCTTCCAGCACATCTAAGGGCGGCTCAAACTTATTATTTAGTGCTAAAGCCCATTCAATAGCCTCACTTTCAGTAAAGCCAGATTCTTTAACTTTGCTATATGTAGCCGCATAAAGAGCGTTATTTCTGCCAGTGGCAGCAAAGGCTAAAGCGCCTTCTTCTAAGTGCCCATTGCCTTCTTTCATTACAGCACGCAAATTTTTTCTTTCTTCTTTCTTTTTCTCTAAACCCTTTTGGTAATACTCTTCTATCCAAGGGAAAGTGTTCAGAATATTGCCGTCATCTAGCTCTAACGAGTCAGCCGCAATATACTTTATTGTTGGTGTGAATGTGCTTCCGTCTTTACAAATGCGCTCGCAGCCAGGTACCCTGATAACCTTGTTCAACTGCGACAAATTCATATCGGAGTTAAAATAACATGCTAAACTTAGCTGATACTTTGCCCACTGCTCGCGTGTCACTGTCGGAGATAAACGCCAATATAGGTGGTATTTTGACGGAGATGATTCAACTATACAGTGACATCCAAATTCTTTCCGAATTGAGCGAACTTCCTCCAGAGGAACCTTTCTGTCCAAGTCAATACACAGAACGCGCACGCTCTCTATATCTGCAGCTTTGTGACCGCGCCCGTTTGTGCGATTCAGCGTTACATGCAACGTCGCAGATGATAGAGAATCGAGAGTTGACGCCAATTCAGAGACTTCAAGCGTTCTCGTGCCGTACCCCTTAATTACTGATTTTCCTTCAAGATCGAGAAAGCAGAACGTAAAAACCGTTTCCGCTGGATCTAAGAAGTTGAGAAACTTTTCGACTTGTGATATATCGTGCATAGAGAACACATTCCATACGAAGCGAAGAAAATAGCGATCAAGCCGTTTAGAGAGAAATCTTTAAGCGGCTTTTTTCTTCAAAGCACCGGCTCTCATTATGTGATAATCCCAGTCGGATTCACAAAACGCATTGAGCCGTTGAATACCCAAGCACACAAGACCTCTAATAACATGCGATGGATGCATCCCAGTTTTTGCACAAAAACGCCGAACTTCTTCCTCTTCCTGCGCTCCTAGTTTGGTGCTGAAAAGCCCTTCTCTAGCCGAACTTGCCAGAGCTTTTTTCTTTTTCGCTTTCATAATAAGATTTCCTATGATATTGCTTACAGTGCGGATTCCCAACGTACTGCCAAATTAAAAATCCGTCAATTAAAAATCTTTTCTTTTACGCTTGCAATTCCAAAGCATCAATGATAAGGTTTGATGATAGTGAAATTAACTCAACACAAAAGGAATAAAACAATGTATAAAAAGAAATCAGAACAAGAATGGAAAAACATCATTTCAGACTGGCAAAATTCTGGCCTTTCACAAACAGCCTACATTATTAAGCACGGGCTTTCTTCTGGAACTTTCTGGAACTGGAAGAAGAAAATCTTAGGCACGGCCAGTAGAAATGGTGCTAAGAAAGCCGCCTCTTTCGTTCAGTTCTCGCCAACCAATTCAGGCAAGATAGAAATTTGCTTAAACGGTTCCGGCACTAAAATCTGTGTAGATAAAAACGATAAAGAAGCGCTTTGTACGGTGCTTCAAGCACTTAATGTAGAAAAGTAAAATGAGAGCTGAAAATGCAAATGAAAAGAGAAAAGACAAAGCTTACTAAAGAAATCGCTGTCAAAGTGCTGCAAACCGTAGATTGCGGTCTTTCATCGGGCTTAGGTAATCCTAAACCAGGAGAAATGTGTATCGAAGCTGCTGTTTCTTTTGCTTTAGGAGAAGGCCATAACGATAACCCAAGCTGCGTAGGAAGCGCTGTACGTGCTTTTAAAATACGTTTAAATGATGCTACTTGGTCATCTAACCTAGCTCGTGCAGCTGGTATGAGAGAAATAGCAATTGCGCAACTAGGGTCTGATACTATCGATCAAGTAGAGTTCGCAAAACTGATAGCTTTAAGGACTATTACCACTATATTGCCAGCAGCATTACGAGCTGCAGCAACTCCTGTTCTGGAGAAAGAGGTTTCAGATTTGTTGCTAGAGCATGCCCTTAAGTGTGCTTGGGTTACTTCTTTGGAAGATGGAATAACCGAAGCGGAGTCAGCGGCGAGGGCGGTGTCGAGCCTTAAGGGTTTATTCCTTCCTACCTGCACCAAGTCAGCGGCGAGGGCGGCCAAGTTGGCGGCGGAGTGGGCGGCCAAGTCGGCGGGGGCGGCCAAGTCGGCGACGTGGTTGACGGGGGCGGCGGAGTCGGCGGAGTCGGCGATGTGGTCGGCGTGGTCGGCGGAGTGGGTGGCGACGTGGTTGACGGGGGCGGCCAAGTTGGCGGAGTCGGCGGAGTGGGCGGAGTCGGCGGAGTCGGCGATGGAGCCAGATAGTGTGTTAACACTCGCCGCTAACTTGTGTCTTTCAGTTCTTAAACAGCTAAAAAGTCCTGGGTGTGAGTGGCTGTCAATTTGTGCAACTAATAACAAGGAGTTCTAAATGAGAGCGTTTAAAATCAACAGCAAAGCTAAGATCTACGTATACCCACAACCTGTTAATATGTGCAGGTCCTTTCGAGGACTCACACAGCTAGTAGAGAGCGCTCTTGGCAACTTATGGGAGAGCGACAACGCCGATAGCGGCAATTTGTTCGTGTTCGTAAATAAAAAGCTTAGCTATATCAAAATCCTTTTCTGGGAGAATCACGGCTGGTGTATATTCGCCAAACGTTTGCCGGAAGCAAAGTTTGATATTGATATCGATACTGTTGGAACTCTTAATCTTGTTGGTATGCAGAGATTAGTTGACGTAGTTGTGAGGGCCGGAAAACCTGAGAAGATGAGGAAAGCGGCATGAGTAACGACGAATGGGAAACTCCACAATGGTTATTCGACAAGCTCGACGCTGAGTTTCATTTTGATTTCGACGTATGCGCTACTTACGCCAATGCTAAGTGCAAAGTGTTTTGGTCTAAAGAACAAAACGCGCTTGAACAGCCGTGGAGTAAGACTAACTGGTGCAATCCTCCATACTCCGATCAAATGCCGTGGGTAAAAAAGGCTTACGAAGAAACCTTGAAAGGCAATACCACTGTCATGCTCATGATGTGTGACACTTCTACGAAGTGTTTTAAGTTCTGCTATAACTACGCTGATGAAATTCGCTTGCTTGACCGCCGCATAAAGTTTGTTGGTGCTACTGGCTCACCAAGATTTGCTTCTATGATTGTTGTGTTCAGGCCACAAGTTCGGCTTAACGCATCACGCCCTTTTCATGCAGGCGCTGTAATTCAAAGTTGGCATATAAATGAGGACTAAAATGAATATATACATTCCAATCGTAATGCAGCTATTGGGCGGCTTTTTAATGGGCTACGGAGTAAGAGAAGCTCTTATTAAAGATCAAAAAGTCGGCACATACTCCTACCCAGATGAGTACGTAGAAAGCTTGCCAGGGATTATCATGGATCCAAGTGAAAAGCTCGATTCAATCTGGCCGCTTTACAAAATGCCGGACACAGACAGATTTTATATTATAGGCGAATGGAAAGCGTTTGAGAGCGGTGCGCCGACAAAAAGTAAACAAACTTGGATACAGAGGATAAAATAATGCACTGGTTATTCTTCGATCAAGTAATAATGTGCTGCGAGACTGGAAACTATTTTAGTTTAAATAAGACTAAGATAAGACACTTCATTGTTGGCCTAGTTGCCGATGAAGATAGCAACTATGGGTCAATAGGGAAGCTGCACGAAGAAGAATTTGTCACAGAAGAGATGGCAAAAGAGAAATATGAACAGTTAAAAGATTATTTAAAGGCTAGAACACTATGAAAATTCAACCACTAAACGGCTTTTGCGCAATCAGAGTCGGCAGAACAGAAGAAAGAACCGCATCAGGCTTGTACATACCGGACAAGGCGCAGGTGCGGCCAACGACCGGAGAAGTTGTGGCTGTATCTCTACCGTATGAAAATGAGCACGGTGTTGTGGTCAGCACAAACTTAAAGATTGGCATGAAAGTCATCTTTAACAAATTCGCCGCAGAGCAGATTGAGCAGATGGATAGTGGAGTGCTCATGGCGAAAGAGAAAGAGATGATCGGGATAATTGACGAATGAAAATTAAATTCTTCTTCGCATGGTACGGCTTCTGGGTAGGCTTTTTCTACGATAGAGACAAGCAGCGGCTCTACTTTTGCCCATTACCATGCTGTGTGTTTATGTTTTATAAGCCGGAAGAGATACTGATTTTGGACATGGCAAAACACAGCCGTATTTTAATTCCAGGCGGTACTTACAGCTTCGAAACAAAACAGTGGAAGAATGAAACCTAACGGCAGTTGGTACAGAGAAGTAGCATCGTGGATGAAATTTCCAGATGATGAGTCGCTGCTTATAGGCTGGAGAACTTCTAAGTGGGTTACTAGCTTTGAGGAAGACCTCAAACGATGGAAGTTTGACTGCAAACTGACTTGGACACGGCCTATTAACTGCTCATTGAAATACTGCAGACTAGAAAGACGCGAGCTGGAAAAACTATGAACCGTAGAAACTTCTTATCCATGTTCGGTGCCGGCGTAGCTGTCGCAGCGGCACCTGTGTACTTTGATATGGGCAAGAATTTGTGGAGAGTGCCTAGTGCATCTTTAGAGTTACAAACAGGAATGGAATTATATGTTCCGATATACGGTAGAACTCAGTTGGTATATTACGATGCTTTCCGCGATCAGCTGTGGAGTAAGAACGAAGAAACAGGTGCTTGGGCATTAGTTAACACATGAACCTCATAGTCCCCACTGGCCTCACCTTAATGCCTTTCCAAGAAGAGGCAGCAAACAAAATGATTGGCTTTTTAAAAGCTAATAAAGGTTGTTACAATGCATGTGAGATGGGGCTTGGTAAAACGATACAGACCATTGTTACTTGCAATACGATGAAGTTTAAATATGTGCTTATCGTGTGCCCTGCTATCATGTGCCTTGTATGGGAAAACGAAATAGAGAAATGGAAGGTAGACGCTACTCATATTAAAGGACCAACTTACACTCAGTACGAAGTAATCTCATATAATAAAGCTTGTCAGCAAAAAAACTTAGAATACTTATCTTCTATTAAATGGGACTGCCTAATTCTCGATGAAGCACACTATGTCAAATCAACAGAAGCCAAGCGCACTAAAACTGTTCTTAATAAGATCTGGCCGTGCGCTACCTATCATATTGCTTTATCTGGTACCCCTTTTACTCGTAGCGTCGTTGATGGATATACTCTATTCAATAAATTCAACCCTGCAGCGTTCCCCGAATACATGCCCTTCTGCTATCGCTACGCCTATGTAAAAAGAACCCCTTGGGGAGATAAGTTTTTTGGAGTCAAACATGCTGAAGAATTGCAAGCTATAATAAGGAACTCGTTTTATGTGCGTTATAGAAAAGATGAAGTGCTTAAGGACTTACCTGCTAAGAGGTTCACCAAGATATCGCTTCCAAAAAGCTATGCTGTACAGCCACCCGAGGATCAAAAGCAAACTTTGGAGGACGCTATCAAGGCCATTAAGGATAAAGTTTTACGAGGAGAGCCTATCCCTGTTGTGCCCGTTCACGTGGCAGCTATTAAGCGACTTCAAGGCGAGAAAAAGACTGGCCCAATAATAGAGTTTGTGCAAGACTTGCTTGACCAGGAAATTCCAGTTGTAATGTTTGCCTACCACAAGTCAGTAATAAAAATATATGAAGAAGCGTTTAAAAAAGAAAAGCCGGCAGTCATTACTGGGGAAACAAGTGCCGTGCAACGGCAGCGAGCTGTCGACTGCTTTCAAAAAGGGGAGAGCCGTCTCTTTATCGGTCAATTTACCGCTGCGGGGGTCGGGATCACCCTTACCGCAAGCTCTACTGTTGTTCTTGGGGAGCTGGAGTGGAGTCCCGCAGTCATCTCTCAATGCGTTGACAGATGCCATCGCATCGGCCAGCACAGTTCAGTTAATATATACTATTTTTCCGTCGAAGAAAGTATCGACGAAGACATCATCGAAGTAGTTATGGATAAAGCCAGAGATTTTGCAAAGGTAATAGAAAATGACGCAGCCTGATGACGGAGATACCACAAAGGTTAAGATAGAGGACTACCTGTGTTCTGGAACCGTGCACGTGCCTCCGCGCTGTGTTCGCTGTAACGCTGAGATGATTCCAGGAGGAATTTACGCCCAAGCGAGTCCTAATGCGTATCAGCATTGTGGCATGTGCTACGATATTCTCTTTAACCAACCAAAATATTTACACGAATTAAACGTAGAAAGAGTATTACATGGATACCGAAAGCTCTAAAGAACACGCAGACCGCGCACATGCCCCTCTTGGCGGATCAAGCGCACACAGATGGGCGAATTGCACCATGTCTGTGGTGCTTTCCCGCGATTTGCCGAAAGAGCCAGCCAGTGAAGCGGCTTTAGCTGGGACTGCAGCGCATGAAGTGGCAGAGAAGATGCTACAGGCTTTTTTGCACTATAAGCTTACTGGCGAACAGCTTGAGATGATGGACTTTAAAGGCTCCGATGATCCGGCTATAGAGCAAGCAGGCAATGACTACGTTCAAACCATTTGGAAATACGTTTTACACGAAGCAATAACAGGAAAAGCATATGGACTCGAAGAGAGGTTCACACTGGAACGTAGACTCGGAATGTTCGGTTTTATCGATTTTTGGTGTGTGTATATTGATGATCGCGGCAAGCGTGTTGGCGTGGTGGTTGATTTCAAATACGGTTTCGTCGAAGTTGACGCCGAGAAAAACGCGCAGCTTGCATTCTATGCCTGCGCAATGCGTGAAGAGTTCACTCGCGCCGGAAAGGGTTTGGATAGTGTGCGGGCCGTCATCTTCCAGCCAAAAGTAGAACCGGCTTATAAAGAAGTAAAGTTTACAGCCAAACAGCTAGACACATGGCGTAAGAAGTTCTTCAAAGCAGCTGAAGAAATTTTTGTACACGAAAAACCAAAGTTCAAAGTTGGAGATTGGTGCGGATTTTGTCCAGCAAAAGCAATCTGCCCGAAGTTTGTCAAAGAGGCCCAAGCTAAAACCGCACTCATGCTCGTGGATCCAGAAGCCGACTTACAAAGCTTGCCTGCTCCTGAGCAGCTTAACGATGAAGCACTTACTAAAATAGTTCTTCACGGCGACATGATAGAAGAGTTTATTTCTGCTTGCAGAAAGTACGCACTTGCACGTGCCAGAAATGGGAAAGCTTTGCCTGGAACTAAGCTTGTAAGTGGAAGTAGCAGACGAAAGTGGAAAGAAAATGTTAACGAGATAGCGAAAGAGCTAAGTGCTCATGGCGTCGATCCTTGGGAAGAGAAACTAATAGGTTTAGGAGAAGCTGAAAAAGCTTTAGCAGAAAAAGCTACGGGGTTTACGAAAAAAGACGCCAAAGAATTAGTTTCATCACTTTGTGACTCGACAACTCCGCCTATTTTGCTAGTATCAGAAGACGATCCGAGGCCAAAGTTAGTTATTGGTGCGGATCTTTTCGAAACAATTGAATAAAACAAAATAAGGAAAAACAAAATGGCAAAATACTATAAACACCCACAATACGGAATGGTCTATGGACTTCCGGTAACAACCCCTATCGGTAGGCTTGTCTGGACACAGAATCTCGTGAATCCAAAAGCTCCGCCTCCTCCAAAAGAAGGCGAGAAGCCAGGTTCTCCTCGTTACGAAGCGACTCTTCTACTTGAAAAAGGCCCGACTGCTGACGCTTTCATTAAAGAGCTAAAGCTTATGGCAGGCGAGATGGTAGATCTCTTTAACGACAAGCGTCCTGCGAAGCTCGGAGACTTCCGGATTCTGCAAGACGGTGACGAAACGGATATGGAGAAATATCCTTACTACAAAAACCGTTGGGTCTTGGTTGGTCGTAACGCTCAAAAAGTTGAAGATATCGTTGACAAGAAAAAGCAACGTATCGAAGCAGCTACTGTGCTTGGTGGTATGAAAGGGCGATTTGTTATCACGCCTCTTATTACTTCACATGGGCTATCGTTTAAGCTCGGTGCCGTGCAAGTAACTGAAGACGACGGCACTCGCTACGGTGGTGGTGTTAAGGACATGACCACGTTGCTTGACGTTATTGATGGGCTTGACGATGGGGCACCAGAACCTATCGCAGATCCTATTGCACCAACTGTAACCGCACCAGTTGCAGAGAAAGCACCTATCGGTGCCGGCGGTAAAGCAGCGCGAGGCAAAACAGCAGCGCTGGATTTGTTATAAAAAATGTTGTGTTGAGTAAAAAGGTTTATTCTACCACGGATTAGAATGCACTTTTTATACCTGTCGTAGTTTTGATGAGCTACGGCAGGTTTTTTATTTCAATTAAATTGTTTGATTTATCGAACTAAATATGTGAAGGTGTGACTATGGGCATAATAGACAAATAGGTAAACGCATCAAGCGGAGGAATGAATATGAACGAAGAAAAGCCGGATGGGTATGTGGTGCGAGTGCCACAAGACGACGACGGATACCGAGGCAAATTTATGACCGATGACGGGGAATTCGGAATCAGCGTATTCCCTTCACCGGAGGCCGCGATTCATGAGCTGAAGTCAGATGTATATTTGCAAGAGGATTACGAGAGAGCTTCGGCCACGCATGACCATCGCTTGAATAACGGACTCGACTTTCTCGATTACTTACGACAGCGCGGGTATGGCATCTGTCCCGTCAAGCTGGTGTTTTTGGATGAGTAAAGAAATGACCACTCCTAAAAAGATGCCGGGCCGAGAAATGTGGTTAAGCCAGACTGGGGGGACTGCTACGGTTTCGTGTGCTATGCACTCCGCTGAGCACCTTGAGAAATGCAACTACAGCAAGGGTCATTTCTTCACCCCTTTTGAACTGCTTGAGTTTACGCGGATGGTAGTGGAGAGGGCGCGAGAGACGGTTAAACACGAAGAATGGGACGAGTGGAGACACGAATCCGCCGAAGAGATTTTGAAGGAATTGGAAGATGGAAAGTAAGTTGCATGACTATTTGATTGATTATGCCGCCGCTAAAACCATACGTGAGGCAGCTACGCAGCGCACTCTCATAGAATTCTACATCCAGCAGCGCGAGCAAGCCGCACGGAGGGAGGGGTTTGAGGCAGCGAGAGTTGCGGTTATGCAGGTGTTACCGAAGGACGATCATTTAGTGGAAGGCTTACAGTTCAAATACAAAACCCACGCCGACTACGAAGCGAGCTTAGGGAAGTCTAAGTAACGAGGTGATGGGGAAATGAAAAAGAAATCAAACCTCCGCGAATACTGGATAGTCGAGTCCGAGTTCGGCTGGGACGTAAAGCGCTATATACGCACGATTTGCGGAAGCGAAAAGGAAGCATGGCATTTTAAGCGCTATCTCGATGAGAAGAATCCGACAGATAAGCATGAGGTGATTCTGGTTCGGGAAGTTTCTAAGTAACGAGAAATTTAAAATGGCAATTCTGAATTACACCACGAAGATTGATGCAGCCAAAACGGTTGGCGAAATTCAATCTATCCTTGGCGCGAAAGGCGCTAAATCGTCCTCTGCTCAATATGAAGGCCGGGAACCTGTTGCAATCTTCTTCTCAATCGACATTAAGGGCGAGCCAGTTAACTTTCGACTCCCCTCTAATTGGCAAGGTGTTTTAGCGGCAATCAAGCGCGACCGAACCGTTAAGCAAAAGATGATCAATGACTACAAGCTGCACACCCCCGAACAGGCCAAGCGTGTAGCATGGCGCATCGTTAAGGACTGGGTAGAGGCTCAACTAGCAATTATTGAGAGTGGTCAAGCTGAGATGGCTCAAGTGTTTATGCCCTACGCTATCACTGCAAACGGGCAGACGTGCTTCGAGAGGTTGTCGCAGAATCCGCAGCTTTTATTAGGCGCTTAGGTACGAGAAATTTAATACTGGTGAGTAAGGAGAATTATGGGGCAAAGCACTGATGCGGTTATTTTCTATGGCTACTGCTGGGACGATGAATGCGACCTATTCGACGACCCTGAAGTTGAGTGGCCTGAAATTATCGCAATAGAGCGTGGCCACAAAAACCCTTGGAAGTTCTTCCCTCCCGAAATCGAGAAGTTGCCCTATGAGCAGAAAGAAATCGCATCAAAGCAATGGTGTGACGAGAACAGGCAGATCATTGATGGCTGGTACGCCATTAAAAAGAAAATAGAGAAGGAGTTTGGCGTTGATATAGGAAGCCATTGTTCTGGGGAATGTTCGATCCCTTATGTACACATTCCAGAATCAGAAATTACAGCCCACCGAGGCTATCCGGTTGAGTTGAGTAACCAATCTTTGCAGGTGGACGCTAGCTGGGATGAACGACTGGACGCTTTCATGAAGGCTTTAAAAATCGAAAGGCCACATAAAGTACCGGGTTGGCGATTAGTAAGTTGGTGGTGTTAGGCAACAGTTTTGCAAATGGAAACACAAGTAACTACACATGGAAAGTGAAATACAGAGAGTTTGGTTTGATATTCGTGACGGGTTGATGACGCAAGATGCTTTTGAATCCTACATCCAGCAGCGCGAGCAAGCCGCACGGAGCGCGGGTATGAGCGAAGAAAAGTTCATAGGCCAAGTTTTCAACTGTTCTATCTATGACATGGAATTGCACGGACCTATTAAGGGTATAGGTATTCGTAAAGAAGGCAGAGAAGGCGAAGGCTTCAATATCATTGTTGAGGTTCAATTACTGAACGGACAATATAAGCGTTTGGGCAAGGAATTTTCTGAGGGTAATTTCTCACACTGGTGGAGCATAGGAGAACGTGTAGAAAAATAAAAAAGCCCCGGTAGCGATCAATAACTACCGAGGCGTGGTGGAACTAGAAAATAATGTTACGGAGTATCCAAAGCATCAGCTTCTACAAGTACTGCTTCAGCATGTGCTTGAGCAGTCGTAGTCGCGTCTTTAGCAGACGTAAGCATAGTAGCCAAGCTATCAAGCTGGGCTTGCGTAACAGCGCCAGCACTAAGGGTAGCGATGAACGTGCGAACTTCATCGAGCTTTGCATCGATAGCGTCAAGTGCAGCGTTTGTAGCAGTAAGGCCAGCAGTTAGATCGGTTACGGTTTGTTGTACTTCTTCAATGGTAGACATAAGGAGGGTTCCTCTTAAGATATAGTTTAAAAATCTTACACGTAGTGACTCACATTTCATTGCGGTATTATACACGAATTGAACGTGTAAACACTATGATAGAGGTCATATGAACCCAGATCCAGACAAAGAAGTAAAACCAAACGAGGTTATTGCTACAGCCGAAGACTTAAGAAAGATACTCGATGAGTTTGGCATGAAGGATGTGCCAGTTTTTGATGTGGTATTGCCGGAATTACCGAAAAGTCCAAAGGAGGACAAAAAATGAGCACACTTACAAAGCTAAAAGAAGATCCAGCTTTACTGGAAACTCTCCGTAAAGAAATAGAAGCCGTCTCAGGAGCTGTTCGCCGTATGCTCGCAGGCCCTTTAAAAAGGCGTGCCTTAACCGTTTTGATTAAAGATTGCATGGCGCAATCAAGCGGCATTGGAGTGCGTGATATCGATGCAGTGATAGATGTAATCTCTGATCTCGACAGTCAGTAATTAAAGAAAAAAATCAATTATAAGGAGGACAAGTGACAGAGACACCTAACTTTTTAAATTCGACGTATAGTTCTAACACCTATACATCTGGAGGGTTTGACGGTCTTGCAGGAGTGAGCACTATGGCTGTACCTTATGGAGGATTTCGTCGTTATGAGAAGGCACAAGTGCTAGAAGATGTTGAGAAGTACCAACAAGCTTTTGCTTCTACAGCTATAGAATCATTTAAAAAGGAGAAAGAGAAAATGGCAGACTATAAGTACCGTATCGTTCAAGTGTTTATTGTAGACACCAATCCAAGCTTACCGGCAGATAAGGCGATTCTTTATCGAGGCGAGCAGCAGTTCACAGATGCAACCGATCAAGAGCTTTTCTTTGCACTTGACGTTGCTGGAATGCTTAAAAAGCACAACGAGATGCGTGTGACTTTGAAAGACAAAAAACTTTCAAAAGCTGATGGCATTGTGTACCTAGAACCAGCACGTATTCGTGACCTAACAATGAATATCGTTGATGTTGTGAGGTTCTAACTGTGCAGCGTGGAAGAGAAATAGAAATTGTAAACCGATCTGGAAAAGGAACTGTTACAGGCTACTTCATAACAATAGCTACATTGGAGCGTGATCCAATCGTAGTTTACGAAAATACAAACGGACAAATCTGTACCGCACCTCTTCTAGATCCGAATACTACAGTAACTTTTTTAGAATGGAGTAATAGGTATGAAACTAACTGATGAATATATCGCGTCCCAGATAGTAAAAGACGAAAGCTTCAAAGTCGGAGCAAAAACCACGCTTGTAGTACTTACTTTAAAGAACGGCTTTGAAGTAGTCGGCACTTCTGCTTGTGTGGATGCCAACGCTTACGATCAAAAGATTGGAGAGCACTACGCACGTGAAAGGGCGCTTGCGAAAGTATGGGAATTAGAAGGCTACATGCTGCAAAATATGGGTGCAGTGCAGATGAACGTGCTTGGGGAAGTAAAAACTTGCACGAGCAAAGACTGCACAGAAAAAATGTCTGACCCATCGGCTGCATAGTGCAACAAACACAGTTCTCCGTATCATTCTTAGGCCAAGACATTAACGCGATGTACGTTACTGACAAGTCTACTGCGATTAAACTGCTTGAAGGTTTAATGCAGAAAGACTGCTTGTTTGGGATTGATACGGAGACAATGTGTAAACCGGCCTATGCACATCGCTCTGACGCAGCACTGTCAGCTCACTTAGGTCAAATTCGTTTATTGCAGGTGTATGATGGGCGTAACTCAGTCATCTTTGATTTGCTACATATTTCTTGCAATAGTATTTTTATTAGTTTTCTTGAATCTAAAAGATTCGTAGCACACAACGCTATCTTCGATTTGCAGTTCTTTATGCAGATGGGCGTGAAGAAAATGAACATCGGCTGCACCTATCTTGTAGCCAAGTTACTTTTTCATGCTTCATACCCAACAGACGAAGGTTTGTCTGCTTCTTTGCAGGCACTTACAGAGCAGATGTTCAAAGTTGACATGAACAAAGCTATGCAAAAGTCTGACTGGTCAAGAGAAGAACTGACTTTCGAGCAGATAGAGTATGCAAGTCTTGATGCTGTTTGTGTGCTGAAGCTGGCTGAGAAATTAGCTCCAGGAATTGAGAAACTTGGACTCACGCGAATCTACAAGCTATCGAAAGCTGCACAGCATCCGATAGCACGGATGCAATTAAATGGAATTTTACTTGACGTTGAGAGGCATCGTGAAAAAATCTCAGAATGGCGAACAGCCCTTTATTCCGCTAAGAAGCATTTGCTTAAAATCACAGGTCTGGACGAAATCACCGGGCATAAACTATCCGAATGGTTACACACAAATTTACCACCAAATGTTAGAAGAGTCTGGCCGGAAACGGAAACGGGTAAACTTTCTACTGACGCTCATACTTTCGCTGATTTTAGTTTCTTACCTATTGTTGCTCCTTTCTCTAATTATCAGCGTCTGGAGAAGCTGACATCTACATATGGAAACAGACTCATCGATCAGATTAACCCTGCTACCGGAAGACTTCACGCGCAATATAAGATATGTGGGGCTAGGACGGGGCGACTAAGCACTTCTAGTCCGAACCTTCAGAACCAGCCCAGAGATAATTCTTTAAGAAGTAACTTTATAGCTTCGCCTGGTAATGTATTTGTTTGTTCGGACTACTCTCAGGTAGAAGTGCGGGTAGCGGCTGAAGTAAGTCAAGACAAGGAAATGCTCCGTATATATACAGAAGGTGCTGATATCTATTCTGCTACGGCAAGTAAGATTTCTGGAAAGCCTTTATCCCAAATAGATAAGAAGGGAAGAGAGCGACAGATAGCAAAAGCCTGTGTATTGGGCTTAATGTTCGGGTTAGGGGCAAAGAAGTTCAGTCACTATGCTAAAAAAGGGTATGGAGTAGACGTAACAGAAGATCAAGCACATGAAGCTGTTGATACTTTTAGAGAAACATACCCCGAATTTAGAGCTTATCAGCTAGCTACTGTTGACAAGTCTGCTCAAACTCTTATAGCTACTACAACTTGCGGTAAAATAAGAAAGCTAGACCCTAAAAACTGCTATGGCCCAGCACTCAACCAAAATATACAAGGGTCAGCGGCTGAGATAATGCTTTATGCATTAGTAAGATTAAACAAGGAGCTAGGCCCATCGTCAATTACTAAGATTGTTAATTCCGTTCATGATGAGGTTATGGTAGAGTGCTTGCCAGAAGACACAGAAGGCTGTAGCTTCATACTAGAAGATTGCATGACCAAAGCGTTTCTAGATGTATTTCCGAATGGGGTAACACGTAATTTAATTGAAACAAAAAGCGGCTCCAGTTGGGGGGCTTGTAAAGGATCGTAAAGAAGTATGACAAAGAAGTTCGAAACTCGTGGCGGAGCACGCCAAAAGAAAAGATTGTATTCAAGTCAAGCACGTCTGCTACAAGTGCTGTGGAATGAATTCGGTGGAGTAACACTCTGCGCAGAGCTTATAGGTGTTAGCCGGCAGCTACTTATTAACTGGAAGCTTGACGGCAGAGTGCCGCTTGACTGGTGCGGAAGAGTATCACGTGCGCTTGGTGTCAAGCCTGCAGTGCTTAACTATGAAGGCACAGTAGATTTTCTAAGCGACACAGATCCTATTCCTTGGAAAGAACTAGTCAAGAAAACAGTTGCTGATGATAAAATTGATTACGTACTAAACGGTAATGCACCGGATAAGGCAAAAGATATTCTATGCGATGGCTAGTATTTCTACTACTCTGCGGGTGTGGTGTTAATTGGGGAGCTATTGGTCAGCCTCCGAAGCCAGGAGATCCGTGCAACTATATTCTTAACTGTTATACAGATAACTTTTGTATGTCGGAGTTTGTATGTCCTTAAAATGGGATGACATGGATATAGAAACTAAAGTATGTAACGCCATTGTTGTAGGCTTGTTACTTTGTTTCGTAGCTTTGATTCTATTTGTAGGGCTATGGCCCAGCATCTCTCACGCACAGCAAACTAATCTCTGCCGTGCTCCATACTTCTTGACAGATCCTAAATACAACTATAAAGCGTACAAAAAAACACTAGAGGGTGTGAAGTCCTACTCGATTTCTATCCTTTGGAATACACCAGGAAACTTCTACGACAACCTTATTAAAGAGCTAAAAGACACTCACGTAAACGGTGTAGAGGTAGCCCTTGTAAACGAGACATGCTTACTTGCTAACAATGGTAATCGTTGCGGTAAGTACGAAGTTCTTTACGGACTTACGATGTCGAAGTTTAAAAAACAAATAGACAGAGCTAACCCAGTACTGAAAGGTAAATTTCAAGCGCAGGCTAATATTGCGTGCAACACTATCAATAATAATCTGCCGGCAGGGAAGTCTCGCCATATGTCGCCGTTACTGGAGACTAAGCTCGACCGTAGACGCTGGCAAGTAGTTGCTGGATGGGTAAGAGAGGTACTTGCTTGCGAGAATTACGTGTTTGTGTGGAACCCTCAAGGCGCGGCACCGGGGAATCCGCAGTCTCCAGCCCTTTTAGCAGAAGGACACGGTGATAGTCCGAGATTTATAACTAAGGCAGCAATAGCCAATAACGATGGATCATATGTCGCAGACTACGAAGAATATTTCCGTAAGTACCCCAGCATTGAAAAAGTTTGCGGTTGGCATTCAAATGATAACTGTATTAATAGTGGTGCTAGTGGCTTTATTGACCCTCGTAAGCGTGATTGCAGAGATACATCAGGGTTCTACGAAATCGGAGAAGCCATGCGACAAGTCGAAAAGCCTGTCGAGGTGCCCCCGGATTGGGATTTAGATGATGATAAGAGTTTGGTAGGGTGCACAAAAGTCCACGACTCTCATGACGGTGCCGGCGGCTTCATATGGAAGCAAAGCCATGTGCAAAGCTACTTTGGAACCATTCTGTTTCCAGCTAAGTACGGAAGGTTCAGCTCGGTACAAATTCAATCGAAAGGAGTAAAGCAAGGAACCGTAGTGTATGCTAAATGCACTAATCCACCTTGCGGCTTTCCGGATCAGGCTGACGGCAATAAACTACGTCCTATCTGGAGAACCAGCCGAGACATAGAAAAGTATCCGTTTAACATCGTGGTTCGTGGTGCATCTGACAGTAAAATTAACTGCTGGAAAATCGAGAACCCACATATTAGGAATGATTGATTGTTATGAGTAAGAAAAAAATTAAACAAGCACAAACCTTTACTGCTCCCGCACCAGAAACACCTAAAGCAGCAAAGCCGCCTACAATGGCTAGTTTGCTTACGCTTTTGCAGCAGTTGCCAGCACTGATGAACCAGCTGATTCAAGTGCAGAATCAAAATTCTAGAGAGCTGCACGAACTTAAAACTTTTGTAAAAGTTCTAGTCGAAAAATGAGCTATCTGTCAGTCTGTGCTGTGTTTCGGGACGAAGCTCCGTACCTTGCAGAGTTCTTGGAGTTCCACCTTCTGCAAGGAGTCCAGCACTTCTACTTGTATAACCACAGAAGCAAAGATAACTATTGGGAAGTGCTCAAGCCTTACGTCGAACAAGGCATAGTGACAATGATAAACTTCCCCCATGATCCGCCACAGTTTAAAGCTTACGATAACTGCATTGAAGCGTTCGGCAGAGAGAACGCTTGGATTGCTTTCCTAGATATAGACGAGTTTTTGCTAGGTACTCAAGGAACGGCTAGAGAGTTTGTGCAAGATGTAGACCGTAGAATGGATGCAAGAAGTATGTGTGTAGGAGCTATTGCCGCACATTGGGTGCTGTTCGGCTCTAACGGACATGAGACTAAAACAGAAGGGCTTGTTATTGAGCGATTTACTAAACGCGCCACGCATCCAGACAGGCACGTCAAGAGTATTGTACGCATGAGTGCCTCACCTAGTGTTGGAAAAAATCCGCATTATTTTAATATTCGCCGTACTAACACGGCTATAGATGAAAACTGGAATAGGCTAGAAGTTAACTACTCTCTTTGCGAACCTGCAACGGCTGACTTCTTGCTGCTTGCGCATTTTCACTTAAAAAGTAGGGAAGAATACTTTTTGCGAAAACAACTTCCGGATTCCGGCAGTGGGCAAAAAAATACAAACTTAGAAGAAAGATTTCGTGTGCATGACTTGAATGAGGTGGAAGATCTGCGCTTAAACAAATTTGCATCTGCAATTAAAAAAGCTATAGAGCACAGACATGAAAAAAGATCCTGATTACTTATACTTAAAGTATCCTAAAGAGTATGCTTCATGGTCTTCTGCTAAAGGAAGATGCCAAAATAGAAACAATCCACAGTACTGTGACTACGGAGGAAGAGGTATAACTTTTTGCAAAAGATGGAGTAGCTTTAAATCTTTTTTACAGGATATGGGTAAGAAGCCTTCTCCAAGACATATGATAGATAGGATAAATAACGATAAAGGCTACTGTCGAAGTAACTGTGTGTGGACAGATATCAAGCAACAAACACGTAACCGCAGGTCTAACGTACTAATCACATGGAAAGGAAGAACTCAGTGTTCTTTTGACTGGTCTAAGGAGCTAGGAAGAGAAAAAGCCTACGTGTCTAGTCGCTTGAGAGAAGGGTGGAGTTTTGCAGAAATTGTTAAAGCTTCTCAATATTGTAAAAAATACGGTAAAAAGAAATGTCCGAATCGATTGTAACACTTATTAACGCTCCTGGGTGGCGTCCAGAGTCTCTGCGAATTTTTCAAAAATACTTAAACCAACAGACCTATTCGGGAGTGATTCAGTGGGTAGTGATCGATGATCAAAGCACTCCCTTGCAGTTAGGGCCGCTAATGGCAAACATACAAGCAGAAATACGCAAAGGCCCAACTGTTTGGCAAGAAGGACTTAACACCCAGAAAGTAAATCTGACTGAAGCACTGAAATACGTAAAAGGTAAGTACCTCTTTTTTGCAGAAGAAGACGATTTTATAAACCCAAAGTTCATCGAAACTATGGTGTGGATGCTCGACCGTTTTGTGCTGGTAGGCGAGTCCAATTCAAAGTATTTCAATGTCGCTGTCCCTGGGTGGAAGCAAATGTCTAACTTTAGACATGCATCTCTTAGCTCTACTGGAATGCGTATTGAAGCATTACCGCACCTTCAAGCAGCCATAGCAGCACAAGGGCTGTATATAGATATCGAATTGTGGGGCAACGTCAGGCGTGCTGGATTGCCGACTTTGTTATTTTCAGACAAACAGCTTTCTGTAGGCATCAAAGGCATGCCAGGAAGAGCCGGTATAGGTGTAGGACACACTAAAACAAAGGACTACCTAATCGATCCAAAAGGAGATAAACTAGCCGAATGGATCGGAGCAGATATCGTTAACTATCGCCCGTTCCTATCTAATAAATTTGTTAAGAAAGAAACAATAAGCGGAGTTCCCAATGGCCAAGAAACTAAAAAAACGTCCTGGGTTGAAGGCAGTCAAAAAGAAAATAGAGCAAGAAGCTATGACCGTAACGCCGGCCCAGGCAATTCTCGCGCAAAAGAAACGCAAGGTGTCCAAAGGCAAACGGAAAAACCCATTACTTGATAAAATCAAAGAGGGATATTGAGCTGGTTTTCTTGGTTACTAGGCGGGGAGGATAAGCACGTAGCTGTGGGCTGGAAAATGCTCAGGCTTTACGGCCATCGCAAAGATGATCCATATTACAGTTTCGGAGAATGGGACGACAAAGCTACTACAGAAGGATCATTTACATCCAAGGTTGTTCCGCTTGATAGGTACATACAAGCAGGGCTAGACCAGCTTTCTTTACTGCAAAGTGAGTTTAAAGAAGGAACTTTCGAATGGGGCTTAGGAGAATTTTACAAAACAGTCTGGCCTCATGTAGTAGGCTTTTTCTGGGAAGGCAAAAAATGATTATTAAAGACGTAACTGACCAGCTAGAAAACGTTCCAACCCTTATTAAGCACAGTAACTTTCTGCTCGAACAAGCAAATGCCATACACGTGCTTGAGAAAAACGTGATGACATTGGGCACTCAGATAAGCGATCTAGTGCAGCACCTGAATAGAATCAACAACGAAGCTGCTGCTAAGATCTTAAAACTAGAGCAGCGTACAGCCGAGCTTGAACTGCTGTCCTCTAAGAAAGAGGACAAGCGTGTACGGCTGGTAGACACCAAAGACGAATCATACGATACGTGATACAATGGCAATAGAGACTAGGATGCTTCTGCTTCTTGAGATGGCGAAAGCGCAAGAGAAGCAGAAGAAGGCAAAAAAAGGTAAGAAGAAAAAACCTACTAATAAAGGGTAACTGTATGAATAAGGCATTGAAAAAGCTGTTGGCATCGAAGGGTGGAAAGCGGTTACTGGCTTCATTGATCGCAGTTCTTACAAGCATTTCGATGCTTATTCCAGGATTAGGCAGTGTTATTGTTTATCTGCAATCAATTGCTGGAGCCGTTGGTGGTGTAGGTGTAGCGCATGCAGCCAGTGCAGGCACACTTGGGGCCGCAAAAATTGCGTCTCTTAGTTCCATTTTTTCGTTTTTAATTTTGCTATCGCACTACGTGCCGGCACTCGTACCTTACGTAGCACTGCTACAGCAATTGGCAACCGGACTAGGTATCTCAGCCGTATCAATGAAATTAGTCGAGAAAAAATAGAATCTTTCAGGTAGGATTCAGCGTCTAATTATCTATGGTAAATGTGCTACCGAGTTTTCTCGCCGCTCCGTTGGATGAGTATGTGTCTCCAGCACGGTCAGCAAGGTGCTTACTTTTAGCTGTGCTAGACCGTGCTTTAAGAGACTTACATCCGAGCGCAGGACATGTAGAACGAAACAACGCTATCGCATGGTTTATTTTTGAAGGGGATCCAGCGAAAGAAGACCCCAGGTTTACCTACCAACAACTAGCCGATATGCTAGAATTTTCTGCCGAACAAAGAGCTTACATACAAAGAAGAATTGACGCTGCTAAATTCGGCGAAGACTTCGTACTCCTATCAGGACTTGAGATAGAGCCTATGCATAGGCATCGTGCTTGGGTGTAAATAGATGCCTTCCTTTAGCTATTTTCTAGGGATAGACCCTGGCAAAGAAGGGGCTATGGTGCTGCTTTCTTCTAAAGGAACAGTGCTAGGGCACCGTAAGCTTGACACTACTAAAGAGAAGAAAGAGAGAAAGAACTATAACTTAGAAAAGCTAGCTGCTGTTTTTAGTCATATCAAAAAAACCTATCCCAATATTATAGTTTGTATTGAGCACTTACATGCGATTCCAGGACTGGGTGCTTTAGCCGGCTTCATGCGCGGTTATAGTATGGGCATGCTAGAAATGCTTCTTGTTGATACAGAGTTGGACTATGTTAAAGTAATACCATCTGTATGGAAACCAGTAATGGTTGGGATCTCTGGTGGAGACAAGAAAGAAGCTATCCTAGCTGCTGCGCGACTGTTTCCTGACGACATCTGGAGATTCGAAAAGCCTCGTAAGGGTTACGACGACAACATCGCTGAAGCTATGCTGATTGCGGAATACTGTAGAAGAAGGGCACTATGACAAGTTTTTTACCAAGACAGAATGTTACTTCCGACCCTCTTCAGGTTTTTTATCGACGAAAGAAGCGGCCCCACGAACTGCTGGAAGAAGCACAGCTGCAGCGCTTTCGAGTTGGTCAAGAAAATACTTGTAGCGTTCTTCATCCCCAGCCTCATACGCAAGCTCAAGCTCCTTCTTTATCGGTTGAAAGTATTTTGCCTGCCAAGAAGTAATCATTTGCAGTTTCACTCTGTCAGCTGGGCTTACTTCTTGTTTCCAGTTTTTGCCGGCTCGTCCAAGGTTACTAATCTGCCCCGCCGCACGTGAGTACATATTGAGCAGCTCTTTTGTCTTATCTCCCGTTGAAAGAATTATTTGCGCACTAAGTTTTTCTCTGGCAAGCGCTGCTTCTTTGTTTCCTTCAACAGTACCGTAGTTAGAAACACCGACCATACTGCGCATCAACGGTCCTATAACTGGAGTCTTTAGCGCTTTTTCTCCCTTGCTTAGCACATCTTCGCTATTAAAGGGATTGTACGGAACAGCCATTGGAAGCTGCTGTGAAGCAACGTATTGCCCATACTCAGCTGCTTTATCGAGAGGACTTCCAGCAAGAGCAGTGTTTTTATCAAGAATAGGTTTTTGTCTGAAGAAATCGGTTGGATTGTTACCGGCAATCATTTCTCCGATATTATAAAAGTATTGTAGAAACGGTTGTACACCTCCCTTTACTACACTTGCTGCGCCAACTGCAGCGCCCGAAGCCGCTGCTGCAGGATCTGCTTTACCGAGTCCCTCAATAAAAGGCCAAAGAACTTTAGTAGCAGCTGTCACTTCGCGTGATTGCGGCAAGCGCAAGTACCAGGGTTTCCAATCAACACCTATGTCTTCCGGTTTTATCGAGGTTAAGTTATGAAAGTTTCCTTCTCCATCTTGCGCACCAAGAACGATCACATCTCTAGATTGTTTTTCGTTGGTGCCTATCAGGCTAAGAAGCTTGGTGTAGCTGTCTCCAGTATCTTTACCGAAAACTGCAGCATAAGCAGCTCCTCCAACACTAGCTGTAAGTAGTATCTTAGGAAGAACTACACGCACAGCTAACTGTGTGGCAGCTGTCATCGGCATGTCACGACCAATACGGCCAAGAGTGCGCAAGCCATTTAAGTGTGCGGCACCGAATAAGAACACTCGATTTAGAAAAGGAGCGGCAACTCCTCCTCCTGTAGGATCTGGTACCCCGAAGCTCTCACGTGCAAAAACAGCTGCCTGTGCATCAGACATTCCTAATTCTTTACCGACACGAAAGCCGTTTACTTTAGATCGAAGCTCGTCTCGTTCTGCAATCTCTTGTAGCTTGTTAGCAAAGAAAAACTTGTTTAAGCCGGCCTCAGTGAACTGCCCAATTTTTTCTAAACGCGAAGTCTCGTCTGGAAGCTTTTGACCGAAGCCTTCGTAAATAGCATCTGCAAAAGAAGTCTCTGGAACTTTTCCTTCATCAGCTAAAGTCATGTGCTGAAGCATGGCACCATCTAGATCAACTGTTTTCTTTAACGCGCCTGTAAGTTCTCCTGTTTTCTTATAGTGCTCCCATTCTGTAAAGAATGCTTTATCTCTTGCACGTGCCTTTGGGCTTAAATGAAACGGCCCTATTGTGGGAAAGAGCGAGTTGGACAGCACAAGCTCCATTTTCCTGTCCATCATTTTCTGCCCCAAGACAAAGCTTGGGTTGAACACTGTTTTCAGTTGTCGCGTGAGAAACGCTTTATTTAATTCATCAGAAACATTTAAGACAAGATCTGCTGCAGGAATGGAGCGCACGCTACGCATCATGTTTTCGTATGCTTTTGGAGACGCACTTCCAGAAGGTTTTATTTTATTCAGTGTCGGCACACCTTCTTTATAGCTAATAAGGTAGCTGTGCTCTTTGTCATAGGCAGAAAGCTTTTGCTTCTCTGCAAAGATATCCCTTCCAGGAATAGCCTTTATCTCTTCGACTACTTCACCAGCAGCTCTAGCAATATTAACAGCAGCATTCTCAGAGATCTGCCTATATGAAGCGATAGCAATAGCGCGAGTCTTAAGGGCAGTGGAAGTAATTTCGTTTCCGGTAGCACTCAGGCTTCCGATAGCTGTTTTTAGTTTTGCATCTACCGAGTCAGTGCCTTCGAAGTACTTAAGCACCATGTTGGTGACGTAACTTCCTTTATTAAGACGAATACGTTCTAAAGTTGAAGGACTGTAGAGTTGTGACTTCTCAATCAGCGGCATCACGCTTGAAATTATTTTGTGAAACTTAGCATTGATTTTCTGCAATTGTGCGTACTTTTCTGGCCCCAGAGTTTGTTGAATGTGTGCTAAATCTGCGTGTGCGTTATTGATCGTGTAACCTCCAGCGTTGGCAAGATACCTTCTTGCTGCAAAGGCATTCGGCTTTACGATATCTTCGAGAGCTGTTTTGACTTCCGGGGCTAACTGCCCTTTCTTTATGCGCTTAACAAACTTATTAAGATTCTCAATCGGAATACTGACACGTCTTTTGTTCAACGCTTCTGAAGCGATGCGATAATCGCGTTCAGCTTTTGCTTGCCGGCGAGGGTCTTTTGGATCGTATCTGTTAATGAAGTCTTCAGGGCCTATTACCTGCGCTGCGTCTCCAAGATAGTTTACTTGCGCAAGTGCATCGTTTAACTGCTCAGGAGTGTCGATTCTATCAAGGTTAAGAATTCTTTCTACAGAAGCAGCGTGCACGCCTTTTTCCTGCAGTAAGAATTTCTTAACTTCAGCTGCCGCCGCTTTATAGGTATCAAAATCTTGCACGATCCTATCCATCGTTGGAGTTGTATCGTTAACTATCTTCTCGGCAAAAAGAGTGTGCGCCCATGTGTTATAGTCAATACCTGTTTGCTGAAATTCAGTATTAAGCTGTAATAGCGGCTGATCAAGCATCCGGTCAGCCGTAGAGTATGCAGCACCCCGACGGCTAAGATCGTTGTACATGTCCCAAGCAGCTGCTTTGGCTTCTCCTTCTAAACCGGCAGGAGGTTTCGCAATGCTGTATTTACCGAACACAAACTGATAAGAGTCTTTAGCGCTGCGCAATAACCGTTTTTGAAAAGTATCGCCAACGAGTTTCTTTGCTCTGTCTTTGGCTACAATAACACCTTCTTGCTCTCGTGCTTCTTTCCGCACGCGCATATTAAATTCTGTCAAAGCTGCTGGGTCGTTGCTAAATCGCTGTAACTCAGAAAAGAAACTATTCATCTCCGGATTGCGAGCAAGACTTGCTTCAAACGCATTATAGATTTCAGGATATCTTTTCTGCACCCAGTCAGGACGGTTTATGATTGCCGAACCAATGTCGGCGTATATTTCTTCAGGCTTGTTCCTGTAAGCCGCAAAACGCTGAGCGTTGTTTCCTTTTGGATTTCCAGCAGTGCCGTCCCAGCCCTTTCGCCAATTCATCGAGACACGCTTTCCTTCTGCGTTTATTAGCTCTTCGGGGATAGCGTCTTTAATGAGTCCGTTTAGATCGCGGAGCTTATAAGCAACGTCTTGAAAAGATTTACTATGAAAAGCATTGTTAAGAACTTTATCAAAAAAATGTGTTCCTTCATGTGCAAGTGTTGCCGCAGCACGCGCTGGATCAGCGTAAAGACTTCTTAGTATTTTTATCTTATTTGTTGCTGGGTAGTAAGCACCGTTTGCCCCATTAACTACATTTCTACGTAACTCGATATTCGCACCGGCAATGCCGTAAAACCAAGTCATAAAAGGGGAAGGATCTATTTGATCAGGGGCATCAGGCTGGCTATGAAGAACTCCTCCTTCAGGAATAGCGTCTGAGTCATAGTCTGGTGCTATCTCTTTTGGGGTTACTTGTTGGCCTGCTTCATCCGTAATTCTGTTAGGATCTACAGGAACTTCTTCATTTACATAATCTTCGTATGTTTTTTGCTGGTTACGAATTTCTTGTGCTTGTTGGTCCCTCGTAACTTCAATTTCTTCCTTTGGTATATAGTAACCATCTTCGTTACGATAAAAGAGTGCCGATTCTGGTACAGCATTTACATCAGCTACTTCTGGAGTAGCACCTTTCTGGCGTGGAATAGCGGAAGGAGAAGCTGGTTCTTTGACTTCTGGTTTATCAATTTCTCGTAGCTGTTCTTGTAGCTTATTAATTTTATGATTCTTCATCAGTGCGTGAGCGCCCAATGGCAGCGCTGCAAAAGCACCATTGAGTAGAAAATCCTCCATCGCACCCTCAGTAATATCGCCGTTTTCATCAAGGCCGATATTCTGACCGATATTAGCCAGCACTCTGCCCCCAGAACCTAGAGTTCCTGCTTCTAACGCTCCGCGTGCTACACCGGAGTAAGAAAGTTTTTGTTGATCAAGACTCTTTAAAAGTACACCGCTTACTGTGTCTGCAGCGGCTTTATCGAGACTTTCAGTTGCGGCTTGTTTTGTTATGAACCCAGCAAGACCGTTGAAAGCACGGCCTACCGGAATAGTTCCAAGTGCTTGGGCACCACCAACAAGAACAGCGGATGTCAATGCTTTCTCTTCATCTCCTGTGGCACGCATCGATGCCTCGTACATGCCACGAGCAGCACCTCCAGCTTGCGCAAGTCCTGTAGCTATTCCCAGACCGGGGTTAACGATGCTTGCACCTACAAAAGGAACTATGGCTCCTGTAAGAGATGCCACCTTTCCAGCTATTCCTTCGTCTCTTGCGCGTTCAGTTCTTTCGTAAAGATACTTGTCTGCTTCTTCTATGCCAGCCAACTTTGCAAACGGACCAACGGCTCCTTCTGCTACACGAAAAGCTTTATCTGCCCACCAGGCATAAGGACCGTCGCCTCGGCCACCTAACTCATCGCGGCGTACTTCGCTGGCATATAACTTTATTGCGTCGGTGAACTCTTGCTGTGTAGCAATACGATCCGCGTCATCCGAAGTATTCCACGCTTCTATGTTAGCTTTTTCCCAGTTTGTAGCTTTCTCAGCTATAGTAGCGCCTTCAACTTCGTCTGGTTTAATAGGAGCCATCTCTTGCACAGTTTCAAAGTCCGGCAACTTTTGCTGAAACTTAAAACGTAAATCGTTTCCATAAGTAGCAAGTGTTGCTTTTGCCGCTTCAGGATCATCGAACTTTTTCTCAGAGTACTGTTTGATAAGATCGTTTGTAGCCGATTGATAATCTTCTGCACTGTCTAGAATACTAAACGCGTCTACTTCGAACTCTTTGGATGAGTAAGGCTGTGCCTGTGTAACAGGTTCGGTTACAGGCTGTTCAGGTGTATTGATCTCTTCTTCATTAGGCATCTGAAAACGCTTGGAAAGCTTCTTTATACGCTAAGACCTTCAGCGGATACTTTATAATGTGTTCAATATTCTTGAGCGCTGTTTTAAACCTTCCTTGGTCTTTAAACCTTCTTAACGCATATACTATATCTTCGTAGTCAGCAGAGCCAGCAGCTTCTATTGCACTTCGAATCAGCCCAGGACCGCCGTTATACGCCATAAGTGCAGGAATCTCGTTGTCTCCGAATCGTTCAAGCATTGTGTTTAAGTAAGTGACACCGCCTTTAACGTTCTCTGCTGGGATACTTGAGTCAGTTCCTGTTTCTTTTGCGGCACCATCGGTTAGCTGGAAGAGTCCTCGTGCACTACTTGCTTTGTTCTTAGCGTCTCTTTTGCCTCCGGATTCCACTGCTACAACTGCTTTAAAGAGTGGGGGTAGCCCACGAGTAAGCGGATCTGCTAGCACTTTGAACACAACAGGATGCTCTACTTTATTTTTTACTTCTTTAGGCAACACAGAAACTCTCTCAGCAACATTTTGTTTTGTTAGTTCTGGAGAAACCATTTGCGTAGGATTTATTGTCTGATCGCCTAACGTACCAGAATCTTCAGGTGCTGGATTACCTTGAGGAGCTGGAGTCGCTGTAGGAGTGGTCGCTACCTGAGCTGGTTGTTTCGGTGCAGCTTTAATAATACCCTTTGCAATCAAACGATTCATAAGATCTGGATCGTTCTGTGCTTGAGCCTGAAGCTGTTGCGCTCTTTGCTGCACAATAGGGCTGCTACTCTGTACCTGCAGAGTATCCCTATCTGGTGCCGGTGCTCCTATAGGAGCCGGTCCTGGATTCTGTATTGGCGTATCATTTTCAGCACTACCAAATAGTTTAAAAGCGTTTGAGAAAGGCTTCTCAAGCGCTGGAGCAGGATCTCCTGTAGCTGTTTCTTGAGGAGCTGTTTTCTTTACTAACCCAGCACTCGTATAAGCTTGCTTGCTACGGCTAAATGCTGCGTTCTCAGCATCGCTGATGTTTAAGCTAGTTCTTTGCCCGTTATAGAAAACATCCCAACCATTAGCAAGTCCTTGCGCAGAAGGGGCTGTAGTAATCTTTCCAAGTCCAGAGGTAAGATCATCTCCTTTAGAAGAAAAAAGCCACCCTAATTTTCCTTCTTGAATTCTGTCGGTATCTTTCTCAGACGTTTCAAATAACTTTTTTCGTGCATCTGCGTCGGCTCTTTCTTGCAACGCTTTTAACTCTTGTGACTTTTTAAAATCTACTTGCGCAAACAGTTGCTTTGACTCTTCCGGAGTCAGTACAGAAGAGAGTCTTCCGGCTGCACCATCAGCGTATTTTGTATCGCTAAGCATTGTATTCATCAGGTTTGGATCTTTAAGAATACTTTTCATCTGATTAGGATCACCCGAAGCTAACCGCTTTGCGATCTCTCGCTTATTGTCAGCTGTTTGTGCTTGCTCAGTCAGCTGCTGCTTTTGGTTCTCAAGCTGCAAAACTGTGTTAGACAGTTGCAAGTCGTGAGTCTGCTGCATGATGTCAAGTTTGAGTGCGTTTATCTGTTCCGTTTGCGCTTGAGCCTTAATCTGATTCTGACGGATTTCGCTCTGCTCTAGGTTCTCCGTTATCTGCTGCCCTTGCTGAATCCCCTTAAACCCGCCTTGAATGGCGGCAGTAACACCTGTAGGTACAGCATTACCAATGTCAGTTCCAGCAGAAGCGTTCTGCGAGAAAAGATTAATTGGGACAACCGGCCCTTGTGCGGAAAATGAAGCAAAATCTGCCATTACGCAAATGCTCCTTGAGCAGAAGCTACCCTAAACTGCTGCTGATTTTTTGCTCGTACCTGCTCTTTGGTTAATGCTGCAGTACGAAGCGTCTGCTGCGCAGGCGCTACTTCTTGCGCAGGTTGCGGCGCATTTTTCAAGTCCTGTGCTGTTTTTACACCAGAAAACCTTCCAGCCATTAAGTTCATTGCAGTTTTGTAATCTGTATCGAAAATCATATTAGCTGCTAACTGTATAGAACGAGTGTCCGTCTCATTGAACCTACCTTCGGCAAATCCTTGATTGGCAAGTTGGAACGCATCTGCTTTAGAAGTAATTCCGGCTTTGGCATATTGAGCACGAAGATTACCCATCACAGACTTGAAGTTTGCCTCAGTCATGTCTTTACCGAAACCTACTTTACCTAATGAAGCGTTACCGATCTGACTTCCGATTTGATCGATAGAATCGCCTTTTCCGCCACCAGTGAGCCGCGCAAGTGCTATGCCGCCAATGCCGGCTGTATAATCAAGATCATTTGTGTAATCGATGTCGTAAGCGCTAAGTTTCTTTAAATTCCTGTCATGCTCGGTAAGCTTAGAAGGATCGCGTACGGTGTGTTGCCCGCCACGCCCATCAACACCAACGTCAATGCTACTGCCATCAGCATTATTCACCTTATTGTTCTGGTCGATTAAGCCGCCTTCTTTGAAGTACCCGCGTACGCTGTCACGTGCTTTTTGCTCTTTGCTTTTTCCAGTTCCGATAGCTCCGCCTAACACAGAAACGGCAACCATTCCCCCAAGAATAAAAGGGTTAGAAACTCCAAGAGTATAGAGTCCAGTAGCCATAGCACTACCGCCGATTGCTCCGTTAAGCGCTCCAGCTTTACCACCTACTCCCCATCCTTTGTAAACCTGGTATGCACCTGCCGCTACAGAAGCAACGCCTGCAGCAGTACCAAGCACGCTACCTGATGCGACAGAGGTTGACTCTTGTGCTACTCCTGCTGAGCCAGCAGGAGCCGCTATTACTTGGCCTCCCTGTTGCCCTACAGAAACGAACCCAGTTGGAAGCTGCTTTCCTGCTTCACCGATGATGGCTCCTGGCCCAAACTGCGATGCAGTACTCCATCCAGCATTCGATAGCTGTGCCGCAGAAACAGCTACTTCAGCACCAGAAGTACCTGTACCGAGTAATCCAAAGCTTTTTGCAAGCCCTGCTAACTGAACTGCATCACCTGTGCCGGCAGCTATTTTTTGCAAGCTTGTAAGCTGATCCCAGTTCTTTACCAGTGAATAAGTGTTGTAGCCGGCGGATAGTAAGTTAAGCCCTTGTCCTACAGTGAGCCCTGGAGAAATGACTTTTCCAGCGCTATCTTTAGTGGCCTTGATAATTTCACGTGTAGCTAAATTTGTACCGTCTGCAAATCGATATGCCTGAATACCAGTAGAAGCAATTCCTAAGCTTTTCTGCGCTGGAGACATTTTTCCCCAGTCATTGAAAAGCTTGTACGCAGAAAAAGCAGCGCCAATTCCGGCTTTATTATCTGGATCGTTTACAAGATCTTTAATAACAGGCTGTCCAACTGACTGCAACAAAGTGTTAACAAATCCTTTTTTGTCTCCAGCCTGGTACTGAGCAGCTAACTGTGTGGCAACGGCCACGTCACTTGCAGCACTTGCTATCTTGTCAAACTGCGCCTTCTCTGAAGATGTGAGTTTTAGCATCGGAGAAACTGTTGCTTGCACTGCTTGAGCTGACTGCTTACCCATGCTCGCATCCGTTGAGCGAAGCAGCGAACTTGAAGCGTACTGCGGTTGGCCCTGACTATTAACACCAATAGGCTGCGTGCCTTGAATCGGAGCTTGAGAAATACCAGCAGAGCGTAGCGTAGAATTTCCTACCGAGTTTGCGTAACTGGCTGTTGCTACGCTTGTAGATCGCAGACTTAGCCCCGTATCCTCTGTAAAAGAAGTGTCGAAATCCGGAACAGGCTCACCTGCCTTAATACTGTCTACAGAAGGATTATTATAATCCAGAGAGAAATCAGGAGTTCCAGCGTCTATATTTGGAGTACCTGTATTTATGTTATCACTAACCTGATCTGGTGTATCTGCTATACCAGAACTTCCAGGCTCACCGCTTGAGACAGACGTGTTTTCCCCGCCACTCACTGCATTAATTATGCTTGGGATCTGTGTCAATAATGCTGAGATAGCTGAAGCAATAGCACCAGTCTGTTGAGCGCCTTGTGCATTTGAAATAGCATCTTGAGCAATCTGCTGTGCAAGCGCTTGTTGCTGAAACGCTATTTCGGTGTTTGTGTTGAGCTGTGCAGCACCAGCTACACCATTAGCGTAGCTTACATCGTAACCGAATTTCGCAAGGTCAAACTGATTTTTTGTTGTGGCGTTAATATTGTTAACACCTTGCTGCTGCTGCGTAGTGAACTGGTTTTGCTGAATCTGCGCTTGCAGTCCTGTAGACGGATTTATCAAAGTATTAGCATTTGTCTGCGCTAAATTGTTTGAAAGTAACTGCGCCGGACTCATCGAAGGCATCACACTAATCTGTGAGCCGGCATTTGAGTACTCAGTTGGAGCCAGCAGCACATTTGCTTTCTGGTTAATATTGGATGAGAGAAGTTGATCTCCATACTGAGAAAGCTTTACTCTTTCTGATGCAGAAAGAAGGTCAGAAGCTTTTCGCGCAACAGAGCTTTGAGCACCAAAGCCACCGGCAGCAGCTCTGTCAGCCGCCTCAGATCTAATGCCTAGCTCGAAAGCTTGATTAGCTACTGCATCTGGTATTTTCCCAGCAGCATAGTCTCGACTACGGGCAGCTTGCGCTTCCAGATCCGCACGTACTCCAGGCAGCGTAGAGTCAATCTGCTGCGTGCGTTGCTGCTGATTAAAGGCATTATCAAGAGAAGTTTCGTTTCTTTTAAGAGCAGAAGCTGCAGGAATAAAACTCTGCAACCCTGTAAGCTCTGTGTCAAGAGTGTCTAACGCTAGATCTTTAGAGAGGTCAAAGTTCTTACGTATCTCATCTCTATTGAAAGCACCAAACTGTTCGGCAAACTTAATGGGGTCTGTAAACTGGTAAGGTGCTGTTTTCGTCAAGTTAGGATTTGGAAACTCTCCACCTAAGTAAGCAGGGAAAGAGCCATAGCCGATGTTTCCTGGAGCAAAACCAGAAGGTACCCCGCTCATTCCACCGCCGGCAAGTATTGCTTCTTCTTGTAAAGAATCTGGATTTCCTATTTGCCCTCTGTACTGCCTTGCTCCGTCTGGAATAACGTAGTCTTCAGTACGTCCGTCTGCGTAAGTTACTCTTGTTTTTAAATTTTTACCGAAAGAAGCCCCTCCCTTCTGAGAGTAAAACTTAGTCATCGGATCTCCCGTTTTCCCCGGCTCAGGAACGTTAGGAGTATAAGAAAGATCTTCTAGCAGGTTATCGTTTTCGTCGTAAATGCCGACGCTTTTATATTGATCGCGGTTGCCATCTACAATAACAGATAAAGCATTCCTGTTACGCGCACCTGACGACTGCGGTTTCCACAAAAAAACATTCGGCATAACTACTATCTTCTAATAAGAGGCTGTATCCACCCAGAGTTCTCCCCTGTAAGAAGAAACACAATAGAGATGATCAAGCCAATAATAACAGCCCCAAGTATAAACGCTACTACTAACGTAGTGCGGGCTTCAGCACTATTTCTGCCACTAACTATCGCAGCTAAAGTCTTCACAGCACCCACAGCACCATCAAGAGAGTCAAGAGCGTCAAGCTTTTCTAGCTTTGAAAGATACTTCGAATTTTGAGTAGATGCTTCTAGTAGTGCGTTCATATTGTCGTGAAGCTCCTTAACAATAATAGATGTACTGTAAAGCTGCTCTCTAACCTCCTCGCTCTCAGTAGCAAACGCACAAGGGTATTTACCGTTTAAATTTTCTTTCATCAGATAATGTTCCTAATTGCACCGCCTGATGTAGGAATAAACACTTCAATCGGTTGTCCGTTATTTACACGCTTGATTTCGTTTTCTCTGTTGACCATATCCAGCATCATGTCATCTTTAGCTTTCGCTGTAGCAGGGTCATTATTAAAGTTTGAGTTTACTGCTTGGCCAGCAAGCTGTAATGTGTAAACGTTGTCAAAGGGAATATAATCATTATTAGCATACACCTCTTTCAAACGTATGCGTCCGAGAATAGAGATTTTTACATTGTCTCCTGGGCAAGGAGTTGTCAGCTGATAGCGTCTGTAAGAAGGAGTTGTCTCAAGAGGAGAGTAATCGGAAAGAAACCCCTTCAAGTTTAGATCAGGGCGCACCCAAAGAAGCTGTACATAGCCGTTAGTTGGTGACTTTAGTACAGCAGTTATTTTCGCAAACATCGACTGCGTATATACAAGCTCTCCTTTTCGGATGCTTAAGTATTCGCCTACAATTCTGCTGCCGTTGTGTGTTGTAACTATTTCACGCCCAGTAAGGTCGATGCCTTTCACTACTACATTAGCATTTACATCTTCTGTGCAGGTACCGAGAACACCAACACGCCCACCTGTAGAAGGTAAGTCATAAGCAGTTGGATACTGATTGGCGTCCTCGAATATAGAACGATCAGCAGGAATGCATCCTAACAATTGATCTGTTTGGTGAAACTCGAACCAACGATCCCAGACGTTTCCTACGACACCATCTATCTTTATTTTAAGAGGAGTTTCTAGCTCATACGGGATAGTGAAACAGCCTTTGACAGCACAAAAGCAGAACTTGCGCACATTACCGTAAGCGCCGCTGACAAGAAGATACTCAAGTACTTGGCGAGTGAAGAGGTCTACCCGTGGATCGTCGGCACAAACACCGCCTCTTCCGACGTACGTAGCGAGTATTTCTTTTGCTTGCATGTAAGTGATAGGCACGTCATTCTCACTCGCTTATTTGGTTTGATTACCGCCGTTACCCACGTCCGGAGCCGTGAGTATTCCTCCATTCAAAGGCTGAACAGTATTAGGCATTAGCGAATCATCAGGAGATCCACCGTCAATAATCTGTTGCTTGAAGAACCCAGTTACAGGCTCAATCTGATCTTCAGTAAAACAGAGAGGCACTTGTATGGCTGATTCCGGTTGCGGAATCACCTGAACGGGAGGCATAGGAATATCAATGCTAGTTTTTGGCGGATACATCAGAAGCTCCTTCAGGATTTTGTTGTGATACTCCTGGAACACGTGCTTGAGAACTTTCGCTCTCAGCAGGTGCTCCAGGAGAAGTAGGTACTACAGGCTGCTGTACAGGTGTGTTCTGTACTGTTTTCTGAAAGCGCATATTGTTACGCTTTCGATACTTTTGACCACAAGCCGCACAGCCCATGAAAGTACCTTATTGATTCCAGCAAACGCCTGCGTCTTTAACGTAGGTATCCGCTTGTCGCACGCCAGTATCAGTAATTCCTCGTTGCTGGGCTACAGTCGCACCAGGGAAAGTAAATTGCTGACCAGATGCAAACCAATACCCCGTACCCAAATCATAGAAAGGCAAAAGCAATCTAGCATATTGACCAGACCCGCCATCACGATCCGCGAGCTTAGGAATACTACAAAGAGGTAGCAAAGTTACGCTTGACATAAATCCTCACAATTTAAAAGTTTACTTACGATTAATCCAGAGGTCAGTTGGAGTAGGAGCAGGGATAGGAGCTACCTGATACTTTGCCAACGACTCAGGAGGAATACCCTCAACAACCGTCATTGCGGGAGCAAGATTAGGGGAAGCAAAGCCCATGCCGCCGGCAAAACCAGCCTTCACACGTGCAACGTTTTTAGCTTCATCAAAATGTTCAATTCCGCCGTCTGCCATAAAGCCTCTAAAAAGTTAAACAAGAAGACATATCCATATGTTACACTATCAAAACTAGCTTGAAAATAGACTATTTAAAACCCAGTAAAGATAGCTGCAAAGTATAGGTCAACACTACCGCTCGTAACATACTGTGCGATAAGGGCTGTTTTCACTGCTACAGGTAGCCCAGGCGTACCTGACTCTATTTTAGTAAACCCAGCCGGCACATCTCCAGTATCACTGCTAAACCAAAATATCTGTAGTGTTGTGTCCGTGTTAGCCGGCAGAATAGGACGCCACTGCCCTTGGCTAAATACGTAAAGCCCTAGAAAACCTCCACTATTTGCAAGACGAATCCACAGTGCAGCTGTTTGGCTATCCGTAGGCTGTGTATTTGACACTATTACGTTACTGATGGAGTCAGGTACCTCCACTCCCAGCAGCAACGGTAGTTGCTCGATCAGCTCTCTGGCACTTTGGAAACAAAATAATTCAGGTAAATTCTGAACTACCAGATTTCCGCGTACTATATTACCGAAGGTAGGCATGATTGAAATGCTCCTATAGCCCAATCCGAGTTGTTACAATCTTCGCACAACTCTACGGACTTATAAACTTGACATACTGTAGTCAGTTCGTTTTGAGGACGAACGACTGCTTTTATTCGATAATTCTGCAACTCCCAATAAGCTCCCGTGATAGCGATTCTAAGCTGTATTTCCCTAAAGAGGTTGTAGGGCACACTGCTTACTGGGTCGCAGGTATTTCCTCCTGTCGCCTCTCCTAAAGTCAGGTCAAGAAAACTATGAGGAGCAATACCATTAATGTTGCACGCGGTTGGAAAAGCACATATACGCCACGGAGCATCGTGTTTGAACGACTTCCATTCTACAAACTTCGATCCGTGTGAGGGCTTAAACTTCACATCAATAGAAAAGTTTCCTTTTACGTTTCTTAACCCCAAGTCCAGCGAATGCAGATCCTTATTCTGAAAAGGATTCTCGCAATCATATCTCCGCGTATAGAGAACAGCTGGAGCGTACCTTATTAGCCCTGTCTCTTCTTCTACATCGTATGTTATTTCAGGATCCATCTGATACAGTTGATTAGAAAATCCTGCATCTTTTGACATTACGAAACACTGCTCGTTGATGGTAGCTACATCCATCGGACGCATACCTGTCCAAAGCCCCGCCCACGCCGGCTGAGCGTCTTTGCCTAACGTTGCTAAATTATCAAGTTCTAGTATTACAAAGCCCCCAAATGCTACATCGAATATCGGACTGCCATCCTGGCTAAGAGCAGGCGTGTGGTAAGGATTAGCACTTACTAAAACTTTATTATTGAAGTAACTAACGACAGAATACGGAAGCAGTGTACTGTCGTGACATACAAGCCAATTCTGCACTTCCCTAGATATCGGAGTTCTTGACCACTTTCCTTGCTCTTGTCTGGACATAGAAGCGGTACGTAACTGTCCGTCAGAAGATAAAAAGAAAATATCTGTATTGACGTTTGCAAGCGCTCGCTGTCCTACGATACCTGCATTATAAACAAACATCTTACTAAAAGTACTTGAGTCCCACTGTGCACGTGGAACCTGTGTTTGCATCGCATACACAGCACGAGAAGTTCCTACTATCATCGGCCCGATACCGGTCGATTCATCTACGAACTGTAGAAACCCCATCGCAGTAATCGTGTCTTGCAAATTATCAGTCGGCAAAGAAAAAAGTTGCCCAAAGTACGGAGCAGCAGGCTGTAACACTTCTTTAAAAGTAATCGGAGCGTTTGGTGCTGCAAGTGACCCAGTAGGATCGCCTCCTGTGTAGTCCTGTCCAGCATTGCCAATAAAAAGTCTGTTTTGATTATAGGCACCTATAGTCGATACAGGTACCTCATACTGAGCGGGATCTGCTCTACGGGCTGTAATGCCTTCAAGAATAACTGGGTAGTTAGGATAATCAAAAATAACAAGAAACCTACCCGCGTTAGACCAATTAAGCCTTGGTGTATTCTCATTGAGACTTCCTCCATTTGGAAGAGTAATAATATCCACTTCAAAGGTGTCATGATTAACTAAGAACATCACTCCAGATACCACTATCAATAAGTAATATTGAGCGCTGATTGTATAAGGAATAAGTGCTTGAAACCTGCCTGAACGGAAGATATTTTCGTAGGAAACTTCTCTGCCATTCGGTAAGCGTAAAGTACTATCTGGAAAAGTTAGTTTCTTTTTTATATTTCCCCATCGAGGAGTCGGAACCCCTTTTGAAACAGACATGTTAACTCCAGCTGAGTAAGCATTCTCAGGTACCAGCCCTGGAGTCTTAGAAGCGTCCTGTCCTCCTAAAAAGTTTGTCGCTATAGCTTGAGCAAGTTCTGCCATTTTAGAACACTTCAGCTACGTACATCGTTCTTGTAACAATATTGGTTGCAGACGCACCGCTCCATTGTACCGTTATTTGAACTAGTAAGTCAGTTGTTGCTGTATTAATAGCAGTTGTTGCGAACCCTAAAAGAATATCTCTACCTGTATCTATTACTCCTGCTGCGTATGGATTACCTATAAAAGATTCGTAGCTATACTTTTGAGACGTTAACGAATTTGCATTCATAACATCCAAATAAATAGGAACAGTACATATATCAGTCGCATCATCAGGAATTACTATTGCTGGGGTAGAAAGAACAGTAACTCCGTTTATTTTAACTCTATAAATAACGGAAGTCGCTATGGCTGTAGTACGCGCAGTAGTGGCCAAATATATACGAACAAAGCCATTTGCATCCAACGTGGCAGCGTTTACTGTAAAGCTTCCTATATCGGATTCAATCGCGGTACTGACTATAGTTAATAACGTGCCATCCCTTACCAGAAACTTAGGAGTTACTGCTGCGATACTAGAGCAAATAGAAGTTCCAGCGCCTATAGTAGCATTAGCAGAAGGTGTTGGAGAAAAACTGACAGCAAGGTGTGTAGCATCTGTTACTGCTGTGACAGTAACTACGTCAGAAAGCCTTCCTCCAATAGCGAGAGTGTCTCCTTCAAAAAAAGGAGCAGTGCTACCTACCGTAATATTATACGTAGCTGTTCCGTTTATCAGTGACAGATCTACGGCAAGTGTGGTGCACGAATCCGGAAACGCTGGC
>OFQZ01000072.1_pt1 | contig 38739 bp, 52 predicted proteins | sample 1543011 | NCBI WGS metagenome assembly OFQZ01 (sample SAMN07774216, study PRJEB24372) | wastewater metagenome | isolation source: Exp Tend NO 0WW | collected 2016-02 | reverse complement strand
TCCTAACTGTAGCCGGAGATGAGGGTGATGTGGTAACGATAAATGTAACTCAAGAGCTATTGCAATCAATCAACCTAGACACGGACATTGACGTTCAGCTTGACACCATCTCGAATAACAAAGACACCATCGCAGAGCGGGTTATAGCTCTCTATGATAAGGTGAAAGATGACCCACAAGTTGACCGTAGAAAGGTATTTGCTAAGATGCTCAAAGAGGGATTTCAGATCAAAAACCCTGAAACATACATGCTTGCACCAGAAGCTGTAGGAACGCAGCCAACACAAGGCGATGCACCACAGCCTACAGATATGGGAGCTCCAACAGATCAAATGCCAATGATGGGTAATGAGATGGCCCCCGATCCACAAGCAAATCCTTATGAGCAACCTTTGGGATGAAACCATAAACGAGAAAGGTGAATCGTCACTAAAGACGCATGAACTTAAAACACTATCAGTAGGGTGTCAAGAAGGCGGACACAACTTCGTATTCTCCGGTGGTTCACTCCGTGAGGCTGTATGTAAGAAGTGTCAGACAATAGTCCCCTTTATCCTCGGATACCATGAGATAGTCGATGGAAAACTACAAAAACTCAAAGTAGTGTAAAGAAACTACGCAATTCTTCTAAACTGTTCTTAGATAGAGCAACGCTTCGTTCATGGCGAGCGACTCTTTTAATAAACATTCATGACCAACACTCAATTATGAGCGAGTCAAACGATCTCCGCAGCACTATCGCGGAAAACATGGATAGTGAGAACGTTACAAACCCAACGGTTGAAACAAAACCAGAAGTCGTAGAGACTCCGCAGGAAAAACCTGTAGAGCAACCTCAAGAGACTAATCAGGAGAGTTTCAGTCAAAAGATAGATACCAAGGGGCTGACACCAGAGCAGCTCGATGAAGTCTATTCTAAGTACCAGAAGGCATATACCCAAAAGCGCCAAAAGGAAAAGGAAGAACTTCGCCAGTATCAAGAGAAGCTAAAGCAGTACGAGTCTCGCCCACAAGGTGAGATAACTCCCAAAGCAGCAGCAACTCAAGGTGCAGGAGAGCAGCGAGAGGTACAGCGTCAGTTTGATTTAGGGAACCTCTCTTTTGAGCAGTACACTCAAGCAATGCAGAGCTTCGCAATAGAAAATGCCGAGCGAATTGCAGAAAAAAAGTTTGAGGAACTAAGCGCAAAACGAGAAGACAGCTCAAACCAGGAGCAAATGCTTCAACGATTTAATTCGTTGGATGAACGGTTTGACCGAAAGTTTACGGATCCCGAATCACCTGAATACAACGAGATTAATAACTGGTTGTACTCGTCAGTCGCAAGTGAGCTTGGTCATGCCCTCCAAGCACATATAGACCGGACAGGATCATCAAGGGGATTTGACTCAGACGGTATGGCGAAAGAAGCAATAAAACGCTTCGATGGCTATATCGACTCAGTCGTGACGAACAAGATTAAGGAAAGTACGACAAATGCCCAGAACAAAGCCGTCGTTGTTGGTCGATCTACCCCGCAAGGCGGATCATCACCATCAAAGACAGTAGGATCACGCAACTTGCGTGAGCTTATCAACTCGAATATGGGTAGTTAATATTTAATTTTTACACAAAATGGCGACATGGAATTTAGGCGATGTAATCGCGTCCACTCTCCCCTCTTATGAGAAGGAGTTTAAGGATCAAGTTTTTAACCAACACGTTCTCCTCGATCACTACAAACAAAATGGTGGTGTCGTAGAGAAGTCAGGCGGATACGAAGTACGAGTACCTTTGATGACCACTTCTGGCACATCAGAATGGTTCGGTGGTACTGACGTTCTTAACGTTTCACCTATCAACACGCTCGATGCTGCTCAATACACTTGGAGAAACCTCAATGCTTCTATCGTCTTTACGAAGGATGATGAGCTCGCCAACAGTGGAAAAGAGCAGATTGTCGATCTGATTGAAGCTAAGATTCAGCAAGCAGAGCTGACGATCGCTGACAGTCTTAACGATGCTATGTTCAATGGAACTGGTGTCGAAGCACGTCCTCGATTCGTTGGTCTTGCAACTGCTGTCGGAACTGGAACTTACGGCGGAATCGCTGGCGGAACCTACACCGATTGGCAGAGTTATGTTGAAGCATCCGGAGCCACGTTGACCGTTGCCATGTTCAAAGTCATGCGTAACACCATCAACATCGGCGCAGGTGGTTCACCAGTCTCGATCTTTGTCACGACTCAGGCTCTGTTTGAAAAGTTGGAAGCTCTTTATACCCCAACCTATCAGATGAATCCTCTCGTCCAAGGCAAGGAAAGTAAGCGTATTGCAGATGTTGGATTTACCAACCTCGAATATGCAGGCGTACCTGTAGTCTTTGATCCTAAGTGTCCTTCGGGCACAGTGTTTGCTCTTAATACTAAGAACTCAAAACTCTTCGTACACAAAGATGCATTCATGGACAAGGGTCCAAAACTCAATCCAGTTGACCAACATGTCACCGTACAGCACATCGTTATACGTGCGACATTTGGAACCAACAGACGAAAGAGTCTTGGTAAGTTGACCGGTAAAACTGTTTAATTAATATTTATAGGGAGGGCGTGAAAACCCTCCCTGGAAAGGAAAATATGCAAGTCGGATCAGTAAACAGAGATAAATCAGAAAACGTTTATATCTCTGTAAAAAACGTAGAAGGTGCAACAATCACCGTAGGTTTGCCCGTTGGATATGCTCTTGGAGCAGCCTCTAACGATGGTGTGAACGCGGTTATTGCAAATGCAGCTGCTGATTTTCCAGGTTTCTTGGGAATCGCAGTCGCTGACATTCCAAATAACGAGTATGGTCGTATTCAAATCGCTGGATTTGTAAGTTCAATCTTACTGTCTAACGTCGGATCATCCATCACCATTAATGCAGGAGACCCATTAGTTCCAAGTGCCGCTGGATTCTTTTCAGGCGCACCGACCTATGCAAACTCAGGCTTTAAGTGGCTCGCAGCTCAGAACGTCCCAGTTGCTGTATCAGCAGCCGGATATGCGTCTGGACTTTTGAGAATGTAATAGCTACAATATAGCTATGATAAAAAACCTTGCGCTTTATAGCCCCTCCAGCAGTTTCCCGCAAGGTTCTGATGGGGGGTTTTTAGTGCCTTATACAAACCTATGATAAAGCGCATTGCCATGTCGATACCGAGTGAAGGGCATACCCTACCAGAGGCCTATGACAATCACCTGGTCTTGTCATTCCATCTTGGCAAACTACAAGAGCGATGGAAGAACGAGAACCGATCCATCCAGTACGAGTTCTACTGGTACACCGCAGGGAGGCTACTGACCGCACTGGCCAGAGAAAGACTGGTTCAGGAAGCTCTAAATGCAGGCATGGACTATATCGTCATGTACGACGATGACATGCTGCTACCTATAGACATGGTAGAGAGAATGATCGAAGACTTTGAAGCCAATCCTTACATAGACGTTCTAGCTCCGCTAGCGCACATGAGAAACCCTCCATACTATGCGGTGATCTACACCACCACGGAAGGATACGATGAGAAGGCACACCAGCCCTACTTCGCAAACAACTTTGTCAGAAACTATCCTAAAGATACTTTAATAGAATGTGATGCGGTGGGATTCGGCGGAGTGATGATAAAAATGGAGATGGTTAAAAGAATGAAACCACCCTACTTCTTCTCAACAACTGGATCAGGCGAGGATATATATTTCTGTATTAAATCTAAACAAGACGCAGGAGCGAGAATATTCATGGATACAAGGATTAAACTAGGTCATCTATCCACTCCGCAGATAATCGACGAAGCTTTTTACGAGAAATGGATCAAAGAAAACAAGCACGAGGCGGAAGAATTACCACACAAATATTTGAGGGAAACACAATAATGCACGCACTAGACATCATAATACCCAGCTTCAATAATTTTGAATACCTCCGTCCTTGTCTTGAGTCCATATTAAGAAACAAAACATCACAGGGACTGTTTCATGTCTACGTTGTAAACAACGGACACAAAAATAGCTGTGATTGGATCAATAGTCCGGACATAACTGTATTCAATACGGAGTCAAATCTAGGATGGGAAGGTGGATTAGAGTATGCCCTGGATAAAACCTCTGCACCTTACGTCATGTTTTTGAATGATGATGTCCTGATCCCACCAGCCTCTATGATGTGGATCAATCAACTGCTACAACACTTTATAAGTGACGAAGTTGGCGCTGTGGGTCCATCCTCTAACGTGGTGATGGGGTTGCAAAATATATTCCATCAAACCGACCTAAATGTATTTACGGCAAAATACTTAATAGGCTTCTGCTTCATGACCAGACGAAAAACCATACTAGAGGTCGGAGGGATAGACGCGTCCCTTCCAGGTGGGGATGACCTGGACATGTCTATACGCCTTCGTGATGCTGGATACAGACTCATAGTTGATAAGAACGTATTTGTATACCATCATGGATTCAAGACCGGAACCAGGATAAATGGCGATGCACAAAAGATGAACGGCTGGAACTCATTTGAAATGATCGAGAAAACCAACCATGCAATCATACGAAAGCACGGATTTAAGAAGTGGTGGGAATGTATAAAGGGTGGGTTTGATCTTCCATCAGTTGTTCAGACACCTACTCACGATTCGGAGGGTGATGTTATTAGAAAACACATCATTGGAGAAAAGATCCTTGACCTCGGTTGTGGGGGTAACAAAACTGTACCTCATGCAATAGGTGTTGATATGATCGCCAAAAACGACTTTATTGACACACTAGCTAACACCGTATCTTCCGCAGATGTTAATGCTGACATTACACAGCCACTACCATTCGATGAGAATAGTGTCGATACTATCATCGCTCGGCACATAGTAGAACACCTGATGGATTCTGTGACCATCCTAAAGCACTGGAGAACACTCTTGAAGGTAAACGGACGACTAATCATCGCTGTACCCAACAACGCCATACACAAGTCAATCCCTATGAACGTTGAACACGTACACGGATTCGATCCAGTCTCTATGAAGTCGCTGCTAGAAGTATGTGGATTTAGGGTTATAGAACAACTAGACGGAGGAAATACCATATCATTTATTACAGTTTGCGAAAAAATATGAAACACGCCATCTGGTACGAAAACAGTTACGGTAGAAATGATGGTAGTCCCCTCTACTATTTCAACGTGCTAAAGAATCAGATGAAACTAGACATAAAGCACCTGGCCCCACACGGAGATACCTCTCAATTCGGAAAGTTTGACTATCACTGGTGGATTGACTGGGGCGAGGACGGGCTACCCTGGAAAGAATGGGAAATACCTAAAGATGGCGGTAGAACGATCTATGTAGGATCTGACACACATCTAGGGAAAGACTATCGATTCAAAAAAGCAGAGAAGTTTGATTATGTATTTTTCAATCAAAAGGATGCGGTAGAGGAGTACAACAAGACACACGATAACAAAGCCATATGGCTCCCACACGCTGCTGAACCAAAGGCGTACCCGAACATCAATATCATTAAAAAATATGACGTAGGATTTGTCGGTCATGTACAAGAGACACCTAACTACAACGGCATTACGAGAGTTGACGCGCTAGATAGGCTATTCAAGGAGTTTCCCAACTTCTACTACGGGTCACGACACCCAGGCTTCCCTGAAAAGAACCTATTTGAAGATGCTGCTAAAAAGTTTAGTATGAGCAAGGTAGTGTTCAATATATCAATCAAGGGGGACCTGAATATGAGATTTTCAGAGGTGTTGATGACTGGCTCATTTTTACTTACTAATAAGATACCTATCCTTACTGATCTGGAGAAAGAGTACGGATTCAAAGAGGGCATTCACTATGTAACATATGAAACTTTAGATGAGATGGTGAGCAAAGCTCAATATTTTATAGATCACGACGACGAACGGGAACGGATTGCGAAGGCTGGTTATGATCTTGCCATAACAAACATGACCTACTCAGAAAGGGTTAAGTCTGTTGCTAGTTTAGTTGGTTTCACGTTAACCATTCCTGGCTGATGAATTCTTACGTGTTCTGCCCTAGTAACTATTTGGAGATTCTCGATTCTGTTGTCTGATTTATCTTCGTTTACATGATGTACTATCTCTGATAGTGATAGCTTTCTTCCTAAGTGTTTTTCCATCACTAAGCGATGTTCAAATATGTATTTTCTTGGGTTCCTGTTTGTCAGAATTAGTATATATCCACTAGCACATTCAGCTCGTCCATTGTTCCAACGGTTGTGGTCTTTCCCAAACCTTTTAACAGACCTATTTCCGCAAATAATAGTGCAATGTTTTATACGCTTTCCAAATCTTAGTGATTTGGTCCCGCAACCTTGGCAGAAATGTTCTTCCCATTTTCTCCATTCTAAGAAATCTCCAGTTTTTCTGTGAGCTGTAAATGGTTCATGCCAAAAACCAACGGACCTTTGCACCCATGTGTTAGGTTTATTTGAAAAGAGCATATATCTGATTATATATGAGAGTATTTGAAATACAACAACAAAAAATACAGTAGTGTAAAGAAACCTACGTAATGCGTCATAATTTGGATAATACTAGTTATTTATCCTATGGCAAACTTCATCGAATATGCGTCCAAGGCTCAAACTGAGCTTAATATTGAGTTACAAAGGCTCTCAGATAGAGACAGTGAGCTGTCGCTTAAATCCTCAGCACAATTCGCTCGTGAGGCACAACTTGATGCCCGTGAGGTAGAGGTAACTGCAAAAGAGAAAGAGATGCAGATGAAAAAAGAAGAATTGACCATGTGGGAGAGTAAGAAAATTAGAGAGGAAGAAGTGCAAAAGATGTTTGACACAGCCAACGCCAAGGAAGAGGAATCAAAAAAAAGACTCAAGAATGCACAAGACGCACTCATTGAAGCGGGTCAGAAAATAGAAGAACTTTCTAAAAGAGAGATGCTCCTCGTTGAGCGAGAAAAGTCATATCGAGAAGAAGTGCGAAATGAAATGATGACACGGTTTTTAGGAGTTAAATAACTACCCATGGCCAAAACGCTCCTACAGCTCCAAACGAGCCTAGCCTACCGAATGATGGAAGATACCGTGCCTAGTGGCACAGGTGAGCTTCTCCGTAGAAAGAGCTTCATTAATGAAGCCTACCGTTCAATAATGCGCGAGCACTATTGGTGGTTCACCGAGGCCACGGACACGTTTAACTCGGTAGCTGCTCAAGCGTCATACACTACAGCAGATGGAGTACCGGCTGATCTCCGAGCAATACTAGAGCTTAGAGTATCAGGCAGACTGTATAACCCCCTAACTCAAGATAGGGGAATGTCAGCAATAACCACTCCTTATAACGGATACTCAGAGTCATTCTTCGTATTTGCAGGCAGTATCTACTTCGTCCCACCTATCGCTACATCAGGCACTGACACCATAGCCATAAAGTACTACAAAACACACGCTGAACTATCAGCAAACACCGATACTATTCTGATCCCAGATATTTATTCCGATGCCATCGTTGCGTATGCGTATGCACGAACAATAGGCGGAGAGGGCGAGCGAGGATCATCAGGAGATGGATTCGCTGAATATTCAGAGATTATGAAGAACATGCGAGAAGAACAAAACAAATATTTATTTGCAATTAAATCAAGCGGCAACTCGCTTGAGGCAGAATACCCATGACATGCCTACCATCACTAAGATACAAAATCCAAAAAGTCAGGTCGAGTCAATCACAGGCTTCATAGGTGGTGGGAATACCTTTCAAGACGAGACAGTCATCAAAGAAACCGAGCTGACAAAGTTCAAGAATATTCTTCTATCAGTTGATGGCATAGAACCCCGACCAGGATCACTGAACTACGGAGGGACTCAGGACTCACGGGTGAGGGGACTGGCCCCATTCTACAAAGCTGACGGCACACGAAAACTTCTCAGATTCTCTGGAGGAAAAATCTACTACAAAAACGGTTCCTCATGGACGCAGATAGGATCAGATACGTGGACCACAGACACGAATATGAATATGTTACAGGTGCGAAACAACATGTACTTATTCAATGCCACGGAGGTACTGCGATACACAGACGGATCAACAATAACCTCATTCACAACCCTAGCCACTCCAACGGGCCTAGCAGTAGTTACACAGGGGACAGCAGGTACTACAACATACTCATATCGTGTTTCAGCGTTCAACTCAGTTGGAGAAACCTTAGCTTGCGCCTCAGTCGCTATAGCAACCGGAAACGCAACCCTAGACACGACAAACTACAACAAACTAACGTGGAACACAGTCGCAGGCGCAACTGGATACAACGTCTACGGACGCAAGGCAACGGGGCTCGGAGAAACGTACCTGACCACAGTATACGTCCTTCTGTACAATGACACAGCTACGACCGCTGCAGGCGATTATTTAGCACCTTCCAACGTCACCTTGCCCCCAGAGGCAAACTCTACTACAGGCATTACGTGTGCTAAAGGTGTATTCTCACAATCACGCATCTTTGCAGCCGGAGATCCCCTAAACCCATCACGCTTGTACTACGGAGGCGCAGGATCGAACATAAACACCTTCTACTTCTCAGACAACGGTGGTGGCGCTACGGATATATTCAAAGACGATGGATCAGTGATCCGAGACATCCTTCCGTATCAAGGCGGGGTCATTGTGTGGAAGGACACCGCAATCTACAAGTTCTACTTGAACTCATTAGGGCAGCCAACGCTTGAGGAAATAACAAGAGCCTTCGGAGGTATTTCGTGGAGAGGATCAAAGCACGTAGAAAATGACGTGATCTTCCCCACAAAAAAGGATGGTAGACTGGCGTTCTACTCTCTAGGAAATCAGCAGAACTACTCATCAAACATACTCCGTACTAATGAGTTGACCATAAAAGTAGCTCCCAATCTAGCTGATGTTAACGTAGCAAAACTACAGTACGCGGCATCATTCTATTCCAACAACATTTATGGGTGTGCTATAGCTACAGAATCATCTACAACGAACGATCGTACATGGTGTTTAGATACCCGATTCGGGTCATGGGTACACTGGGACGGAATGAGTCCAAATTGTTTCAGCGAGTACACAGACACAGATGGAACCCAAAAGATGTACTTCGGGTCAGACACGACAGGATACGTAGTTGAGATGTTTACCGATGACAGAAATGATAATGGAGTATCAATATCCGTGCAGTGTGCAACCAAATCATTCAATCAAAAGGCTTGGCAATACTACAAGAAGTATTTGAATCCTACTATTCAGCTAAAAAACGTCACCAGAACCGCAGCCATCGAGGGAGATATTATTGTTGACGGAGTAACGATCAATGGCAACTTTACCGTGAACCAACAAACAACGGGAGGGGGAGGAGCAGGGGCGATAATTCCAGGATTCTTCATCCCAGGAACCTCAGCAGGAGAAACGAGCGCGGGTGGTGCATCAGCAGATACCATAGTAGAGCTTGCGTATATGTCACGAGCAAGATCAATAAAGTTTGAGTTTAGATCTGACACGCTTAACGCTAGATACAAAATACTGTCGCTTTCATTTATGTATATGATCCTTGAAAGCAAAAGACTACCATCATCAGTAAGGCAGTATATTAGCTAATTGTAAAGTTTTACCAATATTTAAGCATAATCTAATCATGGCATACACTTCTGCGAACGAATATCTAAAAGTACTCGAAGAAATCCTTAAAAAGAATAAAGGAACGCGGGTAAATACGCTCTATGACACCGCATCTAACGTACCGGACCAGCTACAGCTTGCCAGTCCTCTAGTCAAGAAACAGCAAGAGGATTTGTCAATGACCCCAGACTCTATAGATCAACTTAAATATGACGTTCCACAGGCTAGACCCATTACGCAACCAACTGCACGAGCTCAGACTCCAGGCGATGTGCTTGGTGCAACAGCGCAAAATCAGAGAGCCCCTTATCAAAACTACGATACACAAGGAAACCCAATTGCCTTACCAGAAATCCCCCAGGGATTCGAGTTTCAACAGACGGTAGATGAGAATGGAAATGCTATTTACGGTCCTCAGTTGCCGGAGAAAATAACAGGCATCGAAAGTTCACTTAGCGAATTAGGCCCGTACTTTGATGGACGATCGCTTAATACTGCTAATGATTATCTAGTCCAAGCTCGTGCAGCACTAGCAGCAGGAGACTTTGAGGCAGGAAATCTGTATGCAGACCTAGCAAAGCAAATGATCGATGATACCAATTTGAAGATGGACAACTTGTACGCCTCATCTCCTGAGCTTTCCCAACTTCACAATGCATCAAAAGAACAACCACAGCCACAACAGCAATCAAATGTATTCCAAAATGCATCCAACGGAGTCGCTGATTTAATTGAAAAGGTAAAGCCAACCGGAGACTATGGACTTGGTATAACTGAACTTATGCGGGGCGATGTGAAAGGCGCAAAGAACGAGTATGCATCAAATATAAACAAACTTAATCCTACGGGTAACTTTGATCTGGGTATCACTGAAACCCTACAAGATCATCCCCTTCTTGCCCTAGAAAAACAGAGACAAACTGCGCAAAACATAGGTAATACTGTAGGTAACATTGGCAAGGCAACCGGACTGCCAGAGATGGGTGTATCAGAGTTTATATCTCAGCTACCAAACTTATTCAATAAACCAGTCTTGGCTGCAGAAATAGGTCAACCTGAACGACGGCAACAGCAAAACGTATTCCAGAACGCACTAGCCCAAGCAGGGCAAGGAGTCTCAGGACTAACCAGCTCACTAGGTGATGCTTTGGGGAATATATTCAAGAAAAAAGAACTCGCAAATATAGGGAATAAAAACGTCATCGGAGAAGACACGGGTGGAGCCATAGCCTCAAACCTTGGAGATATAAAATCATCATCAGGCGGTAATGCCTCAAACAATCAAGATGCCTTCTTCAAAGGTGGTGGATTTGATATATACAGAGATCAGTTAAATCCAGAGGTCACTAAAGGGTATCGTGGAGCCCTAGATCCTAATCTATTCAAGTCAACTTTCTTTGAGAACCCTGATAACGTAGCTAATGTATTTGGTAAAACCGCAATGGGTAAAGATGCTACCGGAAAGTACAAGTCGTACATGAGTACACAGTATCCTATAAAGCCAGGTGGAGAAAGTCCAACAATCACAAAGAGTGAGAAATACCTATCAAGCTATGACGGACTCTATGACGGAGATCAGTACTGGAAAGATGCCTTCTCAGCTCGTGGTGAGGATGTAAATAGTGGCGCAGGTAAGGCTTTCCAACAGCGTGAGCAACAGAACATGAAGGATTGGACATGGGAGGAACCAAACCAGATCTATTATGATAACCAATACAACAAGTCTGTACTCGATAGTATCCCAGACGTTTTACAATCAGACTTCTCATTTAAGGCTCCACGGAGCTTCGGAAATGCCATGATGTCTACTCCTCCACAGGGATTGTATCAGCCCGTCAAGGGTGATGTTACCGCTAAAGAGGACTATTCAAAAGCCCGATCAATCCCTCAGATTCCGTCGTCTAATGTATTCACTCCTAAAGGACAGCTACAAAGTGTTCCGTCTGTACTAGGCGCGTCTATTTCACGACCTCCAACACCGAAGCCAACGCCTCCGATCATGTCAAGGCCAGCTCCCCCACAGGCGAATGCTTCATATAACGGACAGTCGGTATATAACCCTCCAGCAGCGTCACGGCCATCAGCGCCCTCTGCTCCAGCATCCCGTCCGTCAGCAGCACCAACTCCAGCTCCGACACCACGACCAACGTATAGCGCACCTGCTCCTTCTCGTCCTAGCTATACCCCTCCAGCTCCTTCTCGTCCTGCACCAGCACCGAGACCAGCGCCTACTCCGGCTCCGAGACCAGCACCAGCTCCAAGGCCACAGGCTGCGCAAACTAACGTATTCCAAAACCTCATAAATTATCTATTTGGAAGGAGATAACCATGCAAAACGTATTTTCGAAACTATCATCATATTTCACACCGCAGGTAAAAAATAGACTTGCCCAGGCTACAGGGTGGACGAGTTACCCATCTGAACAGAAGCCAAATCAGACCGTGGCCTCAAGTAATCTATTAAGAAATGCGATGGGTCTAGGCACTGCAGCAGCTAAAGGCTATTCTGCAGCAAACCAAACTATGGCTCCTAAAGTCACGCCCGTTAAACCTCCAGCAGTTGCAGCGTCAGCATACAAGCCCCCAGCTATAAATCCTCCATCTATAAATCCTCCATCAATGAATGCTCCTAGTCCACAACCGACAGCTTATGATGCATACAATCAAAAATACAACGCAGCATTGCTACAGTCTAAGGCTCGAAAAGAGCAAGAGGCAGCAGCTAACAAGGCTGAGGACGAGAGACAAGCACAAGAGCAATATGACGTAAACAAGGGAACGTACACCACAGCTAGAACTAATCTGGATCAGCTTATGAGTGGATTTAGAGATCGTATTGCAGCCGGAGATGCACGATTGGCTCAGCAAGCAGGACAAAACCGAGAGAGAGCAACAACCGCATCGGGTGAGAATCAGCGACAACTTGCCATTGATCGTAGACAGGCAATGAACGACACTGAGAAGCGATACGCAGCTCTAGGAACGCTTGATTCGTATGGTACAGGATCATTCCAATCAGCAGTAGAAAACAAAGACTCTGACTTTTTGAGACTAACCGCAAAGAACAAGCAGGACAATGAATACGCCCTGCAAGAGATAGACAATAAACTGTTCGACGCAAAAGCTAGCAGCCAAGAGCGCCTCGCAACCGAGGAAGGTAAGTACAACGATGCTGTTGCTCAGATCCAGACACAACTAGCAGGAAATGAAGTTGACAAGGCACGAGCACTGAGAGCAGCTTCGATGCTCTATCAACAGAGGACGGGGGCGATAAATGACGAGTTTGATAGCATTACGCTCGCAGCCGAGAAGGAGAAGGCCGATATACAGCAGAAACTGCAAGCAGCATCGATGGATGAGCAGAAACTGAGAAGTCTATTCACCAGTGCTTCACCGGACTTCCTAAAGACAGGTCAGCCAACAACTGCTGAGGACCAATTCCTTATCTTTAAGTATCCAAAAGAGGCTGAGGCTTATGCCAAGATGCTTGGTGGTGGTAAATCTACGTTAACTGCTGCGCAAGAAAACAAGGTACAACTAGCCAATTCAGGATTAAGAGCATTGTCAGAAATTGAACAGATGATTCAAAAAGATCCAAACAAGATATTTATGAACGCCCTACCTGGTCAGCTAGGTGCTAGAGATTATAGTAGTGCAGCCTTTAGAGCTGTTGAGGGCTTGCTAAGAGCCCGATCAGGTGCTGCCATCCCAGAAACAGAGGTTGTACGGTACATGAACGCAAACCTTCCGAGGGTTGGTGATAATGAGTCTGACATAAGATACAAACTGGATGCGTTCAAAAAAGACTTACAAGATGTGGCAAATAGTGGTAGTTTAATGGCCAGTCAATCAGCTAGTGGGAATAAAGTGACGGTCGTTTCACCTGAGGGGGTTGAGGGAACGATGGACAAGTCAGAGCTTCAAGAGGCAATAAATAACGGTTATAGACTAAAGTAATATGTATACTCCAAAGAGCTTTATCCCATCAGTTTCGGGAAATGGATACAAACCAAAGAGCTTTGTTCCTACATCCTCTGGTGGCTATTCCCCAGACATGTCTCAAGCAGACTATCTAGGGGGTACTGTTGGCAATATTTTGCCCTCTGCGGGCAAGATGGCGCTTGGGATGGGTGAAGCTGCTATAAATGCTCTAAATCCTGACCTAAGCAAAAATACGATTGCTAATATGAGTCGGTTGGGTATGGGGGTAGTGCAAAAGATCGATCCAACACAAGGAAAACTAATCTCAAAAGCTACACAAGTCTTAAACCCCGCAACAATGTATGACCGATACACGGGCGCATCCACCGACTACCAGCCACAAGCTGAGGCTGTGGGCAAGTTCTACAAGGACAGATATGGAGGGGTGGATAACATAAAAAAATCACTATACGAAGATCCGACCGGAGTAGCCCTTGATGCAGCAACGGTGCTGTCTGGAGCCGGAGGACTGGTTAAAGGCGCAGGAACCCTGTCAAAAAGTGCAAGAATTGCACAAATTGGACGAGGACTGGAGACTGCTGGAGAAGTAGTAAACCCCCTGACCTATGCGGGAAAAGCTTCAGGAGTTGCGACAAAACCTCTATCAAAAGCATCAGACTGGTTTGCTAAACAAGCAGAATCACTACCAACAAGAGGCATGGGAAATCCAATGAAAATTAAGGACGTAAAAAGTGTATCCCCAATGCCTGTTGATGAGTTGTTTAACAAATACAGCACATGGGATAGATCACCAGAGAGCTTTCAGGCAGGGATTGATGCAGCAATGGTTAAGGGTAAAGAACTTGCAAAGGGAGCAACAGCTTCGGGAAGTAAGGTTGATCTCCTAAAAGCACTAAAATCAATCGATGATGAGATTTCACAACTAGCTCAAAAAGCAAAAACATCCGATAAAGCTGCTGCAATGGTTGACGAGCTTATGAGGAGAAGGAAAATGCTTGTTGATTCGGTGAGTCAAAATGGATATACCCCCCTTAAAGTAGATCCAAGCAAAATAACAGAGATAAAGCAAAACTTTCAATCGGATGTTCCGTCTACTCAGTTCGGTCAACCGATGAGTGAGATGAATAAAGCAGCAGGGACAAAGAAAGCATATCGATCTCTTATTTCAGGTATCGAAGAAGCTGTGCCAGGTACTAAAAACCTTGGTAGAGAGGAGTCGGCGCTTATTAAACTCAAGGAAATCGCAGACAATCAAGTCGCTAGACAGTCAGCAAAACAGAACATAAACCTCCAAAGATTGGGAGGAGCTGGACTCGGTGGTCTAATTGGAGGAGTACCAGGTGCTATACAGGGCTATGTACTCGAACAGCTTGCGAACTCACCCCAATTCTTACAGCTAATGACCAAGGGGACAAGAGCAGCAAGTAAGGTCAAGCTACCCAAAACTAATATTTTCAGCAAACTAGTCAAAGGCGCACAGATAAACAGGATGGTCAACCCTAAGTAATGTAAAGAAAAATCGTTATTTCGTCATAATTCAACTATATGTCAACCTTCAAATACTTACCCCAATACTTCTCTACAACTCTTAACGTAGGAGGCGGAATTGACGCTTCTCAAACTACGGGAATAGTTTTATTGTCCGTAAGTGGTGTAGACATCACAAAACCAGGTCAAATCTGTATATCTTACTCAGATCCCCTCGATACAGGTGTCGCAGAGTGGATTAATTATACTTCGATCAATGGATCAAATGAGTTGGTTGGAGTAACCAGAGGCTGTGAAGGGTATTCAGCACGCACACACCTTCCTAGTGCAGTTATTCAGTTTACGCTGTCAGCAACACACCTTAACGATCTAACCGATGTGGTAAACGGAATAAAGGCTAAGGATTTGATAACAACTGCAGGAGGGACAACGGTCTACACTCTAACCCCTACACCAGCAGTAGGAGCCTACGTAACTGGCCAGGAGTTTAATATCAAGATGAACGCCACCAACACAGGTGCATCTACGATCAACGTCTCAGGACTGGGTGCAAAATCACTCACTAAAGGCGGAGCTACCGCGCTCGCATCGGGTGATCTCCTTATTGATGCGGCGTACAAGATAGTTTATGACGGCACGCAGTTTCAGGTGTCGGGCATCAACAGTTCTACGACCGCAGCCACTCGTGCAGAGAACGCAACGGGTACGAGCAACACGCTCATGCTAACCCCACAGAATACGCATGAGTTTCACGTCCCACCTCAAGGCTTCCTCTACAACGGTAAAATCGTCCCCTCAGTAGCATCAAACAACTTGACAGTAGCCCTCAAAGGACTGGACGGAAACGACCCATCAGCGACTAATCCAGTATATGTACGTATCGGGGACACGATAAGAACAATCACCGCAGCCCTATCAGTCACGAAGAATGCAGGGACTAACTGGTGTAATTCTGGAGCAACTGGACTTGCTACATTTGAGATTGATTACTTCGTATATCTAGGTTACAACGCTACTGACGGAGTGGTTATTGGATTTTCTCGTATTCCAGGATCCTCCCAGTACAATGACTTCTCAACCACCACAACGAACGAAAAATATTGTGCCATATCAACAATAACAACCGCAGCAGCAACTGATTATTACGAGGTGATAGGACGTTTTGCAGCAACTTTGTCCGCAACGGCAGCATTTAACTGGTCAGTGCCTACCTTCAACTCAATAAATCTGATTCAGAGACCTATTTTTGAGACCAGGTTCCTTACCTATACCCCCACTCTGACGTGGACTGCTGGTGTTGCCCCTTCTGGATCACCTGGCATTAACACACACAACTACAAGATCACCTATAAGAACATGCAAGTATCGAACTTCGTTGATGGATATACCGCTGGCACAACTGTAACCCGTGTGCAGATTTCGACACCAATATTGCCTTCGGGATACTTTGTAAACTCTGGTCAAATAACAGCCTCAGACACCCCAAACTCTACAACTGGATATGTAGCATCTGGCGGTGGTATGAACCTATTTTGCACATCAGCATCTGCTACACGCTTTACCAATACGGCGCTATTTAGTATCTAACCCATGACCACTCAACTAACCACATTCATAGCTCGCTGGTACAACTGCTTTGCGGACTGGGATGGTGTGTATGGGGCTCAGTGCTTTGACCTCATCCAATTCTGGTCAGCAGAGCTACAGGGCGGATGGATACCAGGACTACTCGCCAAGGACATCATGGATCAAAACCTACCCAACTACGACAAGATCTGGAACGGACCCGATAACATCCCTCAAGAGGGAGATATTGTGGTCTGGGGTGGAGGGATCAATGGTGGACTCGGACACACCGCAATCGCCACAGGTAAGGGTGATGTGTGGACGTTTCAGACGTTTAGTCAAAACGATCCTGTAGGCTCTCCATGTGTCTATAGAACATACGCATACTCCTACGTACGTGGCTGGCTTAGACGCAAGGTAGCAACACCAAATGCAGATGAATACGTCTCAAGGCTCACCCAAGCCCTAGTCAGTGCAGAGAATGCGATAGACTCAGGTGAACAGGTAGGCGACAAACAATGGAAAACAAAGAATAAAGCAAATAAGGCCAAGTTACTATCCCTAGCAGGGAGGTTGTAGAAAATGAAAAAAATGATAGATCCAACACCAACACCACCTCAAATATTCACCGAGTACGTCCTTGGTCTTAAAACAGGGCATGTAGTCGCAGGTATGTTTGCGGGCTTCGTCCGTAACGTCCTTGCTCCTGAGAAAGATCATACACTCGGTCAAAATATCATGGCAACCATAGCGGGAGCAGTTTCAGCAGGTTATTTGACCGTACCCATCATTCACTATCTTAAAATATCTGGTGAGTTTGAAAATAGTGCAGCTTTCGTAGTGGGACTAATCTCTATGCAATTGGTAAATTCATTTATTAAAGTATCAAAACAACTTGATTTTCGTAACCTATTTACCAATTTTATAAAAAAATGAACACGGTCCCATTGTTCGCGTCGGTAGTTTCAGTTGTAGTTCAGGCCATTAAAGCCTTGGTTAAAGATCGCCTTCCTGATGAGGTGTACCCCGTATTTGCCCTCATTTTGGGCGTAGGACTGTCTTTGCTCATGAAAGGATCAGTTGTGGAGGGAATCACCATCGGACTATCAGCAATGGGTATCTACGCAGTTGCAAAACACACTGCTTTGGGGCTTAACAAGGTGTTTCCAAACTAAGCTATAGGTTGATCTGACAAGTAAAACATACTATATATCCCCAAACATTAGCAATTAGTCGTCTTATCTGCTACTTTTGAACAAAGTCCAGGTGGGACGCTACACAAAGCCCCTATGTCAAAAGATACTCCGGTTCCAACCCTCTATGGCGCTAGTTGGTGCATCCCCTGTAAGAAATTGAAAGAATGGCTCGACAAAAAACATATCCCATATAGATACGTAGATGTTGAGACTTTGGACGGTGGACAGGAGGAATTGGATCGAAATAACATCAGCTCAATCCCCACTCTGGTAGTCGGGAATGTGCGACTACATAGTCCATCAGACGAAGAATTATCACGGGTATTCGTGTAAACATTTTTATATTAGCGCGTACACTTTTAGTATGGCAGATTCTATAAAGTCAACCTCGGAAATAAACGTCCACGGTCAGGTAGTTGTCAATCCTGATGGGTCAAATATAGGGTCACAGCTGCGAGATGACGATTCGCTTATGCTCCTTCGTGATATACGGAAACTCCTGAAAGCGAGTGCATATAAAGACGTAGGCGATAGACAGATAGTCAAGATTGGAGCACTGGGAGGTATTTCAGGTGGAGCTGAGGTAACAACAACTATGCCCGTATCAGGCTCAGTTACTGCTACCGTAGCCTCAACGACAATCACCGCAGTAGGAGGATTTGATGCAAGATTTCAACTATACGATATAGCTCGTGTTAAATACGCCACTGGTATGAGGGCAAACCTATTACTTTCTTAATATGCCAATTACTAACAACAACAAAAAACAAATCGATTTACCAGTGTGGGAAGGACTTAATTTCTTTCCTGCTGCCAACTCAGCGATAAGTGAAATGACCACCGTAGAGACACCAGATCAGAGATATATCTACATGATGGTCTCCTCGTTATTCTGGAGATATGACACGTACACCGATGTCTGGACCTCGCTCGCTGCTCCCGTCACTGCTCCGCTGCTTATCCTTTCACTAAAGTTCCTCCCCTACTTCTCTTACGCAGGACAGGTTGTGGCTGGAGGAGCAACAACAATCCAAGGACCTTTCCTACAAGGAAACACATTCGTTGGAAAGAAAATCAGAATTACATACGGAACAGGAGTTGGACAAGAACGGAATGTCTTGTCTGTTGCAGACGCAGTAATAGCGGACTCAGGCATCGCCACTACAGGATCGACAACCGCAGTAACTGATACTACTAAAAAGTGGGACATCAATCAATGGACTGGATATACGCTGAAAATAGTGAACTTTGTTGGACAAGCACAATATAGAAAGATTCTCTATAACTCAGCCACCGTTCTAACTGTATCAGACCCACTATGGCAGCCATCAGCACAAAGGGAGAATATGCCTTTCGTAACTGCTCCAACTACCGCATCTATTTATACGATTGAAAGTAACATACTTACTGTAGACTCAGCGTGGACAACCAACCCAGACAGTAGTTCAAAGTTTAGAGTATTGACAGGCGGAGTGGCTGCTTTTTCTACAACATCTGGTGCACCTTTCCAGACACTGCAAATATACGATATTGCAAGTGATATGTGGATTACTCGTTCAGCTCAGCAGGGACTACTGCTTGCAGCTGGAGCAGTCGCGAACGACATTTCATTTACGAGACTTGATGAGGGAGAGGTTACAGGATACCAGTACGACAGTGGGACAGCCACGGTAACAGGCTCATCAACCACAACGCTCGGAGACACGACCAAAACCTGGACGGTAGATCAATGGGCCAACTATGAGGTAAAAATCACCGCAGGTGCAGGGGTGGGAACTGAAAAGAGAATACTCGGAAACACGGCATCAGTCTTGTACCTAGACGGAGCAATAACTACACCAGACGCAACATCTACGTACTACATACGACCATATAAAGAACTCTTTTATGCTTCTGGATGGGCTCTATCTTCAATGTTAGGATACGACTCAGACTATGATATGTGGTGTCAGGGATTCCCCTCAGAGGGTGGTCTTGCCAACATCATGTCAGTGAGTAAACCAAACAGTTGGCCTATCGCATGTACTGCAGTTAGAGCAGTAAATGGTATTAAAACGATTCTAGCAGCTCCTACCGCAGGAGGATCTGGATACACCGTGGGAGATGTGCTTACGTGTAACCAAACGGGTACGGGTGGACTTTTGATCGTCACCTCTACTACTGGGGCTGGAGTGGTAACAGGACTCAAAATACAGAAATGTGGAACGAACTACGCAATAGCATCAGGACGAACCACAACAGGTGGCACGGGAACTGGGTGTACTTTTGAAATCACAGCGTTAGGGACTATTGGAACGATAACCACAGCCTTCTCACACAACTTCCATGCAGGTGATTCAATCACATTCAAAGGAGCAGATGTAGCTACCGCAGCTTGGAACGCTACCTATACGGTACTGGGAACCTCAGGACTTACGGTGTTTGATGTGGAAACAACAGCAGCAGCAACAGCAGTTGCACTCACCGCTCAATCAACGTCTGTAATCGTAGACGCTTCTAAGACATGGACAGTCAACGAACACGCGGGCAAGATTGTTCAGTTGAGTCTCACTGGACTCACCGGAACGAGTCTCATGAGAAAGATAACCTCTAACACCGCTACCGCACTAACACTTTACGGATCAGCGCTCGGAGTAGCAGCAGCAGAAGGTACAGGACGATATATAATTCACGATCAAGACGCATTTGGACGAGCAGTACAGGAAAAGAATCCTGTAAGAACGAATACAGGCTGGTGTACGTCATCGGTAGGAAACACCATCCTGACAGACTCTACAAAAGCATGGAGAGGAAATCAGTGGTTAGGATACAAAGTCAAAGCAATCTGTGGAACAGGATACAATATCGCCGAGGCCACTATAACCTCTAATACCGCTACTACACTCGTGGTTTCTGGAGGATTTGGATATACGCCTGACGCAACGACCAAATATATTATTCAAGATACATTCGGAGTACCTACCACGGTCACCAACACAACTAACGCCGTGGTGACAGACACCACAAAACTGTGGGGAGTCAATCAATGGGCTGGATTCAAGATCAGAATCACCGGAGGAGAAGGTGCCGGACAAGAGGCGACCATCACCTCAAACACTGCTACAGCACTGACCATAACAGGTGTGTTTACAACCGCCCCCGTAGCCAACTCATCGACCTATACCATACTCGGAGTCCCCGCAAGAGGCACAGGACACGAATTGACATGGATTTCTAACGGAACCACAAATAAAGGTAAATACATCATTTCTCCACGTGGAGGAGCAACGAACTTGTGGGATAGGTACAACATCAGCACTAATACGTACGATCTAACATTCGCGTGTAAACCTGATACTGAAACACTTGGACTTGGTTCAATGTACGCGTATGACGGAACAGATAGGATCTATTTCCACAAAGATGCAACGGGAAAACTTTTCTACCTTGACCTGACCACATATCGTATTGAGCCATCTGGATTCGTGCCGTACACCCTGAACTCCAACATCGGAGCAGCAGTAAACGGAAACAGGATGGAAGTAGTCCAGACAACCGATGGACTTAAATATCTCTATATCATGAAACACACCGGAGCAGCGTTGTCAGCGACAGGTGGGGGTACTGAGTTTTACAGAACATTGATATTCTTTTAACATGAGCCAAATCTCAGGTCAACCATACCCATGTGCGGGTACAAAACCATTTATTGAGGTGTACCAAATCATCCAGGAGATACAGAAGTTATCTGATGTCAATGATAGCCCTAAAACAAGCTAGAACATACTTTTCGTGGAGAGTGGCTAAGGATATGAGATACTTATGTGAGACACATAAAGTGAAAGCTCTTAAAAGAAGAAGTCAATGGTATGTAGATGTTAGGTCTGTGATCGCTTACATCAATGGAAAAACATAGACCCCCACCAAAAGAGAAGCCCAAAGAGTCCACCGAAGGTACGGTGTTTGACTACTCTACTTTAACCGAAGATTTTTCTGCGTACAACCTCCCCGACTCAACACTATCATGCGACAAACCTGACCACGCTCAACGCTCGCTCGTCAACGATCCGACTCACTCTAAACATTGGGGTAAAAACCCACCAAAATAATCATGGAAGAAGCGCCAAAATACCAGATATACCTTTCCACCTCTCCTGACGTGCAGCGATCCTCACAAGCGATACTGATCGATACTCCAGATGACAAATATCAGTGTATATATACCGGGGAAGGGACTTTGACCGATTCCTGGTTTATCCCCGCGATCATGCACAACCAGGTACAGAAAGGAAATGTATACCTTCTGACGCATCCCGACGATTACGATGCTGGCATGTATTCCGGACTGACAGCAAAGGAGGACCCACAATGAGCGCTATACATGAGCAATTATTGGCTACCGAGATGGTACTAGGATCTGATGCTGCCCTCCCTCCGGAGATGGTCAACTATCACCGAGCGATTGCGGGTACTATTTATAGCCTATTTCCTCCCATCTGGTACCGCGCAGGATCGCAGATCAAGCAGTCTGATAGGGTAGACTACCCAAACATTACCAAAGTAGGTACAGAGATGATTTGCGAGGGATGCCCAGCCCTTGAATCATGCAATCCTCATACCATAATCAGAAACGATCAAAGGATACAAACGATGGGTAAGCACGCGGGTGACAATTTTTGTAAACTAAAATGAGCGAAGCCCTGCTAGACCAGGGCAATCAACCTCTGATGCATCGTCCCTATACACAGGGAGTAAACAAAAGACTTGTGCAACCAGACTATCAGCGCTACATAGCAGGAGAACCGCGCTTCTTTCCTCCGGAGTTTAAGGCAATCGCGTTAGCTCGACAAGACTTCATTTGCCCTATATGTGGCCTAGGCATAGATATGCATCGTTCTGAGTGTCATCACATGGCGAGTTTTGGCAACGACTATGGCAACTCATCCATTGGGAACCTTATTGTTGTACATTCTGGGGAATGTCACAGAATGGCTGATGCTCGATCTCTCGCAAATAACGATCTTACAGTTGGAGGAAATATATATAACGCAGACGAGAGTATGATCCGAGACATCAAGTCTTTTGAGAAGAAGTTTGGGAAATTGCAGTAACTTTTGCCTTTTCTTTTAACAGCTGTCTAGCCCTTCTGTTTACCCAGGCTTCTTTTGAGTTTTCTGATTTTGTTATCCACCTACAATTATCTGGTGCATAATTTCCTACATCTCCCTTCCTACTCAACACTAGTCCTTTTTCATATGGTCTTCCACTTGGTTGGTTGTCTAAGAATCCCTGAAAGGTTGACCATATGGGGTCGCACTTAACGCCGATATATTTCCCCATTTTCTTTTTAAAACCTTCTCTGCAACGAGTTCTCATTCCATTCCAGCGTCCATGAATAGGCAAACTATATTTTCCGTGCGTCCTGGCTCTATCACCGACAGATTTTCTATCACAAAAATAACACTGCTTGGTTTTTACCTTGCGTCTAAGATGATAGTCGGTAGCCTTTCCTTTTCTTCCACAATCACACAGATACTCAATATGTAGCTCCTTGCAACCTTTTGGGATTCTTTTTCTCTTAACCATGTAAAAGGCTTTGCCGGTTATGAGAATCCTGTCAATCTTAGTCCCTACAACAAACTCATTTTCACCATATATTTTTTTACCCATATATGTATTATATCATAAAATCTTATCGTAGGTGGCACTATCTATGACGCAGAGCCTAGTCAGTTCAGATCAGGTCATCATGCACCGAAGAAATAATTCGACCCCTCTCTCTACTCTGATTACTCAGCACGCACACCGTTACAGGTGACAGTTCGATTGAGGGGTCTGTGTGGGGTAATTATACCTTATGCTCCATTTCCCGACATGCCTTTATGTTTCTTATAACATCCTTATGCAAGTATAGTGACTCACACAGCCTGCCGCATTTTAAGCATCTTTCCTGCCAGATCCCCTCCTCTTTTTCGTATCCCCAAGGATCAAAGTCACTTGCACAGCAGTTGCTTACAAGGTCGCCTTGGTTTATGTTTTTGTTTTCCATATCATCGTGTAGACAGAAAATATATAACAGCTCCCACCAACACCCCCACCGCCACTACCCGCCATACTATCCGAGGCATAAATCTGAAGCCATTGTCGTCGTTGATGGAGCGTAGCCACTCACGGCCTTCCCAGGTGACTTTCTCCCCAGAGAATCTATCACGAAGGCACTTTTGGCAAAGGCCAAAGTATGTGATGCCCAAGTCGTACGCAGCCTTTTCGACATTTACTACCGCCAATTCTTTAGGGTGATAAAAGCAATTGCCTGGTTTATGTAGAGGAAACGTCATCTCCTCCATACGCTGTTGTTTGGGGTGTTTTTTGAGGTGTTTCATAGGTTTTCTCCCACTAATTTACGTTCTCGATAATAGTCTCTCAATTCGACACTGAATGTTTTTGATCTACGCAATTTTTCCAGCTCGTAAAAAATATCAAACGGCAAGTGGATTTGTCTTATTGTTTTGATAAGATCGATTGCGTCGGTAATTGCTTCTTCATATCCTTGGTCACGGCTATTGAGTGTTTTCATAGTTACGAGTAAAAACTTGATATTCTAATACCGAAAAGATAGATACCTACATGGACGCTATTCTCATCACGATAGACCACTCTATATTGTATGGCTCCTATAGACTCTAGCAATCTTACTAGAAGGCGCTTCACTTGCTCTCCTTTCTCAGAGTGGCTAGGACATCGTCTAGCCTAATAAGATAGTTTTTTGAATCATCAAGCCATACCTTGCCATCAACTACTTTTGTTGCAACTACAACGCTTGAGTATCTTGGTAATTTTTCAATCTCATCTATCACCTCTTTCCTCGCATCGGCTAGGAGGGTTTCAATCAATTCTTTTAACTCTGCGTGAGCCGAAGTCCATTGATATTTATTATTGTCAAAATTGCGTAACAATAACATTGTTATTTTGCCTTCCCAATCGTTTTGTGTGGTTGTTGACCCAAGATTAAACCCCACGCATACTTTATCGTCACAGACTCCCACATTGCCCTCTAGTTTGCATTTTTTGCATCTGTACTTCATATATTTATTTAATGTTTGATAATAGCTCCTTCAACTTGAGGCGCTGCTCGGCTTTTAATGCATTTCTTTCACCTAAATAATCACAACAACTACTATCAGAAAGGTGGGTGGTTCGTGCGCAAGAAACATCCTCTCCTACAATCTCACTCCCCAAAGCCTCGATGAGCTTGCGGGCAAACGAACGTGTCGATTCACGAACAAGCTCAAAATGACTTTTGTATAGTTCGTTATAAATGATCTCATCCTTGTTAATATCCTGGGTATAAAAGATTATGCTCTGTATCCGTGAGTCTAGTTGTTTTATCTGTTCCTCGATAAGTTGTTGGATTTTCATAGTTGATAAAATAATTTAGATAATTTTGATCTTTGTGTTCTGCTCATTTTCATCAACAATTCACCAAGTTTTATTGCGAGAGTGTCGTTTTGTTTTTCCGCTTCTTCTAAACACCACTCGACGTGATGGTTCTCTATATTTCCATCGTCAAGCACAATGTGATACACTCCACCAACTTCATTGCCCTTCTTGGACTGAAACTCTCTCATTATCGGTAACACTGTTAGTACTGTTGGTTTCATAGTGATAAATAATGTATAAAGCACTCAATGTGGGTGGCGAGGATTTGCCCTGTACGGCTGGCACGTGATACCCAGCCCAACAGGTATAGTCACCTCGCACGACATGCGTTGCACACGCAATACAGCCCGAGTGCACACATAGGCCTACGTTCATCTTTTCCGCCACACCCACATTCAATGTTTTAATGTGCAAATCTCCAAACGTCTACTTCAATTCATGAACCAATCCATATGCGTTCAAACCTTCCATAATCCATTTACTAAGCTGTTCTTTACCTACCCTTTTCCCTCTTTTGTACGCATCCATCATCAGTGCAGGTATATTAGGGGTTTTTGACGACTCAATAATGTCTACCAGGTCCTGAATGTCTGGGTGTACTTTTGAGTGGAGGGGGATTTTTTTACGAATGCTCATATTTCTATAAAATTACTAAACGTCTCCGCCCTCTAGGGACGGAGTGTGTCTGGTTATTTTATAGAATCAATCTCGTCTCCTCCACAAATATCTAATCCAATACCACGGACTCCGTGATACTCGATTGTCACTAGCTTTCTTGTGACGCTTGCCCTTTTTGCCATGTCAACAAGGCTCTTATTTGATTTGTTTATACAATACACATCTTCCTGAGATGACAGAGTGTCTGTTTTGAAATAGACTTGATAATTTTTGTATATATATCCGTTTTGATCCACTGCGGTAACATACCCAACATGCTGACCATTTCCCGTACTAGAAAACTTAACATAAAAACAAGCCCAAAATATCAGCGTAATGAAAACCACCATCAAGATAGACCCCACCAAAATAAGTTTATCTTCAAATTCCATACATGTATAAAAAATACTAACTTTCTCTGCACCTAGCCGATGCAGAGGGGAGCTGTTATTTTTTTGTTGCTTTGACTTTTTTCTTGGCTGCTGCTGTTTTATTGAGCTTTAGCTTTTGATTCTTAGTCATGCCTTTTTTTGCTTTCATATGTTTTCCCCTCCTCTCATTGATTCGTAACTGGTCTTGCATCATTGCTTGGTAAATTTCCTCAACTCCGTCACAGCCATTTAGAAATGATTGGATGTATGTCAGTGGTACGCCTTTTCCTAGTCGGTTTATGGCATCCACACGGTAGTTCGCCGTCTTTATCTCTAACTTGGCTATAAGGGCTTCGGTTATCATTTTTCCATTATATTTTTAACATCCTCACTGAATCTCAATCTCGTTGCCTCGTCCTGCTGGTAGTCCAAGATCCACTGACTCGCTTCCTTAATCATCCTCGCCTCTCTTTGTGCATATTCTTGAGCAGAGGTACGCTTGATGATCGGATTGCGGAGCTTGACAAATACCGGACTCACCAGAAAGTTGGTAGCAAAGAAAGCGCCTGACAGCCCTGCTGATAGGATGACCAGCGCAACGATGATGAGTAGTTTGATTTTGGTGTTCATAGGGATCTAAATATATATTTAATAAGATTTTTAAGCGTAAAAGGAAAAAAGGTCATTATGGTAAATGAGTCATATTTCACAAAAGTCAAAGTTGTTTTCCTGATAGGTTTAGTGTTCATGGTTATTTGAAAGTATCTTTATAAAACCCCTCCATTTTCTTAAACAGCGCATCCTCTCCTTTGTTGCACAGCTCTGCAAAATATTCTTCTGCTAGAGAGCCTGAGCCATCGTAATAGCATTTCTTGTTATATAGAAACGGACACTTTTTATCCATAGGTGGCTGTCCCTTATACATAGGCTTGTAACTGTGGTATCCAATATCTGCTGCCATGGGCTCTGACGACCCTTTATACGTTGGTTCCCAGCCATAGCTGCTTTCAATCATGGGTAACCAGCCAGTAAAAAGCAAGAACTGAACAACGCCCTTGCTTCCCTCTAAAAGAAATCTCATATTGAGTCCGTGCCTTCCATAGTTGGCTCCACGCTCTTTGGTGGGCTGGACAATGAAATCATATCCAGGCTCAAACACTATTTTTCTTTTCATCTTTGTTGGTTTTTTCATAGTCTTAAAATAAAATTAGATAACCTATATATGTCGCAAACACTCCGACCAGAAACCACATGGTTGGTTCGTCTAGTACGATTCTTTTCATGGTTGTTTTGTAACTTCTAATAAGTGGCTGTGCTCGTGGATATTTCCGATGACTTCATACTTATCCCAATTAGGATACGCTGGATCATCCTGAGCATTCCACATTCCCATTATTCCCTCATGTGTATTTTCATTCTTGCACCAAAATTTAGCATCATCTTCATCATAGTAAACTTCCCATAGATAAATAGAGGAATACGCTGAATCCCGAACAATATCCCCCTCATAAATCTCTTTCCCATTCTTGTCTTTGAGTCCGGTGTATTGCATGAGTTCCAGCTTATTGTCATAATCCGATTCGTCAACGTAATTATGACCATCTTCAAACACAAGACACGTATTCATGTGAAGCGTTGACCAGTCTGGATAATGAAACATCTTTTTCCCGTTCCATGCTCGAAACTTTATGTCTCTCATATAACGAAAATAATAAATAAATACAGCGTAGCAAACCAGATCACTACAAACCCTATAATCAACGTAATGATACAGGCTAATAGTGTTGCGTTTATTTCGCTCATAGTTGGAATGATAATTTTTTCCTACATGCTAATCCGCACGTCTTTGTCTTTAGCCACTTGAAAAATCCTTTTTTATTCTTTGGCCCGTACTCCGTATGACAAACACAGCACTTTCTTCTGATGGCCATTCTCTCAATCCATATCTTCGGGTCAAGTGGTTTAGCTCCTCTTTTTTTATCTTTCATCTTAAAAATCTACTTGGTAACGGGTCGCCCTTCTTGCCCCACGAATTACGTGAGCACTTAGTCGAGCAACAGACTCTCAATCTCCACCGACAATAATCTTTTGCGCTCTTGGGTCCAAACTTCTTCCCACACTCGATACACGTCCGTCTCTGTGACATGCGTCTCAATGTTTCCCGCTGAGTTATTTCCATAAAGAGTGGGATGGCTCTGGCTCGTAGCCTTTACCTGATCCCACGTTTTATAAAAACAAAATGGGAAGTCTTATAACCATCATCTCAACCCGCCTGGTTCCCAACACTGAAAGTAGTTGGTGGCCGCATAGATTTGTTGACTCAGGAAACCCGCTTAGGTGTTTTCTCGCTTCCCAGTTTGTGAACGTTCGCGTCCCCTTTCCATAATAATAGCAAGTCCCTTGTTAGTTGTCAAGCGCAAATCATCGTAGTATGTTTAGACTGTCACATGCTTCCAATTCCTTCTGGTTATTATTGAAGCAACTGTAGGTAGTTTTATGTTTAGTTTCCTCGAAATGTATCCGTACATGTATCCACTTTTTCTCATTTTAAGTATTTTGATTACTTGTTTTTCTTTTAGTTTGCTTGCATGACATAGTTCCCCTTTGCGGTGATTTGTCAGTCCGGTGCGCTCTGCGTGCATAGCATTTTGTTTATACGTGCACCATTGTAGATTTTCGATAGAATTGTTTAGTTTGTTTCCGTCCAGGTGGTTAACGCAAGGGTAATTGTTGGGGTTGGGTACAAAGTGAATGGCTAATAATCTATGAAGGCTAGCATTGCTTCTTTTTACTCGTGCATGTAGCGCTATATACCTGTACCCTCTTTTTTTATTTAATGGAGCTTTTCTGTTGTGGGGTTTTAATCCATTGTAGGTATGTAGAGACAGAATCTTACCAAGATTGCTTATCTTGTAAAAGCCCTCGAAGCCCAATACGTCTTTCCATAATTCATGTTGCATACACCCATTATAACAAATTACTTGTATTTGTCTACAATCTCATTAAGCTCGTCTCTCGTGAACTTGTATATTCCCTTACTCTTTTCAAGCAGCTCCTCGTATTTGTCTGCTCCATACTTTTTAATAAACCACATGACGTAGTGGTCATGCTCGAAGTTGTCTTTGTAATTACAAAAAGAGCACAAGGCGTTGCAGTTGATCTCGGAGAATCTAACGGCCTTTTTGCCTCGTCTTATAAGATGTCCGCACTGTAGTACTGATGAACACCGTGGAGAATGTAGAACACATTGCTTGTCTCTATTGCGAACCCATTCTGAAAATACGCGATCAGCTTTTTTAATGAGTTTTGGAAGGGATGGTAGTTTTCCCTTTTTTGGTATCATGAGTATATTTGAAATGATGGTGTGTTTGAAAGGTTTTGCAGTGCTTTTTCAAGAGATGACTGTGGCTTAGAGATCACATACGTGTTGAATCCTCTCCGTTTCGTAACGATGCGAAGTAGTCCATCTCTCACCAGCTCCGTAAACCGTCCAGAGATCTTGTGAGTCTGTCCGGTGATCTTGAGGTTCTCCGCGACCTGCTCCATGGTGACTGCTCCACCTGATGAGGTGAGAAACATCACCGAGTCGTAGACACGCTTTTGTGATTTGGTCATGGCTATTTTTTAACTTCTAATGACGAAAGTATCATTTTGACTGCTGTTTCCATTACGTCCTTTTCCCTTGACATGATAAGCCTTCTAAGTTTAAGTTTTTCCTCTGCACTAATTTGAAATACATCTCTGGCAATAACCATTTCTTGTCCTACGACAGAGTAAGTCTGCCAATCTGTTTCGTCCCCGGCAATCTGAAAAAATATACCCTCTGGCCCATTCATATTAAGCCGTATCATCATGTCGTTTTGCTTTAGAGGAAAGTGTACACAAAACACCTCTCCGTGTTCATTGCTGAACTCGCCTATATATATCGTTCCGTCAACCTCCATCTTTTTGAGATATTCTTCCTTTTTTGACATGGTTATTTTTTAACACTATCTAATGTTTTAGTTTTGAGTTGCTTCTCAAGCTCAAAGACAATCTTTTGATACTGGTCTACCGTCAAATCCTCTAGGTGTCCAACACTAAAGCTAACCAGTATACGCTCGTCAGTTTTTCCGAGAGTCTTCAAGAGATTGCGGATCTGATCGACTTGGATTTTTGATGCTCGTGGAACAGACACAATACCTTGTCCGGTGGCTGCATTTCCATCATCATCTGCTGACGCTAATCCGATGATCGATGCGAAGCAATATCTACGAGCATAGGTAATTGCGCTTCCCATGCCCTGTGGATCGTCTTTGATCGGTTTGAGAGGGTAGGTAGCTTGAAGGTACTCACCACTCTTGTGCATGAGAATAGTGACCAGCGCTGGCCCTTCCGGTGTCGTGTCTGGCATTTGAGAAATAGACAGACCGTTATCAGAAAGTGGGAGCCGTGCAGCTTCGATACATGATGCAAGATCGGCATAACTGCTTTTGAAAAATGGGTTAGTGGAGTCTTTCGTTGCAAATCCCATCGCCTTTTGAGCGAGTGAGAGTGCTAACGCAAGGTCTTTTATTGATTCAGACTTGATCATATCCTGTAAGTGAACTGATAATGTCATCTAAACGATTCTTCTCGATTATCTCTACGTTTCTTTCCTCAACAAGGTGTTGTTCAAGCGCGTACTGCTCTTGATCTCGCTGTGGTTCTGTGTACTCTTGTGTCATGGTTGTGAAGTCTGATGCGGTGATGTTCATAATTAAAATTGATTAATAACACCATCATTGTATACAAGCCCCCTGCTATTGTCAAGTGCAAATGCAGCTTCCTTTTCGTCCTGTGGCAGCAGCTTAAACCTCTCCTTGGTTTCATCGACATCAAAGACAATCTCCACAATAAACGCGCGATTTATAACATTCTTTGAGGGAAGCTCGATAAGCGAGGACTCAGCAGAAAGTATCCTCTCCTTGAGTTCTCCGCTAACGTGATGGGTGTTTTTATTTGACAACACCACAGCATAGATTTTGTATTTTTCGGGCAGGTTGTGTACTGTGTTCATAAGCGTGTAACGGACAATTTGGTAATTTTCTCTTTCCTCCCCCTAGCCTGAGCACAATACAGCGCCCAATGGGTAAGGAGTTGAGACGGTTTTGAGATGGACTTTATATCTTTAGGAGCGAATGTGTCCCCCGCTATTTCAGGAATTGCTTTGATTGCTCTTTCGAGTTGGTCAAGGTTGCCCTTCACGGCGTTTCGGTACAGCGTAATGGCTGCATCTGCTTCGCCCTTGAGTTTATGCAGGCGGGCCACATCAGGGTTGAGATCACGGAACAGCTCGATAACGTAGTGGGAAACGGAATGGTCAGTTAGGGTGTCTGGTCTCTTGAGTTCTTTCTGATTCTCAATAACTGAAAGTTCAGTCCCCTGTATTATTGTCTTTTGTATAGTGTCTTTTGTAAGAGTGTCTTTTGTATCTACCCCCTTTGGTAACTCCTGATTACCCCCTTTGGTAATGGTATTACCCCCTTTGGTAACATGATGGCTTCTTACCCCCTTTGGTAATTTTTTCCATAGCCTTGCATCCTTCTGAAATGACACTTTATTACCCCCTTTGGTAACTATATTCATGTTAATAAGCTCCTTAACAGCTCTGCAAACGTGTGGCTCAAGAATGTCAGTTGCCTCTGCAAACTGACTGATAGCGACCCAGTCCTCTTTTTTATTAAATCCGTAGGTTTTTAGGAAGATTACAAACAAAACTCGATAGTGGTATGAGCCTAGCTTAAATCTAGCAAGGGATTGCAGTATTCCATTCGCAATCCTAGTATAGCCCTGTTCAAGCTGTGGTATGCTCATTTGGATTTAGATTATTGTTAAAGACCTCTATGACAGACTTTGCATCTTTCATAAGGTTGTTGTATGCGGTGATTATCTCTTTGCCCTGTTCTTCGTTGATGTCCTCAAAAGGAAATCGCTTGTTGATGTTTGCGAAAGTAAAGCTTATGTGGGAGATTTGCTGTAGATAGTTGCGTAGTCTGAATATCTCCTCGGTAGTAGGGATGGAAACTTTTTTGTTCACTTTAGATTTAGATTGGTAGTTTGTACATCATAGACCCTTATTCTGCACCTGTCAAGTCCACCATGCACTTCTCATAATTAGGTGATCCATACCCATACCACATACCCGCAAATCCATCTTGTACACCCATGTTCATGCGCTTTTCCCACACCTTGTACGTATAGTCGGTAGCAGCTTTGCAGTTACGAGTGAGTGATTCAGGCAGTCCGTGCACTCCATTCCATTGCCAACATCCAAGATCAGTCGTGCCATTTTCATTATACCCAGTCGCGTTATCATCAAGATGGCCCTCGGCGATATTCGTACACAGCGCAACGGCCTGAGCCCGATTCCCATCTCCGGCCCACTTGTTCCAAATGTACTGAGCGTACTCGTTACCGGCATACTTACCCAGGGTATACTTTACTTCTTCATGTGCAATAATTGCACTTTCGGTTATCACGTATCGGGTCACCTTCCAGGGCTTCTCTATTTTCTCCACGACTTGAGCCTTGACGACAGAGTGTGAGAGGTGAATGGCCAGTCCTGCGCCTAAAAGGATTGCGACGGTATATAACTTTAGTTTGCGGGCTGTGTGTTTGTTCATGAGATAAGAATAGCAAGCCCCCTGATAGATGTCAAGTGGTAAATAACAAGGTCGTTGACAGCACCAAGACCCATGCTATAATCGAGGGATGACACAGTACACCACAGAGGACTTCGCCCGTTGGGGAAGACAAGGCGGAAACCTACTCAAAAAAACAAAGTCCAAAGACTACTTCTCCCAGATCGCATCACTGAGAAAGAATCCAGGCAGAAAGAAGAAATCTACAAAGAAATGAGATTTTATGAAGAAAACTAAAAACCCACGAATAAGAAAGTTTCATCTGTCTATACGGCTCAGAGCCGAAGGAGCGGAGTGGGAGACACAAACTGTCCCCCTAATCCTATCTAAGACAAGTATCAGGCCAGTATGCGTAGTTATATACGAAGAAAAAAGAAAGGGAGAGGTTTTATACTTAACAGAATATTTAGTGGGATAATGGGCAGAACGACTTCACAGGTAGATCAACTAAAGCACATTGCCAGACTTAGAATGCTAAGGTGTATAATTAAACAATATGGCCGACTACCGAGACATATCCACGCTACACAACTGGGAGCACAATCCCCGATCAATGACCAAAGATGGTTTGTCTCGTCTTATCAAGCAAATAAAGAAGCTGGGAGTCTACAAACCCCTACTCATTACAGAGGATGGTACGGTACTCGGCGGTAACATGCGACTACAAGCACTGCGCGAACTAGGTCAGAGGCAAGTCTGGGTATCTGTAGTCAAGGCCGACACGGAGGAGAAGAAAATAGAATACGCTTTGAGTGACAATGATAGGGCTGGAAAGTACGAAGCGGATCAGCTCGCCAACTTGATAGGCAACTTCCCCGATGTTGAGTGGGGAGATTACTCAGTAGATATAGAATCGCCCTTGTTGATTGATGATCTAATAAAAACATACTCAGAAGGGGAAAAGCAGACTAAAAGTTTATCGGATAGATTTATTATTCCACCATTCTCAGTATTTGACACCAGGCAGGGATATTGGCAAGATAGAAAAAGATCGTGGATAGCTCTGGGGATAGACAGCGAGGAAGGCAGGGGAAAAGACCTTTTAATGGGAGATATAGGAGAACGAGCCAAAAAATACGGAGGATCGACCAATATCACAAACGCACCTCCCACACCCGACTACGCCAATATCAATATGCCAACTATGGCCCCAGGAACTTCAATCTTTGATCCTGTTCTTTGCGAGATCATAAACACCTGGTTCAACACAAAAGACGGAACGGTACTCGATCCATTCGCAGGGGGTAGTGTGAGGGGAATAGTCGCAGAAAAACTAGGTCACAAGTACACGGGTATAGACCTAGCAAGGGAACAAATAGAGGCAAACAGGGAACAAGCACAAAAAATAGGAGTAAGCCCCACATGGATAGTGGGAGATAGTAACATACAAGTGGATAAACTACAGGATACATACGATTTAGTATTCTCCTGCCCACCATATGAAGATATGGAGGTATATGGCGATGACCCCGCAGATATATCAAACATGAGTCTTGATGATTTTAACAAAACATACGAAAGTATAATAAAAAAATCAGTAGACCACCTAAAGGATAATCGGTTTGCTTGCTTTGTAGTCACAGAGGTTCGAGGCGAACGTGGAATATACACAGGACTAGTATCAAGAACTATTCAGTATTTCAAACAAGCAGGGGCAAACTTTTATAATGACATTGTATTGGTAAACGTTGCGGGAACACTACCGCTAAGAGCCGCTAAACAATTTAATGGCGGGAGAAAAGTTGGTAAAACACATCAAAACGTGCTGATATTTTACAAAGGAGACCCCAAGAAGATAAAAGAAAATTACGGAGAGATGGACTTATCAGGAGTAGAAGAACTAATTAGCGAGCAAACGATGAAAAGCTGATTTTATAAGCAGGCTTATTATATTTTTTTGCAATCTCGGAGATGCGCTTATTGGCAATGTCGAATAAGGGAAGGCACTTGGCTTTTGCCTCATCATAGGTTAAGTAGCCCATTTTCATGGCTGCAACTATGGCCTTAGCTTGTCCGATGGCTTCGTTAGGTTTCATGCTATTAGTATACATAGTCAAAATATGAGTGCAAGGGGTATGTTGATGTATAATAGATAACAACTAAATAACAACTATGTCAAACCCCAATATCAAAGACTACGGATGGAAAAAGGGCGAGTCAGGCAACCCAGGAGGTAGGCCGAAGCGTGGCTGGAACTGGGCAAAGTTATTCGAGTTGGCCGTAGATGAGGAACTTACAACCAAGGATGGAAAGATAACAGCTCAAGCCAAGCAATTCATTGTAAAGAAACTAGTAAGAATGGCTGTGGATGGGGATATGGCAGCTGTAAAGGAAATCATGAACAGAATGGACGGAATGCCTAAACAATCAACAGAACACTCAGGATCAATAGCGATACCAATTCTCGGAGGTCAAACCAATGTACAAGCTCACCACAGCAACGCAGAAGCTGATGAAACTCCGCAAGAGAATTAAAGGAATTGCAGGAGGAGCATCCGCAGGCAAAACAATCTCTATCATCCAGATCTTAATGGATAAAGCACAGAGTGACACTGTACCTACGCTTACGTCCATAACGAGTGAGTCCATGCCTCACTTGAAACGAGGCGCCATGCGAGACTTCCTCAACATCATGGAGCAGCACGGATACTTCCAGCCGAATAGATGGAATAAGTCAGACTTTACCTACACATTTGAGACAGGATCTAAGATAGAGTTTTTCTCTCTAGACATGCCCCACAAGGTGCGAGGGCCACGACGACAGAGACTATTCATCAACGAAGCCAACAACATCCCTTACGAGACATTCGATCAGCTTGAAATCCGCACCGATGAAGAAATCTGGTGCGACTGGAACCCGACGAGTGAGTTTTGGTTTTACACGGACATCAACAACAAGCGAGATGATGTAGACTTTGAGATTTTAACGTATAAAGACAATGAGGGACTCCAGCCATCAATCGTAGAATCTATCGAGCGCCGGAAGAACAACAAAAACTGGTGGCTCGTGTACGGTCTAGGACAGCTTGGAGAGGTAGAAAGCAGAATCTACAAGGGCTGGAACATCATCGATGAGATCCCACACGAAGCCAAGCTAGAGCGATACGGGCTAGACTTCGGGTTTACCAATGATCCCGCAGCGTTGCTCGCAATCTATAAATACAACGATGGGTTTATTATCGATGAGCTCATCTACTCAACGCAACTAGCCAATACGAAGATCGCAGCTTTCATAAGAGAACTACCCAAGGCTCTCACTGTAGCAGACAGTGCTGAACCAAAAAGTATCGCAGAAATAGCAGCGCATGGAATACTCATAACCGGAGCGAGGAAAGGACAAGACTCAGTGCTCTACGGAATACAATTTATCCAAGATCAGAAAATATCAGTGACTAAAAGAAGCGTAAACACTATCAAAGAATATCGTAACTACTTGTGGATGACTGATAACAATGGTAAAATAATAAATGAACCAATTGGCATTAACGATCACAGTATGTCAGCACTAAGATATGGTTTAACTTCAATCTACCCCGACTATCGGTTGCGTGTTTCTCCCCCAAAGTTTGCTACAGGAAAGTTCGTGTTAGACAGTTTAGAGCGTCAGGATGACGATTCATACTACTTATGAGCCTAATAATAACTACCAGCGACAAGACCCCACTAGACTCCTTCGGTCCCGCAAGATATATCATCGACCTCATGCAAAAAGACTTCGCATTTGACTTATCACGAAGGATGGCGGTAATCCCAGAGGTTGATATGTTTAGAATAGGAGAGGACTCGTCAATCATGAATCAAGTTAAAACAAAGAAATACGAGTATCAGGTTAGATTTGATGGAGAGTACGTGAGTGGATTTGACATCAGTCAACACCCCCAGCGAGTGCGCATCGAAATACTGAAGGGACTCCGCGATTTAATCAAAGAAGGAAAGATACACTGGAACCCCATGCAATACAAAGTTGATGAGGAGAATGCAAAGCAGAAAAAGAAGGACAAACGACACAAACTAGACACCCTCGCCAAAAAGTTCAGATCACCAGAGGAAAAGTTAGTAGTTGCAGCTATAGAGAAAAATGTTGGATCCTGAGATCTTTATGTCGAACCCAATAGTCATGGACTATATGGTTCCTGGTATGTTAAAAAGACTAAAGAATCCTCGACTTCAATTTATCTTCACCTACTGCATCCTAGACGGACACCCACAGAAAGTAGCAGCAGACATCCTCGGAATCAACGAGACAAATGTAAGCAGACAAATGAGACGAATACGAGTGCGCCTAGTCCACTATGCGAAAGGCTACCCCATCGGACAGGAGTATGTAAAGAAAGGCGCAGAATAGCTGATAATTAACTAACTATGGCACTCCTAGAATTCCTCAACACCAGATTCTCTGTTGCAAAAACCTTTACCAAAGAAAAATACATCAACGAGGTTAAAAAATGCGTAGAAGATTATAAATGCGAGAAGGAAGATGGATCAAACAAGATCCACAATAAACACATCAAGACCTCTAGTCGCTACGACCTGGTAATCCCCTACATTTACAGCACGCATGAAAGCATCCTCAGTTCAGTATTTGAGAAAGGAGTTGAACTTGTCATATCTGACAAAGGGACGCAAGATGAGGAAAAAGCACTCGCAATCAAAGCGGTATATGAGTACTTGAGAGACAAACTAGACCTGGATACATTCTATGGTCAATCAGCCTGGTGGTATCTTCTATGTGGATTCGTCAGCTCGCACCAATTCTACGATGTAGAAATTAAAGGTCAAGCTCCGGTAATGGGACAAGATGGCCTCCCACTCTTAGATGAGACGGGAGCCCCCGTAACGACCCCTATATATACGTGGAACGACCCTCGAACCATTGTTGACAATCCGCATAAAACATACTTTGCACCAGACTCAGAGTTTCAGATCGATGGCTCACTCCTACCCTATGTAGTCCGTGAAAAGCTCATGAACAAGGAAAAACTAGAGGAAAAGTACGAGCTGGAAAAGGACTCGATAGAAGCCACAGAAGAACTAGAGGTGGGAGTAGACTACAAAGACAGCAAGGAAAACAAGGATCTAAAGCGAGTATCATGTAGATACTACTGCGGAACCGTCCCCGATGAGTTCAAGGAAGAAATTGCAGAGTACGATCCAAAGGCAGAGTACTACATCACATTCGTTTCAAATAAAATACTCAACGTCTCCCTGAGTGATAAGAAAACTACGATCTCTCGATGGTTTGCTCCTCCAACAGACTTCTTCGGCTTCGGACTAGGTAAGACCCTCAGATCATCACAGAAAGAAATGTCCTTGAGACGACAGCAACAGATCCGCTACGCCGATCAGTACGCCTTCCCTTGGCTCGCCGTAGATGCTACGACTAAGATAGACCAAAGATCACTCAACGACGTTACCAAGCGTGAGCCTCTGGTGTACACTGAAAAGCCCCCTCAATTCCTCGTCCCACCAACGACTCCACAGACCCTGACTGACATGGATGCGATGGCCCGATCAGATGCACAGTTCATATCAGGAACCCTTGATCTATCAAAGGGTGCGCAGGAGTCTAATACTGTCAAGACCGCTACCGGACAGCAGCTATTTGCACAGTCACAAGACAAGCGAATCAACAAGATACGAATTGATCTTGGGGCATACTTTAGACAAGTCGTAATAAACCTATTCGCACTCGCTCGGGACAACTGGGATGAGGAAAAGATCCTAACTGTAGCCGGAGATGAGGGTGATGTGGTAACGATAAATGTAACTCAAGAGCTATTGCAATCAATCAACCTA
>OFQZ01000071.1_pt1 | contig 38831 bp, 55 predicted proteins | sample 1543011 | NCBI WGS metagenome assembly OFQZ01 (sample SAMN07774216, study PRJEB24372) | wastewater metagenome | isolation source: Exp Tend NO 0WW | collected 2016-02 | reverse complement strand
CTTCGATCAGGCCCGCCCCTCCGCGGCGATCGTGGATGCCTCCATCCGGATGATGAAGGGCTTCCCCGATCTCGAATGGCACATCCTGAAGGGCAACCACGACATGGCGACCTTCGATGCCCCATCCGCCGTCGCCCCGCTGGGTCACGTTCCTGGCATTCGTGTCTATGAGCAGCCGAAACTCGTTCGGATCGGGAGCATGAAGTTCGGGATGATCCCGTACATCGACCATTCCGCCTCCGTCGCCATGCACCAGAGCAAGCACGTTCTGTCCCAGGCGGACACTCTGGTGATGCACTACGGGGTGGTTCGAGAGCCGACCCGCCCGGATCAGATCGGGGTCGACCAGGTCAACGGGATCTGGAAGCAATACGCGGTCAGCATGACCTCGCCCCATCGGTACGGGAACATCATCTCCGGGCACGAGCACGGGGAGCGGTCCGCCGGGGAATACGACATGGCGATCGGCCTCGGAAGCTTCGCGGACCTGGATTGGAGCGCAACCCGATTCTCTTGGCCGACGCTTCTGATCCTGGACTCGGAGAGCGGGGCGCTCGATCATCTCGAGATCGAGGGTCCGGCCTTCGTTGGTTGGGGCCCGAAGACGTTCAACGACAAGCAGATCCTGTGCATGGCGATCAACAGCCATGGCGCGGGGATCTACATCGAGTGCCCGGAGGAGAAGGAGGCTTACCTCCGGGCACTGGTGAACATCGGGCTGGTACAGGGGTACAGGGTGAAACCTCCCCAGGAGATCGAGGAATCGATCGGGGGGACGACGGAACGGGGCGGCTTCTCGGACCTCGAGCAGCCGATCGCGGAAGTTCTGGATTCGCAGGGTGCGGATCTGGCGGATGAGGCGACCCAGAGGGTTTGGGCCTCGTGCATTCAACACATGAAGGAGCATTGAACATGGCGGACACGAAGCGGTACTACGACCTCGGCATGGTGGAGACGCAGCAGACGGACCTTCCGGAAGCGATCCCGACGGCGGAGAGCATGGCGGACCTGATGGACCGGATCAAGGACATGTCCAAGACCCGCCCGCTCCAGCAGATCTACGAGACGGTGGCCTGCAAGGGAAAGATCGAGAGCTGGGAGAGTCTTTCCTTCGAGGAGCAGAACTGCGTCCTGGCCCTCTTCGCCTGCTACCACGCGCAGCTCCGGGACAACATCACGCAGCTCGCAAGCCAGGCGAGCTGATGGCGATCCGCCGGATCCGACTCACGGACTACCTCTCCGTGAAGCAGAGCCAGCTCGTCCTGGGCCCTCGGGTCACTCTCCTGACTGGCCCGAACGGTTGCCTGCACGGGTCGACACCTATCTACGATCCTGTAGACGGCTCTACCCTGTCAGTAGCTGATCGGTTCCGGCGTGCCCAGCCCTTCCATGTGTGGTCACGGGGGCCTCAAGGTCCCGTGATCGCGGCTGCAATGCCACCGATCAAGTGCAGCCCTGAGCAGATGATGCGAATGCACCTCGCAAACGGGGAAGAGGTTGTTACGACTCCGAACCATCGGGTTTGGACGGGAGCTCGCTGGGAGACGGTAGCTTCCGTTTCCGATCGCTGGCAGCTCGCATCCGAGCCAATCCTGATTCCGTCCATTTCGGGCAGCGACCTGCAAGCTCGTGCGCGAGGTGGCTCGCGTTGGAATCAAACAGCTCCAGGTTCTCAGGGCGGTTGTCACCTCGGACACCGTTCCGATGATGAACAACCTCCTCTGGGCGAAGATCCCGACCGATCATCTGGCTCATCACAAGCCGATGCTCTCGAACGTACCCTGAAGCATTTGCATCAAGATGTCCGTTCATCTTCAGGAGGACGTACCCCTGCTCGTCTACAATCCGGCCACCACGCCAGAAGTAGTTCTGCTCCGTACGAGCTCCTCGGCGGCGGAGAGTCCCTCCAGCAGACTTCACCGCATCCCGAACACGGTGCGCCGACGTTCGCATCTCGGCAGCCACTTCCACCAGAGAAGCTCCGGCCTCGTAGGCCTGCCGAGCCAATCTGCAACGCTCTGGAGTCCATCGAGCTCCAGTTGTTATCTTCCGATCCTCTGCCCACGCTCGCCGTTTCATCAGAACCTCCGCTCGGGTATGAAAGCAATCATACCACTGAAGTTCTGTCTGTGGAGGGTGAGGATCCGGAGCCCTACTACGACTTCCATGTCCCGGTGTTCAACAACTACTGGGCGCAGGGGATCTGGCATCACAACTCCGGCAAAACGTCCCATCTCCAGGCCATCATCTGGGCGATCTGGGGCCAGTCCATCCGGAAGCTCGCGGGCAATCCCTCCGTTCTCATCGAGCACGACAAGGGATCGATCGAACGGACGCTCACCCCCTCCGGGGAGCGGGTCAGCCGGAACGGCTCCTCCCCGCAGCAGAAGACCAAGATCCTGGCCGAGATCGAGGCGGAGTTCGGCTCTTTCGCCTCCTGGTCCCGGACCCTGTTTCTGACCGGGCGGAACATCGGGATGTTCTCCCAGGGAACACCGTCGTTCCGCTGGGACTACCTCCTCAAGCTCACAGGGGCAGCGCAGTACGACAAGGCCATCGCAGCTGCCAAGCTCGAGCTCCGGGGGGCAAGCGCCAAGCTGGAGACGATCAGCAATGAGTTCTCCAGCATCAACTTTCACAGGACCAACAGCCTGCAACGCTGGGAAGAGTCCAACAGGGCCATGTCCGAAAGGGCCGTTGTTCCCAACGAATCCCTGATCGCTCACATGAAGAACGCGCTTCAGCATCTTCGCGAGCTGCTACTCATTGGACAGGCAGCCGAGACCAAGGCAGTCGCTGCTCTGGAGCTCGCGGAAAAAGACCACACGGCAATCCAGCTTCAATTCAACTCCGCAGACCGCAAGGTCAAGGAGGCGATGGCCCGGAGGGCTGTCTGCGAGGCCTGTGGGTCGCGGGTTCCGGATCCGGTTGTCGCAGTTCTGGAGCAGGAGCTCGAGGTTCTCCGAGGCCAAGTCCACGAAGCTCGGGAGCTTTGCTACCGAAACAGGGACAGGCAAATGTCCATCCGACAGAAGCTGGCCGATCGGCAGTCGTCCATCCGCGGATACGAGGGACAGATCCAGAAAGAGGAGAACAAGACCGAGGCCTTCCAGCAGGGCGAGGTTCAGCTCTACGAGCTGTTCAATACCTGGCTGACCCTGCACCGAAAGCAGCAAAGCATCTCCCTGGACCTAACTGTCCAGCAGGGCCTGGTCATGGAGAAGTCCAAGGTCGTCGAGACGCTGACGGCTGCCCGCCAGCTCTACCTTTCAAACTTCCTGGCCCAGATCAACCAGACCGCAGCGATGTACCTGGCACACATCGGGGCCAAGGCGATGGTCGAGCTGGTCGCCGTCGGGGACAAGGGTCTCGAGCTCCAGACCGTCGGCACGGGGGCTGACAGCTACGCCAACTGCTCTGGCGGGGAGCAGCGGCGGATCGACTTCTGCCTCGCCCTAGCGATGGCGGAGGTGGCGGCGAGCATGGGGCATTTGACGACAGAGGTTCCATTGATCGTGGACGAAGCCTTCGACACACTTGACGAGGCGGGGATCGGAGCGCTTCTCTCCCTGGCGTGTCACATCGCCAAGCACAGGCAGGTCATCCTCGTGAGCCACGTCCTGCCGGACGTTCCCCTCGAATCAAGCATCGTCCCTATCCGGCTGGGCCCATGAAGCTCCAACCCATCCTGCTCGAACTCACCAAGTTCGGCATGAGCCGAGACCGGATGAACAGCTTCGTCGCCGAAGCCTGCAAGCAATCTGGGAAACCAGATCCCGGCTGGGCGCAAACCATTGGCCTGCACTGGTCACTCTGTCTCTATTTCGTCCATGACTACCGACTCTTCCGGGACTGGCTGGCTTCGCTGAAGCTCTGGACCGAGGAAGAGCTTTCGATCTTCGACCCGTACATCTGCCTCGAGCTGGCGGAGGACTGACCCATGCTGCCCAAAGGTTTCGATCTCCCAGCTTTCATCAAGGCTGGGATCGAGCAAACTATTACCATCGATGACATCGACAAAGTCCTGGTCCCGCTGTTTGGGAAGTACGGACATGGTCTCGCCCCTCTTGGGCTTAAGTACAACGGGCATTTTGTTGAAGACGACATCGCCTACTACAAGATCGGCGACTTCCGACAGTTCCGGGCCTACCTGGCGGATAATGACGAGCACCACCTTGGGATCACGGACGAGGACTTGGCTCCGCTCGATCCGTACGTCGTCATGGAGCTCGCGGAGGACAAGGTGCCATGAGCCCGCCTCGAAAGTTCGCGGCCATCGTCTTGGCCCAAACGGCGTTTTACATCGCCTGGTGCATCAACATGAGGGCAGTTGCGAAAGGAGATTACTTCTCCGCCTCCTGGACGGACGTCGTCTACAACACCCTCATGATCTTCGTCTTCCGAAGCATCGCCGACAAGAGCAAGAGCGTCTGGCTTGAGTGGGCGGCCATGTGCGTCGGAGGCGTCCTAGGAACCCTCATCGGAATCAGGCTATCCCTATGATGACCGCCCTCGAAGTCGTACAGGCTTTCTGGGGAAAAGGAATCTCAGATCCTGATTTCCAGCTCTGGGAGCAGCGGCACACTCTGGTCTACAACGCTTTGCCGTTCATGATGGATGATGCCGGACTGTACTCAAGCGGAGATAGGGAGCTGTATGGGTGGACCGTTCGCAATCCCCAGAAGTTCTTCGCCTGGATCCGAAGCTGCGGCCTCTGGAGCGAGGAAGAGCTTGCCGACATCGATCCATATGTTGTCATGGCACTTGCCGAGGACGCCCCTTCCGGCGGGTGAGTCCCTCCGACGGTAGATAGGACATCCCATCCCCTCCGCGGGGACAGACGGCACCTTCTGGCGCGATTGGCGGGGTGTCTACCGTTGGAACCAAACACAACCAATAGAAACCAATGCGCCAGCCAACCAATCATTGGCATGGTTTGTGCTCTTTCCGGAAAGAGAAGAAAGAAGAAGAGATGGGGAACGCTTGGGATGGAGAGCCTGCGGAGGGCACGACGGGCGAGTTCATGGGCTTCCATTGGGAGACCAAGAAGCACAAGTTCTCGGTGCTCGGATGGAACTGGAATGGGTATGTGGACATTCCGAAGGGCAATCCGTACTTCCCGGATCCGGATGCTCCGAAGGACGAGTATGGTCACCTGGTCGAGGCTACTTTCGATCCGGAGAGCCTGGATGTTCATGGAGGAGTGACCTACGCCCAGCTGAGCGCGGATGGTCAGAGCTTCCGGATCGGGTTCGACACGGCCCACAGCTTCGACGGGATGGCAAACCCCGATCCGAGGTTTGAGGCTGTTCATCGGGGGGAATTCAGGACCCATGCGTACGTCGTGGAGCAGATCAAGGGATTGATTCTCCAGCTTACGGAAGCTGGGATGGTGCTGAAGCTGGCAGAAGACTGACCCGAGGAGATCGAGAATGGCCAAGAAGGTGGAAGAGAAGAAGTCCGAGCTGGGTTCCGCATCGGAGCCGAGCTTCATCACGGTTCAAGCGGGGTTGAACCCGATCACGGTCGGGAGTGTCCCGCTCGGGATGCTTTCCTTCCGGCGGGAGAACTACCGGAAGATGACGGCGGCCCAGCGGAAGACGCTTCGGGGGAGCACGGACAGTCTCGGCTTCCAGAGCTTCATCCTGGTGATCAAGGAGAAGGACGGGAGCTACGGGATCGTGGACGGCCATCACCGCCGGGATGAGCTCGAGGAGCAGGGGGCGGCGACGGCCCCTGTGATCCTGCTCCCGGAGGGGACGGATCCGAAGAAGGCGGATCTCGGGATGTTCTCGTTCAACGTCTCCGCGGAGATCCAGGACGACAAGTTCGCCAACATGGTTCTGGAGATGCTCAAGGAGGGCGTCTCCCCGGAGGAGGTCGGGCTCCACGCGGGGGTGAACGACGACTTCATGCAGGGTATCCAGCAGATGCTCGAGGAGCCGGTGCCCGAAACGGCCACGGACGATCTGCCCCGGGAGGGCTCCGGGGACAAGCCGGAGAAGACCAAGAAGGCCCCCTCCGTGAAGCTGGTGATGGTCCTGAGCCGGGACGGGGAGGGCAACGTCTCCCCGGTGGCCTTCACCATGACGCACAAGGACACGATCATCTCCAGGGAGGTTCGTGAGGCGCTGGATGGTCAGGGCCTCGAACTCGAGGAGGTGGAGCCCGTCTGGTTCGGGGACGAGTCCGAGCTGGTCATGAAGCTGGACGAGATCGGGCAGAGCGCCGAGGGGCAAGAATCCGGGGAATGAGATGTCCAGGAGGCAGGACGTGGTCCGCGAATCCTTCAAGAGCATCACCGCGATCCTGATGGCCCAGTACCGGATGGCGGTCTGGGCCAAGTCGGCTGCCCCGAACGATCGGTACTGGGCTCCAGAGGAATCCGGAATCGGCTCGTCCGGCTACCCGTACATCGCGAGGGGCATCAAGCCCCACCGACTGTTCTGGGTGAAGCATCGGAAGAACAACCTGATCCGGCTGGACTGGATCTGCGGGCAGAAGTTCACGGTTACGGGCGAGGGGCAGTACCCCGAGGACGCCATGGCTGATCTCGTCAACAACCTGCTCCGGCTGGGCCCGGAGAACATGGTGAAATATGCCTGAAGCACTATCCGGAGAGGAAAGACGGCTCTTCATCGAGCGAACGCTTCCGGCCATGAAGATCCTGGACATGCTCAACCGGCGGAAGGATCTTGGAGAATTCTTCGATTGGAAGTGGCGACGGCTCTACGACGTGATCGGTCGGGGGAAGTACCGACTTCAACTCTTCTCCAAGAAGGGTGGGCACCTGGTCCTGATCCTGGGTTGCAATAACTACGGGGATACGAGGCGGATCGCCCGTTCGAGGGGCACGACGTTGGACGAGGTCGTCGATCGGATGACCTACCAACTGCTCAATCACAAGCCGACCCCGCCGTAGCCCATGGCAGCCAGGGGCCAGGGCAAACTCTACCAGGGGATGAATTGGGTCCACGGCCCGACGCGGGAGGCGATCTATTACCGCGACCGTGACCCCGGAACGGGGCAGATTCGATGCGTCTGGTGCTCCCGGAGAGTCTTCCACTTCGGGGAGGGAGAACTCCGGGTCTGCCTGGACCACCTCCTCCCCGTTACCCTCGGAGGAGGGCACAGCCCGAGGAATCTCGTAACAAGCTGCTTCGAGTGCAACCGGCACAGAGGCGCTTGCGACTACGAGGCGTGGATCGACTCGGCGAACTGGAATCCGGAGGTGGACTTTCGCATCCGGCCGATCATGGAGCGGGATCTTTCCCCCGAGGAGCGGAAGGAAGGCAGACTACGCTGGCAGAACAGGAAGCAAGGAACGAAGACGAGGGGCTCGAGACCGAGTTCTCTCTGGGAGCATTGATCCGTGTACAAGCGATTGAAGGGTGTGATCGAGACTACGGGGATGAAGATGGCGTCGGCCCAGGCCGAGAGCCTGTTCATGCCGCACGGGGACGAGGGGACGATTCTCGTTTCCATCTCCGACGACGCTGGCATCGTGCAGGACCTGGGCGGGGTCACGCTGGCGTTCCGACTTCTCCACCCGGTCGGAGGCCAGGTCCTGTATCGGTCGACCTCTACGGGGGCTCCTGGGCGTCAGGAACTGGCGGTGGTCGTGGAGCCCCCATCGTCGATCGGGGCGGGCTCGTACCATTGGGACCTGTGGTTCCGTCCTTCCGTCAAGGAGCCTGAGACTCAGTGCATCCCGCTGGGGTCGTTCCAGATCCTGCAAAGCTCCAGGTAGATGCCCGGCATTCCGAAGGGTCCGGAGTGGGCGGATCGGGAGAAGCACTGGCTCTCGCAGATCTATCCGAACTGCTCCGCACAGGACACTGCCCGGATCATCGGGAGGACGGTCTATTCCGTCCGTAAGAAGGCCAAGCAGCTCAAGATCCGGAACGTCTACGCGCGGGACGGCTGGACGCGGGAGGAGAACAAGACCCTCTCCGAGGGCTGGCACGAGAACTCGATGCGCTTTCTCCGGGGGAAGCTTCCCGGCCGATCGGAGGTTGCCATCATCCATCAGGCCCTGGGCCCCTTGGCTCTCGGCCCCCGCTTGCAGGGGATGATGCCGATCAACAAGGCGGCGGAGGCTGTTGGTTGTTGCCAGCCCCTGCTTCTCCGGATCGCCGAGGTGGAGGGCGTGCAGGTCGTACGGAAGTACAAGTCCTGCTCGAACAACCGGAGGCTGATCGACGAGGAGGAGATTCTGAAGGCTGCCAAGCGGTACTTCCGCCGCGAGAACGCGAGGGAGTACCGCAAGCGGGTCGGCATTCCGGATCGGGAGTTCACCCGCATTCTTAAGTGGGCGGGTCTGTACGGGGATGCGAATCACAAGGTCCTGAAGAGACTTCTTCCCGAGGAATGGGACGGGGTCGTGGCGCAATACAGGAAAGAGAAAGAAGCAAATGGCGGCAAAGAGCCCAGAAGACGTGAAGCCCCCGACCTTGGACCTGCTCAAGACGGGGATGGCGCAGGCGATTGATTTCAGGATCGGGCAGATCCTTCAGGAGAGTCTCTCGGAGACGGTGCTCCGGAAGATGGTGATGGATGAGGTCGCCAAGGTCGTGAAGGAAACGGTTCGTGTCGAGGTCAACGAGAACACCCGAGGGTGGCTGAACAAGGGCATCCGGCAGATCGTCGAGACCCAGCTCCTCGACCGCCTCTCCGAGGGTAAGCTCACGGAGAAGATCGACGCCGCCCTGGCCCGGAAGTTCAATGCTGCCATCTCGCTCGCCGAGTCCAAACGGTTCGACGACCACATCAAGAGCGCCGCCATGGACAAGATCTACGGATCTTATCAGCTCGAGCAGAAGATGAGGAAGATGGTCGAGGACAAGGTCGGAGAGCGACTGATGGAGCTGCTCGGGGATATGACCTCCGAGTGGGCAGACTCCGCCCTCGCCAGCTTCGTCAAGCAGAACCAGAAGAGTAAGGGTTGATCTCGTGAAGCGGCGCTGGGTCGTTCTGACCAAAGACCAGGACACTTCCTTCCTCGAGGCCCAGGCTGCTCTCTCCGCTGCCACGGGACTGAAGATCACGGGACAGGAGCTGATGCTCCGGATCATGCACTACGCCCTGGCGGAGCACGGCTCGGACTTCATCGCCAAGACGGCGAACGATATCAACGCGGAGGTTCTGGAGATCCTCCGGAGGAGCGGGAAGCTATGAAGCCGAAGAGACAGAAGAAGCTCCGTCTTGGGGTCGACATTGATACGACGGCTTCGGACGGGCAGCCACTACGGCTTCCGAAGGGGACCCAGGTCTTCCGGGCCACGGGGGAGCAGGCCGGAGATTGGCTCCAGCACACTCTGAGAACTCACACGGTCACTTCCGCCGTGACAATCCAGGTCGTGCTCCATGTTGGCGACGAGGTGAACAGCTTCGTCGCCGTGCTTCCGGACCAGCTCTACGAGACGGACCTATGAGCATCATTCAGATCGTCTCCGGGGCACGCCGATTGGTCGATCGCCCCTCCGGGGCGGAGTGGGCCACAGCTCAGATCCAGACCGCCCTTTCCGATCCGGACGTTACTGTTTTGGTCGCCGGGGATGCTCCCGGCCCCGATCAGTGGTCTGCGAAGGTCGCCGCCGTTCAGGGACGGTATGCCGGGGTCTTCTACCACCTGGACGGCACCATCCGGGGCCTGGACGGTCGTGCCTTCGCCCGGTGGTGCCCATTTGCAGAAGTCCCTCTGCGGGGCTCTCCGGCCTTCTGGCGTTGGCCCCTGACCCGGAACGCCGTGATGATCCGGCAGGCCGCAGCTCGGGCGAAGGCTACGGGATGCTCGGTCCGGATCCTGGGTCTGCTCGATCCTGACTCGAGGACACAGGGAACGATGCACACGATCCGGCTCGCAAGGGCGGCATTCATGGAAGCCAGAGTCCTGAACTTCGGGGAGGATCTATGAGCGAGATCGATACGCTGGAGGCGATTCGGGGCTACCGCCTCCTGGATCCCGAGATAGGTTTCTACCTCCAGAAGATCTACATCTGGGACCTTCTCCGCGGGAGGAATGGCCGGTGGGCTGCCTGCTTCGGAGTGGACGTCGATGAGGAGTAATGTTCAGAAGGATGCCGTCGGGTTTCTGTACGTACTCCTCCGATACGGGAACCTTTACGGGTGCGACATCCTGGACGAGATCGTCATGCCCTGCGACGAGCTACAGATCGGCGAGAGATGCTGCTCCTGGCTCAACAGGGGTTCCGGTGAGAAGGCCAGGTACGTCCGGGCAGTCCGGGACGCGAATCATCCCAGCCTCTTCTCACTTCAGTGCGCCATGGTCCTGTACGCAGAGACGATGAGCTACGAGACTATCGACAAATTTGTCTACGGGCTTAGCGAACCTGGCTGATATGGAAGGGGGGTTCGACGGCGGGGCAGTGCTTTGCTGCTGCCCGAAGTGACTGTCTGATTCTGTCTTCCGGATCCTGATTCTCTCCGGAGACTTCCAACGCCCCGAGAACGTACGGACTCCCGCTCCCGATGGCCGCGTATCCCAGGGCAGACCGGGTCAGGGCGTAGCCGTTGTGGAGGGTGAACAGGCTCTTGCCAGTGATGATGATCCAGTCGTCCGTGAGCGGGCATTCTCTCCGGGCGAGATGGGTCCTCAGCGGCTCGACGAGCTCGGACAGGGTATACCCCAGCGGGTTCTCGCGGGGCTTCCTCAGGCGGGGAGCCGGGAGGGATTGGGCGACCTGGGGGGTTCTTAAATCCCCCGCCCAACCGATGGTAAATGGGCCGATCCGGAACCACTTCGGATCCTTGAGATAGTCCTTGGAACCCTCGGAGGAGATGAGCGAGTCGCACCCGATCCAAACACCCTGGCCCGTCTCGAGTGCGACGACCGCTGTCACGGCTTGACCTGGTAGACCTTGCCGCCCCAGGTAGCCACACCGTCTTCGACGATGACGAGCGAGGGCTGAACGACGGTCCGCATGTGGGGCCGACGGATGACGGTGAGAACGCTCCAGCCGTACTGCCAGTTCGGATCGGTGCAGAAGTCCTGAGGGAGGCTCATGGTCGGCATGGCCATCACGAACGAGCTGTGCCCCAGGGCCGTCCGATACGCGATCTGGGCGGTGTGATGGTGGCCCAGACATTCCGATCTGCCCTGGTTCCGTGCCAGGCGGGAGGTGGCGATGTTGATCCCGCCCCCAAACCTCCCGCTCTGCTTGTCCCCATGACGGATATGAACGCCCCGGACGATCTCGATGCTCGGGGAGGTGGCGCTCTCCTTGGCCCAGCCGATCTCGGGGTTGAGTCCGTGGGCGCGGCACTGCTCCATGAAGGAGAGGCCGAGGAGTCCCTGGTACTTCCGGGCATCCTCCCCGCCGATCATCCGCTCCCATCGGGCCTCGTGGTTGCCGTGGTTCATGGTGATCTTGCCGACGTGCTTGGCGAGGCCGTTGATGAGTCGGACGCCTTCCTTGATCTCGTGGACGGCGGAGACGATCTTGGAGGTGCCCTTCGGATAGCGGGAGAACTCCCCGAGGTCGAACGTGTCCCCGTTGAGAACCAGATGGGACGGTTGGACGTCCCGGACCCACTGCTCCGCCAGATTGAACACGCGGGGATTCATGGTCGCGACGTGCATGTCGCTGAAGATTCCGACGATCTCGACGGAGGGCTTTGCCACGCTTCGGGCCTTTCTGTTCTGGGGCTACTTCTGGATCTCGAGCCCTGCCGTCTTCCAGAAGAGCTGGAGATCGGCCAGGGTCCCGCGGAAGCACGATCGATCCTGGCTCTTCCGGGCGAATCCCGGGACGCCCCTCGGATACCTGGCCTGATCCGCCGGTCCGTTCTCCACGGAGCTGCTGTACTGCCACATGCTCCAGTCCCGCCATGCCCCCCAGGAGGCCGGGATGGGCTTCGGTGCCGGACCATACTTGGCGATCCAAAGGGAGCACTTCCCGAGGGTCGCACGGTCCTCCGGGGAGGCCGAGGCCATCATTGTGAAGAGCAGGCTCTCGTAGGTGTAGAACACGGGCCATCGCCCGGTCTGCGCGTGGACGTACTTCACGAAGACGGCGGCCTGGGCGGCGGACATGGTCCCGAGGGTCGAACCCTTCGGGGCGGTTTCGCAGTCGAGGATGAGGAGGGCCTCCGGGAACGGGGCCACGGTCTTCAGGAAGTGCTTGGCCTGGCGGATGGGATCGCCCGCGTTGGCGAAGTGATAGAGGCCCAGCAGGAGCTGCTTCTTCTTGAGCTCCGGGGGGACCTTCTCGAATCCCTTGTCGACCCAATCCCCGCCCTCCGTGGCCTTCTGGATGAAGGCCACCCCGCCACCGTTGCGGAAGACAGCGTAGTCGCAGGGGCCATCGTCCGTATGAACATCCACGATCCCCGTGTTCAACGGGGAGAGGATCGTGAGATGGGCCGCAGCACGCTCTGAATCGGAAAGTCGTCCGCTCATTTAGCCTCCGCTTGGAATCCTCGATGCCGTGTCGACGTGCATGACATCGCCAGAAGACTTCGCCCCGAAATCCCCAAGTCCGGTCCGCAGTCCCACCTCGCCCAGGGCAACCAGGACCGCCCTCGGAATGTCCATCAGACCCTTGGCAGGATTGCGAGTCGTCCGAGGATTCTTGGATGGTGCCCCGACGACCAGCGGCCCACGAATAGCCTGGTAGTCCGTCAGGATCTGCGGGGGGATAGCGACACCGGGGCGGACATCCGCCTCCCCAACATCCAGATCGTCCGTTCCACCGAAGAAGGGGATGAAGTAGAGCTTCACCGCCTCGGAGACGCGGTGCCAACGGTCCCACACCTGTCCGGTAGATTCGCCGTTCTTCCGGGCGCTCAGGTCAGCAGGTTGCCCATCCATGGCAAGACAGGCCCGATCGCAGGCGTCTGCAAATGCCTTCCGGGCCCCTGGAAAGTCCCCGCCCGATTCGCCCCCGTAGACGATCTTCCCGCGGACAAGGGTCCGGGTCACGACGTACCCGTTCCGGGCGTAGTTCAGATCGACGGCGAGGCCCCAGGAATGGAAGCCGCCGCCCTTCCGATAGCCACCAACACCGCGGATGCCGTGCCAGTCCGCGAACCGGACAGATCGGTCGGTCTTCTCCCATTCGACCTCGAGGTTGCTCTCGGCCTTGTTCAGGAGGGCGACGAGCTTCGGAGCGGCCCGATAGCTCCGGCCGAGGAACGTGGCGGAGATCAGGGATGCTTCGACCTTGCTGATCTCCTCCGGGGTCACAGCGACACGCCCTCGTGCGCCAGCTCGGAACGAAGGTCGGCGACCACGCCTCCGAAGTCCCCCGTGCGCCGGATGGTCGCAGCGGCCGAATCCACCATGGCGAAGGCCAGGGATCGGGAATTGTCGCCCATTCCGTACTGATCGAGCGAGACCTTCGCGTTCTTGACGAGCTGATCCAGGTCACGGCCGAAGGCCGCGAGGATCGCCATGGAAGCCCCGTAACACGGCGCCTCGCCCGCAGCCCGAAGCTCCGGGACCAGAAGATAGCTCAGGCAGTACGGGTAGCCCCCGCGGGCGATCTGGCCGACGTGGCCCTCCTCGTGGAACCAGGTGGCCAGAAGCTCCTCCCCGCTCAGGAGGGAGAATGCCGAAAGGTAGACCGTGGTTCGGCCCTCCTGTCGGGCGATGCTCTCGAGCTCCGGACCGACGAGCGGGACGCGGGAGAGGAGCTGCCCGGCGAAGGTCGGCACCCCCGGAAGGGTGATGGTCACGCCGTCCCGAATGTGTTCGTAGGTGACGCCGGTCCCCTGGACCTTGTGCGAGAGCGCCACCAGACCGACGACGCCCATGCGGCGGATGTCGTCGGGCAGAACGTAGCCAATGTTGAACTTGGCGGCCCTCCGGGCGATCACCCCGAGAGCGATCTGGGTCGAGATCATCGAACACCTCCGTCCGCATTGAAGCATCCCGCGTGTCCGGCGTCGTCCAGCCCGCAGCCGTGCTCGCACTCCCGCTGACGACCGTCAGGGGCCAGGGGCAGGATGGGCCACTCCCGATGAAGGGAATCCGATCCGGGGACGGGCTCCGGTGAACACATGACCGGAACCCGTCCGATGCAGCGCTCCTGGTATGGAGGGCACGCAACGGGGTTGGAAACGCCGGGGGTGACCCGGAGAGAAGCCTCCCGGGTCAGCGGGCAACCCATCAGGGCCGGGAGCAGGATCAGGAAGCCGAGCTTGGTGTTCATGAAGGGCCCTCTCAGCGGATCGGAAGTCGGTCGCCCTGGAGGGCGGCGATCTGGGAACGGAGATCCGCAATCTCTCGGTCCTTGGACTCGTTGGCCAGGCGGAGGATGAAGATCTGACCCTGCTCCGGATCCAGCTTGGCCTTGCCGGACAGGAACTGCTTCAGACCTTCCAGGGACTTCACCGGGTCGAGCCCAGCACCCCGGAGGAACTTGATCAGCCCCTGGAGTCTGGCATTGCTCTCCCCGAGCTCGATCCACTCCGCGGACGTTCGGGTCCGGAGGATCATGACGAAGAGGCCGGACAGAATCGGCCAGATGATGGCCAGATGGGCAACAACCCAAACCTGGAGATCACGCAGCATGGAATACCCCTATCACATCGAGACATCAGCCATGAGCTTCTTGCTCATCAAAACTTACGGGAAGGTGGCCAGGTATCAGCTCCTTCTTCGGCATCGAGATCCAGATTCCAACATTCTGATCAGGTCCGGTGCTCGCCCGAATTCCGCCGTCTGCGACTACTTCTTCTCCGCTTCCAAGCTTTTGGTGGGGCTTCTGGGCTCGACATGTTGGAAGCGCATAGGACCGGATCTGCACGTCGCCGATGTCGTGTTCGTGCTGTTCGTCTAGAACTTCCGCTTCCCCGCCTTACGGGGAGCAGGCGGCGGAATGGTGGGACGAGAGGGGACGGCGCAAAAGCCACCGGAGGTTTGGGACGGGGGGAGGGAAGGGGCGATCGCCCTGAGGGCCTCGAGGTCCCGCTTCTTGTTCCCGGCCTGGATGCGGAGCTTCACGAACTCCATGACCACGCCCACGAAGAGCGAAGCGAGCATACCGATTGCTACCGTCAGCATTCGGTCAGCCACGGCACCTACCAAGCCACCGGTCGCCATCTGAACAAGGATACGATCGCTGAAGCTGTGCTCGTGCATGGGCTGTTCAAATCCTCACGTTGAAATCAGCCACATGGGCCGACTCCACTGTGGCCGAAACGCCAAGACTTGCCAACTGTTAGGATGTTCAGGCGGGGGCGAGATCGAAGGTGGCGATGACGTCTTCGGTGTCCGTGAGGGTGACCCCTCCGGCCTTGGCTCGGACGAGGACCTTGTCGCCCACGACCACGGCGGCGCTGTGGGTGATGTCGGAGTAGTCTGCGTTGTCAGCCCCGGCGATCAGGGTGATGGCGATTCCGGTCGGGGTGCCGTTGACGAGGATCTCGATGACGATGTTGGCCCCGGTCGGGGCGATCCGGACGTTGACGTACAGGTTCCGGAGGACGCCAGCGTGGGACACGCGGAGCTGGGGGAAGGCTCCTGACAAGCTCGTCGGGGAGTTCCGGGTCGTGTAGCCCGGGTCGAGCAGGTTCTCGGAGTCCGCGGTGGAGATCTTCGCGTTGCCGAACGTGAGAACGGCCCGAGCGAACGTGTCCGTGTACTTCTTGGTCGCAGCCTGTTGATCGGCGTTGGGGTCGGCGACGTTGCCGATCCTCCGGTTCCCGCCAACGGCCTCGAGCATTCCCGTGGAGGCGTTGACCTGCCAGCGGGAGGAGCCGCCGATCTGGAGCAGGAGGTTCCCGGCAGAGGAGAGCCTCAGGGTTCCGTTGGTCGTGATGGCGAACGGAACGGGACTACTGTCCAGAAGAATCTCCGTCGATCCGACATCGACAGCCGCCCAGCGCATGTTGCCGAACTTGTCGATCCCGAAGATTTCGTCGCCGCCGGGACCACTCTGAATCGCCAGAACGTCCACGCCCTGGACATCCGAAAACCTGTTCAGGATCAGGGTGTTGATCCCGAGGCTCGGGGTGAGCTCGAACGGGTCCTGAAGGGCCGTCATGTCGACGGAGTTTGGGTAGGCCCCGGTCGGAGTCTGGCGGAACACGAAAGGCTCGTTCGCGCTCGCCCCCCCACTCGCCCCCTCGAAGTGAAAGAAGTAGGTCGTCGAGACGATGGCGACGACCGTTCCGATCCTGCGGGTGTTCGTTCCGGCGGTGAGCGAGGGCAGACCCGTATCGCCCAGGTACACGGGGGAGCCCGTCGTGGTCGTGCCCGTGTACGGGCCGAAGACGCCCCTGGAGCGGGCCCGAACGAGCTCCCCTGAGGCCGCAGAGGTTCCGTCCGTCGCGCTTAGCTCCAGCAGGTACAGGGACTCCGCGCTGTCCGAAGCCGAGCTGGCCAGGGCCTTGGAGAAGACGGGGACGATGGACTCTCCGGGAGTTCCAGACAGGATGGTCGCCACGGAAGAGACCCGGAGCACGTTGCCCCGGGCCATGCTGGCGTCGGCCTGTCCGACGAGCATCCCACCGTCCGCCCGATCCTGATCCAGGAGCTGGAAGTTCCGGTTGACGGATTCGGCCCAGCCCCGGAGGGTAGACTCCTCCCGGGTCTCGCCCGCAGCAGGGATCCGGATGTTGGTCCGGACCTGGGGCACGGCGGCGATGACGGTGTTGACCCGCTCCGTTGCTTCGTTGCGGTTGACCGTCAGCTTGATGAGGTACGTGCCCTCGACGTCGGGAGTGAAGCTCGGGCTCTGGATGGAGTCGTTGGAGAACGCGGCGGAGCTGCCCTCCGGACGGTCGAGGAACTCCCAGAGGTAGGTCAGCTCCCCGCCATTCCCCGTGTTGCTCAAGGAGACGAGGGAGTTGATGGCCAGGGCGGTGCCGTTGGGCGGGTTGGAGCCCGCCACGGCGTTTACGGTGATGAGTGCCTGGACCATCGGATCAGCCCTGCCCGATGTCGAAGTGGATCTGAATGTCTTCCGTGTTGGCCAAAGCCGAAGCGTTGGGGCTCGTGACGTTGAAGCTGAACGTGATCGCCCGCGTTCCGATCGGAATCACCTCCGTCGGGGTCAGGTTCGTCATGTCCGCGTTGGTCCCGTCGTACCGGCCCTGGAAGCTCGCATCGACGGTGATTGCGGTCGGAACATCGATACGGCAGCAGCGGTTGTTGCCCGCGCTGTCCATGGAGGACATCACCGCAGATCCAACCTCGTTATTGTCTCCCACAGTCGCAGGATGAAGGTTCGCTCCGACCAGCAGACAGTAGACCGTGTAGCTGGTGCCGGTCGCGGGGGGAGTCGGGTTGTAGAACGCAACCTTGAGCGTCACGCCGGGGGGGAGGGCGACACTCTTCACCTTGTTGAGCGGGCTAGCGATTCCGCCGACCTTGCCTGGGAAAGTGATGGAAGCTCCACCGGAGATCATTCCGCTGGCGCGAGCCAGGGGCCGCAGGTCCGCGATGAGGGACTGCGTGACCGCTCCGATCGCGCCCGAGATATTGATACGTCCGATCTTGGTGTAGCCGAACGTGGCCGCAGGCTCCGTTGCCGCAGAGATGGCCCCGACGACAGACACACCCTTCACGTAACTGATCGGGGCCGTTGAAGCCGCCGGAGCATTCACGGTCCCGGTACGACCGGACAGGTCCCAATGGAGCTGCTTGTTCTTGACCGTCGGGTCGAAGACGGAGCTGGCCGGATTGAAGATCCCCACCGTGGCAGGCGCCCCGGCGAGGTAGTCCGACCGGACCTCGATGATGTCGATCCGGCTGGATCCGATGGCCTCCGCGCCGGGAACCGTCAGAACCTGGCTTGCGGAAAGGACGAGAGGATTCACGCCAGGCCCCCCGGCTGACTGCCAATCGGCCCCCTGTGCGCCATCGATGTCCGTCGCGGTGGCGGGACCAAACTCCGCGAGCCCGTAGCCGCTCAGGATCCGAACAGTGAAGGCGCTCGAGCCGGGGATGACGAGGAAGCCCGAACCAAAGAATCCGTTGGGCGGTAGGTCGCCCACGTTGTCGAACATGGAGGTGGACGGGTCTGCGGCTCTCGAAACGCCAAGCGCCCCGCGCTGGATCCAGCGAAGCGAAGTCAGGATGTAATCCTGAAGCTTGTTCAGATCCCGGCTGCTCGGACGCTCCCGGACGTGGACCAGAGCGCGGCTGAGAATGTCCTTGGTCGCCATGAAAGATCAATACCCTTCCTGTAGAAGCCCGCCCACGATACCCGCGGCACGGAGAGATTGCATCTGGTCGTAGAGACTGTTCAGGAGCCCATCCTGTCCGACATCCCGACCGTCGTACGCCAGTCCGAGATCGTCCATAGTTCCAAAAGTCGAAGAATCCGGCAAGTCGTAAGAAGGAATCGCCCTCCGCCCCCTGGTAACAGGCGAGATCAGTCCCAGAGCAGCCACAGCCGGGTCATCATATGCCCCGCCGTAATCCGCCATCGGTTGGATCTTGCCAACGACCGCGTAGAACGTCGCCCACTGCTCTCGGTCATCCGCGTACCAGTTGACGGCCGGGAAGTACCTCGGCCTCGGATCGTCGTAGGTGAAGACATTGGAGTCTTCCGGAGCATCGTAGACGGTCTGGAAGTCGAGCTCGATCGGCTCGACATACTCCCACCGTGCTCCCGCCGGTCCCAGAATGGTCCGGAGCATCCGCTCGATTGCCCCCGGGGTCAGATTATCCGGAAGGTTCCGGATTCTGTAGGAAAGGGAATCATCTGACTCTCCGGAATTCCGGGAGAGGTTGTTGCCCCTCGCCAGAAGATCCAGCATCGGGCTCTTCCCCCCGGAGGTCGGCGCAAGCTGCCTGACCATGATCGTCGGATCGGCATAGAGCGGATCCTGGATCAGCGTCCGGATGGTATCGATCTCGCCCGGAACCGTGACCCCGTGCGTAACGGTCTGGCCCTCGGTGTTGGCCTGCCACTCCTCGAACACGGAGCGAACCCCGACCGCATAGGGCCCCTGATCGTTCGCCCCGAAAACAGCATCCTGGATCGTCCGGAAGAGCTTCCCGCCTCGAGCCTGTACAATCGTCCCCGCCAGAACCGTGCAGGCCGGGGAAACCGTGCTCGTTCGGAACAGTTCCACAATTCCGGTGGAGAAGGAACCTCCGGAGGCGTAGGCGGCGAAGAGACCGTCCCCGGTATTCCGGATGGCCAAGGAGATTCTGGCGAACTCTTTGGCCTGGGCCTGGACGATTTCGTAGCCCTCGCCAGCCTTGAGCCCGTTGATGTAGTCCGAATCGAGGACGCGGTCGATCATGGCCAGGAGCTCAGCCTGGCTACGGATCATCAGGCCTGAGTCCCGGAGGGGCATTCAGCTCACCGTGGTCGTGAAGGTGAGCGAGGTCCGGAGAACCTCCCCCGGAAGCGGAACGACGTCCCCGAGCGGGGAGATAATCTCGCCCCCGGTGTAGTAAAGGCCCGAGATCCTCTGGAGGGCGTTCTTCATCTCCGTGATGCTCAGGATCTGCCCCGGGCGGAGGTTGTTCACCATCTGGATCAGGGTCACCAGGGCCAGATTCCGGACGGCATCTTCGTCCGCTCCGGCGACGTACGAAAGGGAAAGCCGGATGGGCTGGATCACAACCTGAGCAAACTGAATGGCCACCCCGACGCCCGCTGCCCGCCATTCGCGGAGGAGCTGGTCGAGCTGGTTGCGGAGGGCCGAGAGCTGCGCCGCATAGCCCGGAGGGAGGGTCGTCGCGGTCACGAACTGCTCGGTATAGCTGTCCGCGATCACGGCCTGGATGTAGCCGATGGGGCGGCCCAGAACGTCCAGGTTCTCGAAGACGGTCGCCTTGACGATCCCGGCCACAGAGAGAAGTGCCTGCTCGATCGCACCGATCGTTGCCCTCCGAGCCGCCAGATAGTGAAGCCGGTAGCGAACGGCGTAGTCGACGTCCTCCTCCCGGTCCTCGCCCCCGAAGGTGGCGGCATCGTTGTTCACGGTCATGCCCGTCGCGGGGGCGCCCGTGATCGTGGCCCCAAGATTCTTGATCTTGTTCGCCGAGGCCTTCTGGCTCGAGCCAGCTAGGGCAGACCGGATCGGGATCCTGATTTCCGAGCTCCCGACCGGAACGCTCGTGCTAACCGTCGTGATGAACTGCACACCATCCGCGGTGCTCAGGGTCGTCCCCTCCGGAATGGAGAAGATCGCCGTCGTCACGGGGTTGAAGCGGAACCAGATGTACCCGAACGAGGGCGAGGCCTGCTTCCGGATCAGGTCCGGATAGCGATCCGTCACCAGACGATCCAGAGCCGCCCCGAGCGCTGTCCCGATGTACAGGTCCGCCCGGAGGGAGGCGAGCTGGCCCATGCACTCGTCGCCCATGGCAGCGGCACCGGCCATGAGGTTGTTCAGGTCGGAGCCGCGGCGATTGAGCTCAGCAAGGGTCAGGCGGGGGTTACGGACCAGGGCTTCCGTCTGGCCGATCCGCAGGATGTCGTCGAAGCTGGGCAAGTCGCTAATGGTCTTTACCCACCTACCACGATCTGGTAGAATGGCCTCCGTGCTGAACTTGAAAGACAAGCCTTACGGCAGGCTCACTGTACAAGAACTGGCCCCACATACAAAGGGGAAGCCCAGAAAGTGGCGTTGCCTCTGTAGCTGCGGGAACACCAAGGACATCGATCAGCAGTCGCTGACCTCCGGCGCTACGCTGAGCTGCGGATGTCTCAGGAAAGAACGAGCAAAGGAGAACATCAGGTACGATCGCGCCCTTCACAAGAGTTCCGGCAATCTCAAGCACGGGAAATGCGGGACCCCTGAGTGGCACGCATGGATCGACATGCGAAGGCGCTGTACCGATCCGGCCAGGAAGGCTTGGAAGGACTACGGGGGGCGAGGCATTTTGGTCTGTGCCGCCTGGATCGACTCGTTCGAGATGTTCCTGGCTGACATGGGAGAGCGTCCCAGCGACCAGCACAGCCTCGGTCGACGAGACAACGATAAGGGCTACAGCCCAGAGAACTGCCGTTGGGAAACTAAGGAAGAACAGGCACGGAACCGTCGCAGCAGCCGGTTCTACACGGTCGGCGATAGAACTCTGACTATTGCGGCCTGGTGCAAGGAGTTGGGGATGAAACGATCAACCTTGGATGCCAAGCTGGCTAAGGACCCGGATTACATCCTCCGGGCTCTGTAGCCACAGATTCCTCAGGAGCTAGCCGTTACGGTCGTCTCGACCACGCCCTGATCCGTCTGGACCCTGGCGAAGATCGACAATACACCGGAACCGAGGGTGAGAGCGACCTTGGCATCGACCGTGCCCGGCTCCTGGAGGATCTCGTCCTTGATCTCCCGCTGGAGCTGGAGAAGGCTGCTCGAGCGGAGAAGTCCCTTGATCTTGAGCCCGACCCCGAACTCCTCCTGGGACATATAGAAGTACGCCCCGGGCATGGTCGTGAGCCTCCGGAAGATCATTTTCCGGATCAGGTCCACACCGTAGACACGGACATAACCTCCGTTCTCGTTGGTCTTGAGCGATCCACCCACGATGTCCGTCGTAAGCAGATCGAACGGTCCCGTGGGCTCGTTGACCGCCGTGGTCGGAAGGACCCCGCGGTAGAGCAGAGAGTACGGGGCGGAGACGAGGACGTTGTTGTCCGCCTGGAGCGTGGTGCTTCCGATGGTGTGATAGTTGTTCCAGCTCCGGAGGGCTTCCCGGAAGGTGATGACGACCTGCCGCTCGGAAACCTTCTCGACGAAGGACGGGGTCATCGGGGCGCCGTCCGAGGAATAGCTGGCGACCCAGGTCCCAGGATTGAGAGCGTCCCCCGTGGCGATCGAGGAGGTGATCCGGAGAGGTCGTGAGCAGGTCACCAAAACGGCATGGGTGTTCACCGCCACCGCCCCCTCGAGGAGAAGGTTCGGATCCGTGCCCCAGAAGTCCAGGCCCCAAGCTCCAAATCCGTACGTCACGAGATGACACCCGTGCCCGTTCCGGGACCAGAGACCGAGGCGCCGGTCATCACGCCAGAGACGCTCGTGACCGTGACGGTCACCTCGGCGAGCTGGATATGGGCCACGATCGCCCGTCCGATCTGCTTCCAGATTTCCGCCCTCTGGGCGGGCCCGGCAGAAGGTTCGCTCACTACAGCCGCATTGATCGCGTCGAGAAGATCTGCCCCGAGAATGTCGCCGTTCAACGCCATGATTCAGCTCTTCCTCGCGAAAACCTTGGACGAAGCGTTGCCAAGGGCGGTCTGGGTACTTCCGGTGAACGAATCGATCGCCTCCCCTTGTACCACCCCCTGAAGCGCCGTGTGCTCGTCCATGCCCAGGTTGACGCTCCCCCCGTTCACCACGAGGTTGACGTTCCCAGCCCCCTCGACGGTGATGGTGACGTTCGCTCCCTCGGAGACGATGATCCGGGTGTTCTTCCCCGGCCTGGCCCGGAGGATCACGTCCTCCGACGGGTTGAACTGGCCCTCCTCCCCCTCGAGGGGCGTGCCTTTCATCTCGGAGAAGGGCTTGTCCGCCGCATCCCACATGCGAGCGATGACGACCGGGCCCTGGCCGCAGTCCCCGTCGGGAATGGCCAGGAGAACGGTGTCGTCCTCCATGAGCGGGAAGTAGAAGCCGAAGCCGCCCCCGGCGTACGGAACACCGACGAAGGCGGTCTCGGGCTCCTCTCCGGGGAGAAGGGTCACGTCCGCGAACAGGCCCTCGTTCGGATCCAGAACGACCTGGTCCACGACGGCCAGCTTCAGGTGATACCGCGTGTCCATGTTAGGACCACGGAGGAGCTGACTAAGTCGCCCCGGCAATCTTCCTGATCCGCTCATCGGATGTTCCTCCAGCGCGAGACAATGGGATCCCGCAAGGGGTCTGCATCGGGGGCCCCCAGTGTAGCTGTACTGGGCGGATCAGGGCTTCGCCCAAGCAATCTCCGGAATTCAGCGTTCCCGGTTTCGAGGTCGTTCAGACGCTCCGTAATGTTCCGACGCTGTTCCACGGGTCGTACAACAGAAGCATTCTCTGCGGCTCGACGGTGATCAGCAGCAGATCTCTGTTGAGCCCGGCGCTGTTGATCCACGGCGGTCACGTAATCCCACCTAGGAGTCCAGTAGTTCTGGATGCCCATCTTTACGGTGAGACTTTCGGAACTCCAATCATAGCTCACGTCCGAAACGCGGAAGTACCGGAGGACGCCCATGATCTCGCCTCGAGCAGAAGCCACGATCGCTCGGGACAGGTTCTCGTCCCGGAGATACCTCCGGACCTCCGCCACAGCCTGGGAGAAAGGGAGCTGCATCGTCCGATTCAGGGTCGACGCGATGGGCGATCGGTTGTCCAGGGCAGAGGCATCGACAAGAACCTCCACGGGATCGCCGACCCGGAGGCGGAGAAGGTCTGGATCAGCGTTGCTCCCACCAAAAGAGGTGAGGCCTGCCGATTCGATGTCGCCCTTGATTTCACCTCGTCCGATCTGCTCGTAGAGCGACTGGGCGATGGAGACGAGCTGGGCCATGTTGTTGATCCCGGTTACGGGGACGTTCAGGATCTCGGAGGATTCCTGCCCCCCAAGACTGTCCCGGAGGTCCCTTCCGTGGCCGGTGCTCAACCCATCCCGCCGCGCCTCGGCGGCGTTCCTGGGTGGCCACAGCGCCTCCAGCAGCCGGTCGTTGGAATGCCCGCGTGTCGGCGCCGAACGGTTGACAGAGACGACCCTGACGGTCTTCGGCTTGGCGTGCCCGGCGTACTTCCGGCTGATCTTCAGGCTCTTGATGTCTCGCCCGTAAACAAGACGGCGGATGCCCCAGACGTCCCCGGTCGCCTCGTTCGTCCGGACCGCATTCCCGGCGAAAGCCGTCCGATCAAACTCGTGCTGGAGCGAGGCGAATAGTGCCCTTCCGGGGCTGATCACCAGCTTCCGCCCGACGAAGCGGGGGACACACCCGACCAGGTAACAGTACCGGGTAATGATGTCCCAGAAGTTCAGATTGTCCGATCCGCCTCCGGAAGCGGAACCTCGTCCAGCAGCTCCCTTCCGATGCCTCGGAATGTGGGAAGCAGCTCCCGGAGATGGGATGACACCATCCTCGAACTGCTCGGCCCGACAGCTCACCTCAATCGGGAACGGTAGCTTCCGGATCTGGTCATGCTCCTCAAGGATCTGGAGAACCAGAGCTGCAATGTTCTGGGAACAGTCCAGGCGGTCCAGGATGCTGGTCCGTCGGCGCTGGGGGTGATGGGCACCCCCCGTACGGGGCTGGGGACGGGCACCCCGGCGCTGCGGCTGATCGCGGGGGGTAACGAGCGGGGAGTCGAGGAGAAGGCCACGGAGGTCCCTTCCCTCAAGATGAACCTCCCCGCCATCCTCGGAGTGCTCGACGTTCCAGACGTCGACAAGCCCGACCATGAGCAGATCCTTGTCGATGGTCCGCCCCTCCGGGGTTCTGGTCTTCAGGATCGAGCGACGGACCCCGGGCGAGACCTCGTGCTGGATTCCGTCCGCGAAGTCCTCAGGAGAGACCGTCCCGGCATAGATCTCAACCCGAGCTGCCACCACCGTCCGAGGATCGATGGGCAGCTCCCTATAGTCGAAGGTGAGCTTGAAGGTAGCCGCCTGGGTATGCCCCTGGAATTCCACGGAGCACTTTGTCGGGACCCTGTTCATCACCTGGGCACCGATGGAGCCCGGATCCGTGACGAGCTGTTCGTTCACGAAGCCTTCGCCCTCGTTCACTCGGATGGTGAGCTTGTCCTCGAACTTCAGGAGGAGGTGGGCGACGACGCTCGGATAGCTGGTGACGGAGCTGGAATTGGTGGGGCTCACGAATTCTCCTCGGGGGAGACGCCGATGTTCGGAATGGCCACGAGCTGTCCGGCGTAGAGCTCGGTATCCGTCAGCCCGTTGTACGTGAGAAGAGCACGCCACTGCGTGGGCGTCCCGTAGTACCGGAGCGAAACGTCCCGAAGATCCTCACCCTCTCGAGCTCGGTACGTTCCGAGAACCAGACTCGGACCATCCATGAGCGCCCTCTGCCGGATCACGGACTCGTTCCGGAGCTTGGTGGCATCGGAGATGGTCTCCCGAGCGTAGAGCTGCATCTGGAGAACCTTCTCCGGATCAATGCTCTCCAGAGCTGCCGCAGCAGCCCGATCCGAAGCCGCCTCTCCCGTGGGGCTCCGGACGAAGGCTGAGAACGGTAGCAGCCTCTGAGGCTCGGTGAACAGGAGCTGCCATCCGTTATCTCGGGCGACATCCATGACGTGCTGCCCGGACATGGCGACGCTCCCGAAGGTGCTCTGGATCGTGGATCCGATATCAGCGATCGAGATGTTATCGGCGAAGCCGCTCACCGCGTCATCGAAGGTTCTGGAGAACTGATCCACACGATTGAGCGTGTTCCGGAAGTCCTCCATGACAGGCCCGATGACCTGATTGGGGACATCCAGAATTCTAGAGAAAGCTCGGAGAGCTTCCCGGAGGGCGCTCCCTGCTTCGAGCTGCCCGGCAGGCGGTCCGTAGAGCGGAGAGTTGTTCGCTCTGGACTGAGCAATCCATGCGAAAGATGCCGTCCACTCACAATCATGTACGTTATGCCAGGTCTGCGTGAACTTCTTGAGGTAACCCCGTCGAATTACGTACCCCCAGGTAACCTCCAGCAATTGACCTTCCCTCCGGATGGAGTCGAAGACATTGACGGCATCGACGCAGGAGGTGATCTGGCTCCCGAGGATTCCGCTGGTGGTTCCAAGGGATGCGCTCCCGTTGGTGGCCTGGGTCATTTCGATGCAGGCCCTCCGACCTTCGGAAGTGTTCCCGATGAACTTGTCCTTCCAGAATCCGGAGATTTCGGTTTCGCCTTCCGTGGGGCCCATAACGTTGCCCCAGCCCTCAGGGTTGCCCGGAGCGTTGGTGACTTTGACGCGCTGCTCGCCCTCGAACTTGATGGGGCCGATTGGCAGGCCCCGCTGGGAGAGGGCGACGGTGCGCCGCCGCCCGGAGGTTTCCCGGATGACGAGGGCGGGAACCTCGGGGATGGGGGCGGAGGGCATGGGGCGAGACTACCAGCCCTGAGTCATGAACTGAAGCCGGGTCTGCGGAACAGAAGGCTCAGATTCCGGGGTGGGCTTAGCCGCGCCATACCGCTTCCCACGGACAAGGAGGCTGATCGTGCTGTTGCTCACGCCAAAGCGTTCTCCGAGCTCGAGCTGGTTCACTTCGCCGGAGGCGAACAGTTCCCGAATCTCCGCAGCCTGTGCATCCGTGAGCTTGGAGCGGTGGTGCATCTCTCCGCGTGGCGCCAATTCAGCAACCTTCAACTTTCGGCCGGGTCGCTGCTTACCTGCGCGGCCTTTCTTGTGCATGTCCAAAATATTCTCTCGGCTTGTACCGGGAAACAAGTGACTAGGCCGTACGCAGCTCGGTGTATCGCAGGTATGGCAAATAAGCAGCCCCTCCGGAATTGGGCCTACGTTGATCTCGTAGGAGTAGCGGTGAGCTGCCACAGATCGCTTACCGATCGTAATGCGACCGTAGCCGCTATTGAGCTTGTATCCGGTCCACAGCCAGCAGCCGTCAGGACCAGGCTGCTTGTCCAACTCGTGCTGGAACCTAATCACAGCACGAGCAGAGAGCTCATCTTCACCCAAAGCTGCTTTGCCGGGGAAAACACCAAGATGTTCCGGTCGAACACACAGCGGATCCCCACAGGTCACACGAACAAACAGATCACGAGCGATCGGCCCATGCGCCAACTCCCAGATAACTCTGGCAATTGAGCGGGTCGTGCCACCCCAATTCCCAGTGGGGTAGCCGTTGCTCCTTCCACCAGTCCAGATCCAGTGATCTGGGCCCTTTGAAACGTGTGACCACAAATCTTCTTGGGTTTGCATTGACGAACCATAGAGCCGTCTTTGACAAAGGTCAACAAGTATTACGAGGAGGAGAACCCAGGGTTAAAGCCCGAAGACATGGGCGTTTCAGCCATCTGCTGTAGGTCGCTTACAAAGGCCGTTGCAACCCTATCAGGGTCGAATCCGTCAGAAAATTTTTGGGTAATATCGAAGCGACTAAAGCGGAAGTCGTTATGGGTCTGCGGGCGAGCCGATGTCCCGTGCCCGGTCCGGCCCAGGTTCCCCCGCATATCGGCAAGGTTCCGGCGGAACTCGTCGAGCCATTCGCCCGCACTGTTCCCCCCATTGGCGAGGGAGATCTGGTGGGCTGCGTACTCTTCATCCGTGCGGAAGCCCCAGTCGTGCAGCAGGAAATTTACCGACTCGGACATGTCGTGCATGATTTCGCCGAAGGCCTGTGCGGTCTGCCGGATCGCATCGATGAGATCAAAGCTCTCGCCAGCAACACCGCCGAAGGCGCTTCCGATCAGGCGGATCACGCCGATGAAGATCCCGATGAAGAGCTCGATGAAGCCGGACAGTCCGATCAGGATGGTCATGAACGGGAAGAGGGCGGCAAGGACAAGGAAGCCGAGGATGTTCAGGACGACCATGACGATCTCGGAGAGGAGCTCGAACACACCTCCGAGAACAATCGCTGCCGACATGATGATCGACGGGAGCAGCGCTCCGAGAACCACCACGAGCACGTTCATGATTGCGTCGTAGGCGCGGTACAGGGTGAACGCGAGGCGAAACAGGGGGCCGATGACGGCCCAGATCGCCCCGAACAGGGCAGTGATCGACCCGCCAGCATTCCCGGTCAGGAACATGCGGGTGATCAGGCTCGTGACGATCATTCCGATCGGACCGAAGGCGACTCCGAGCATCCGCATGATCAGCATGGGGGCGATGCCCGCAATGACATCCGTCGCCCCCATGCCGTGTGCACGGACGGTGTTACCAACGTAGCTGGCGGCGTGCATCCAACCGCCGGAGTAGGCCCTTCCGGCCATCCTTCCGAAATTCTGGATGGTAGTGGCCACATTCCCGATCGTCGCGGAATGCTCGGCGAGCCAGATACGTACGCTTCCGACGCCGTCGCCCATGGCTCGGATCTTGGTCGTGACCCAATCCAATCCTCCGGCGAGCTTTCCGGAGATGATGTTCAGGACATTGCCCATGCCTGCGGCGTATCGACCGAGCTGGACGTTGACCTCCGCAATGGTCCGCTTCCAGGCGTCGAACAGGGGCTCGGTTCCGGCGAGATAGATCTCGTGCCGGAAGGAGTTGAACGTGCCCATGGTGGCCTCGTAGGAGTCGCCCATGGCATTCATCTGGGGCCCAAGGGCCTCGGCGATGTTGTGAAACACCTCCGCCTTCTTGTTGATGTCCATGGCCCGGATCTGCTCGGCCGTGACCCTCTTCCCGTGGAAGGTAGCGACCTGGCTCCAGACCTCCGTCCACGAGCGATCCATGAGGTGCGGCCCCTGGGTCAGGAACTGCATCACGTCTCGGGCGGACTGCCCGGCATCGATGCCGTTGGCGATGCCGCCAGCAGTCGCGAGGCTTGTGTCCCTCATCGCCCGATCGAGGGTCATCCCTCGAGCCTGTGAGAGGAACGGGAGGGATTGAGAGAAGCTCTGGGCGTAGTCGTTGGTTTCTCCGGGGAGAATGGCCGCCATCCTGTTCATCTCGGAGAGGACCTGCCGAGATACCGATCGCCCCTGCTCGAATTGGAGGGCGTTGATCCCGGCCCTCATGGCATCCTGCTGGGCCTGACTTGCCCCCGGCATGGATGCCGTGATCATTCGGTTCGTCTCAGCGACGGAATTGCCGACGTACTGATACTGCCGAAGCGATCGAGTGATGTTGTTGATCTGCTGCTCGCGCTGGCTCCAGGCGGCACCGATCTGGTTGAGCGGGGCGACGATCGCGGAGAGGGAGGCTTGGGCAGCCGTGGCGATGTTGGAAACGGCCCAGAGCTTCTGCCCGAGGCCGACGATCCCGGCCATCGCTCCATTGTCGACGAAGCTGGCGTAGTACGAGAGTTCCTGTGCCAGCTCGAACATCGGCTAGGATTCCGTCCTGTTCTCTTCCGTGATCAGTTTTCCGAGAGCTTCGGAGAGGGATAGTACATCACTTCTGGGCATCGCCATCGCCTCATTGACCGGGACATGCCCGTAGCGGCAGAGGATGGCGATGCGGGTCCAGAAGGATTCAGCGTACTGCCCGACGCCGAAGGTCTTTCCGGCGAAGAGCGCGACCGCGTAAGGGGCTACTGAACCCGCACCTTCGCGGACCCGAGAAAACTGGCAGACTGGTCCTTGTTGGGCTGGTTGACGTGGTGGTACGCCTGCATCGCGAGGGCCCGGCCCTTCGGCCCGAGCTTCGCCAGGACCATGTCGATGCTGTCGTCGGCGGTCGAGACCTCGACGACCTTCCCGCCATCAACCTCGACGACGCGGACGATGCCTTCCTTGACGAGCTCCTGCATCAGAACGCCGCCGTCGTTCCCGGCGCGGGCGATGGCCCGGCTCTCCGCCGAGCCGGGGATTTCCCGGATGGTGATGCTCAGAAGGCCGGTGTCGGCCTGGAGGTCCTTGGGGAAGGTGAACTCCATCTCGACGGGCGAGCGGTAGGACTTGGGCTGAAGCTGATCGACACTCATGATGATCTGAATCCCTCTCTACGGTTCTGAATCAGGTCAGGACGACGAGCGCATCGGAGCAGGCGGCCTCAACCTTGACGGAGACATACTCCACCCGACCCCCGATGGAGAAGGGGAAGGCGCCGAACTCGACATCCGGGAAGGTGATCCGGGCCACGTCGCCGTTGGGCCAGGTCATCGACGCCTTGATGTTGATCCGGACGCCCGGGGTGCGACGCTTGGCCTTGTCCACGGCGGTCTTCACGACGCCTAGGATGCGGTGGTTGTTGGTGTGCAGCTCCATGTCGATCTTCACGCCCTTGAAGACCGAGTCCTTCCGCTCGGAGAACTCGCCGAGGTAGCCCTCGGACTTGATCTCCTGCTCGAAGGTGAAGTTGAAGCTCTTCACACAGGTGATCTCCTCGATAGGCGCGGAGTCCTGGATGATGATGATGCTGACGTTCTGGCCTAAAAGGCGCTGGCTCGGCATTTGCTTTGACCTTCTTAGTTGTTGGGATCCAGATCGCGGACTTTGGGTTGCTTCATTCCCCACTCGTGCGGGACCTTAGCTCCCTTAGAAGCGTTGCAGCTCTTACACGCCGGAATGACGTTGTCTTCCGTGTGGTTGCCGCCGCGAGATATCGGAACGATGTGATCCATAGTGATAGACTTGTCTGACCCACAGTATGCACAGGTCTGACCAAACAATTCTAGAATCTGTTCCCACTGTAATTGTGTCAGTGTGGCCAACACCTGGGCGTGCATTGCCCGTCGGTTGTGATTGTACGCTCTGTGCTTTTCCGGATGAAGTCGGCGGTATTCCCGTTGGTTATTCAAATACTTCTCAGGGTCCGCAGCTCTAAGAGCTCGAAGTCTGGCAGCCAAAAGATCCTTGTGATCTTCCAACCAAGCTTGCGATTCAGCTCTCACCTTTGCCGAATTACGGGCCTTGTATTCACTGCTGTATTTGTTGACCTTGTCACGATTTGCGACACACCAAGCCCGCTGAACCTTCAAGACATCGGCCTTAGGCCGCTCTGCCTTATATTGCGTAAAGCAAAGCTTGCACGTCTCCTGAAGACCATCTGGAGAAGCGGACCTTTTCCAGAAAGCTTCAGGAGTCTTGGCTGTTCGGCACTGCCTACAGGTCTTCATTACCCAACGCTGACGCTGGTCCCACCAGGTCCAACCTGCGATTGCGCCACAATTACGTCCAGGGTCTGGAGCATGATGCAGACGTGCTTGATGACCCAGATGCCCTGTCGTGCCGTATTGGCGTTGTTGGCGCTCTTGTCATCCAGCGTGTAGCTGTCGATCCGCTGAGCATCCGGGTTGCTCTCGGACAGAAGATCCGCAAAGAACGCATCGCTCTCGGACAGGAGCGAGTCCTTGATCGTCTGACGACCCAGCATCTTCGCCATCTGGTTGTACCGACGGGCGAGCGAGTCCTGCACGAAGTCCGCGAAGCGGCGGCGGTTGATGTTCCGCTCGCCGTCGATGATCGAGCTCGTGATGCCCGACTGGAGGATCGGACCGACCACCTTGTCCATGCGGAGGGCACAGATGCCCGCCTGCTTGAACAGGATGTAGTCGTTCATGTCCAGCGTCGGGCAGCCGCGCTGGTAGCCGATGATCGGCGAGAACACCGTCGGAATGGGCTCCGCCGCCTGTCCAGGATTGAACTCCGGGGGCAGCTTCGAGAAGAGGGCGGCCACCCAGGTGTCCATCGTGACATCGATGATCCCGTCATCCGTGGTCGTCCCATCCGGACAGGGGATCGAGATGCCGACCAGCTCCGGAATGAAGGTCCGGCAGCCCGGCCAGGAGTAGGTCCCGCGCTCGTTCCGGACCGCCCCGCCGCCAGCGCCACCGACGCCGGGGGCCGAGGAGCCGAGGACCGTGCTCTTGGTGAGAACGTCCAGGGCCGGGGAGATGACGTAGTTTCGGGTCAGGCCGCGAGCCGATCCGTTGAGGCAGTGAAGCCGAAGCGCCGCCTGGATGGTCGAGTCCTTCCGGGCGCAGACCACGGTCGAGATCTCGTTCGTCGGGGCGTCGTCGTTCAGAAGCGCGTCGAGCGCCTCCTGATAGCGAGCCCGGAGAAGCGAGGTCGTCGCCGGATTGGCCGCATGGACGTTCGCATCGTAGGTGAGCGCCCCGGAGGGGTGCGTGATGCCGCCGAGGCCCGCATCCGGGCCCCAGTAGGTCCCCGAGCTGTCCGTCGGAACCGGGTACGGCGTCAGAGCCGTCGCCGAAGCGATCGTCGCCACCCGAGGGCGGGCCAGGACCTTGTACTGCGACGTGGTCGCGAGGGCGCCGGTCGCGCCCGAGTCCGCATCAGAACCCGCATGAACGCGGAAGGCCAGGGCCGAGCCCGCCCGCCAGTCGACCACGTCCGTGAAGGCCGAGCCGTCCTGCTTCTGGACGGTGATCTCGAGACCGGCGGCGTCCACCGCGGTCACGCGAAGAGTGCCCGCCAGAGCGCAGTCGCCATTCTGCGACCCGGTGGCGGAGTTGAGGCTGCCCACCACGACCGCGTCGCCCACGACCACTTCGTCCGCGACGAAGCTGCCCGTAGCTCGGGTGATCGTCCGGACGACCCCGCCGACCATCGTCGCCGTGGTGCCGTCGACCCCGACCGACTTCGGAGTACCGCCCGTGAAGTTCACGTCCTGGGCCAGATAGGCCCGGCTCGAGCCGGAACGCATCTCGAAGCCCGAGGGGATGCGGGCGCCGGTCACAGGAACGATCGGGGTGGTATCCGTCGCCGAGCGGTTGGTCGGAAGATCACGCCAGAGCCGGATCGCGTACTGGGTCGTCGAGAGCGGGCGGAGCAGATCCACCGGCATCACGACCAGACGGGAAAAGGCCTTGTTCCGGAGCTCGACGAACAGGTTGCCCATGTCCCCGCCGAACTCGCCCAGGAGCACGTCGATTCCGCCGATCTTGTCGGTCAGATCGGATCCGCCGTAGACCTCCGCGGGTCGGTAGCTCGAGACCACCTGACCAGTGCTGTTCACGGCACAGCACTGGCTCATGTTGCAGGACTCACCCACGACAGCCACGACACCGTAGCTCGCACCCGAAATCCCACCGGGGATCTTCTGGTCCACGATGACCACGCCCTCAATGGCCTGAAGTTCGGCAGAGCCGGGGAAGTAGCTGAAGCGTCGAATGAAACCGGCACCTGACATTGGGGAGCCTCCTGAATGGTTGGGAAGAACGTATCAGACCTGGCCGGAGACTTCTACTTCGGCCCGGGGGATGAGTCGGGGCAGTTCATGAATCCGTGCCATGGGCCCCATACCCGTCACGGAGAGCAGAAGCTTCCGGTAACGAAACGTATTGTCGTCCGGAGAATCTTCGTAGGTGACCCGATCCAGGGAGAAGCTCGCCCGAAGATTGAAGTAGTGCGGCATCTCCAAGATCAGACCCGGCATGTCTGGCGACGGATTGAAGGCATCCTCGAGTCCCGCCAGGATGTTATCCCGCTGGGGTTCTTCCTGGGTCCAGACGTGGATCGAGATGCTCTGCTTGATCTCGGAGACGCCCACGAGCGACCCGCCATCGAGCTGGCCCGTCGAATCGTCGTAGGTGTACTGGATCGCCGCATCGGACTGTCCGTAGTCGACCGAGCTTTCGGGGAAGACTGCTGCGGAGGGGTACTTCGCGTTGGTCTCCGGCTCTGCCTTCATGATGGCGACAGCAACGAACTTCACATGCGCTCCCCCGGAGATGGGGAACTGGAGCTCGCGGAGATACTCTCCGATCGCAACGATCAGAGACTTGGAAGCTGAATACTGCCGATTGGCCGTCGACCGCTGCCGGTCCCCTCGCTCGAGAATGGCTCTGGTCATTGGATTCCGTCCCTCGAGCATCGATCCAGGGCTTCCTGGATTCTCTTGTGAAAGATCTCAGCAATTCGTGGCGAAGCCCTGACGCCTGTTTTTCTCGGCTTCAGGCGCCAATCCTTGCGCTTGTTCATAGCGATAAGGATGGCCCATGCCATCTGCTTCTCCGTCAGAACCCTCCCGGTTTTGTCCGTGAACTTGATGCCCCGCTGCTTGACCCAGATCGCCAGATTCTTGGAAGCGGCAATCCCCATCAGCTTCCCGCGCGCTCGGACGCCCTTGTCGACGTAACCGGCGTAGGCCGTCTTGTTGTAGACCCAGACGGCGATCTTCGGGGACATGGTGTGATCCACCTCCCACCCTCCGAGATAGCTCCCGCCCGCGTAGGCCCCCTTCTTGGAATGAGGCGAGTCAGATGCCGGAGGTGCATCCATGACTCGAGCGGAGAGCACGGGGATGCTCTGTCGGGCAGCGACCCGCATGGCCTTCTGGATATACGGGCGGATGTTCGCCGAGATCTTCTTCTCAATCTGGCCCATCCGACCCATCGGGACTTTGACCCGGATACTCATCCCGGAACCTTGCTCTCCTCGCGATCCGCCCCGGCTCGATTGAGCCGAACGGTCCACTGAAGATCCTCCGCCTGGTAGCTGGGCACCCCCTGGACCAGAAACCTCCGGCGCTTGTGGGATTCGGCATCCCCGCGCATGAGCGTCACTTCCCAGGAGAAGGTTTCATTCTGCGGAATGGACTCCCCGTTCGGATCCAATCCGAGGAGCTGGAATTCCGTATACCTCGGAGAGATCTCCGAGACATTGAGCGACCCCTGTTCATCGATGCCGATGTCCAGGAGCTGCCGACTCACGGAGCTCACAGGCTCAACCTTCGGGGTCGGGCTGATCTCCTCCTCCGAGATTACAGTCTCGACGCCCTCCCCGCGGCTCTGTCCGCTCCATCGGGTGCGAACGAGGAAGACACGGTAGGGTCGCATCCCGAGATCCGTATTGATCTGTCGGAGGTCATCCAGACATCCGTCCAGAGCGAAATCGCCCAGAAGGGTCTTGGCCCATTCAGATTCCGGCGGGTTTCTCGTTCCGCAGCTCACGAATGTAGGACCTTCCAGATGACCAGGGCGATTCCAATCCCGACAAGAATGCCCAGGATCGTGGCCAGGACATCGAGGGCCGACCGCTCATCCTTGCTCTCGTTCATCGCTTCACCCTGATGTTGATTCCGGTCCCCTGGAACGCGGAGGCGAAGGGGTAATACGGGACCCCGAGCTCGTCCGAGAGCTTCATCGCCCACCGGACGTACTCCCGTTGGATCAGATCCGTGGCGGTCTGCCCGGCGGTAGCAGGCCTCATCTTGATCTGCCCGATGGACTCCACGGTCAGATAGCAGACGGCCTTCAGGAGCTTCATCTCGAGCCCCTCAAGGACACCGAGAAGCTGCCGGACCCTCTGGGCGGAGAACTCCGTCAGATGATCCATGGCGCTCTCGACGAGGAAGGCCCCCTGCATCGGAATCACCATGCCCATGGCGTAGACCGAGACTGCACTGGTTCCAGGGAACCCGAGGTGCCTTCGGACACCGGCCATCTCAGCCTGCGACAGGGTGTAGCTCATTCGATGTACGGCTCCAGTTCGACCTTCTGCTCGATCAGCTTGGCGAGAATACCAGGATCACGGACGATCTTGCCAACCGCCACGTAGGTCGTGCTCCCGTAGATGATGACCATCTTCTCCTTCAGAACCCGATAGGCCTGGGGCTGAAGCTTGAGCTCCGGAAGAATCACCTCCGGAACCTCGGGGGGATTCACCTGTTCCAGAACCTGCTCCTCAGACTCCGGCGGAACGATCGTTACCTTCGGCTCCGGAGGGACGACGGTCTGGGGGATGGAGGGTCGGTCCTGCCTGCGATTGTAGGGTCGCGTCATGGGCAGAGCCTAACACGCTCGAGGAAATAGTGGATGGGCGACGGGCCCGACGAGAGGGAGTAATCGGGGCCATCGCCCATCCGAGAAAACCCTATCACGGGATTCTCGGACGGAATAGATGGTGAAGTGATCAGGAGGGGAAGCAGGAGGGGAAGACGGGCCCTACCAGGACGGTAGGGCCGTGGGTCAAGCGGTAACTAGCTGTCAAAGCCGTGACAGAGCACGACCTGGCGCTTGTAGCGGGCCGCGGTGCCGGTGGCGGCATCGGTGCGCTGGGGCCAGTCACCGTCGAAGCGCCAGGACGTAGCGACCATGTCCTGGAGGCGGTTGAGGGGGGCGCGCATGATGAGCTTCACGCGATCGGCCGAGACCTCGATGCCGTTGTTGTTGACCTGGACCTCGCCCATCTTGCCGACCATGCCAGCCTCGGTGATGAACATCGCCGGGTCCTGGTAGTACTCCTCGATGCCACCGAAGCCGGTGATGAGGAGGCGGTGAACCTCCATGCCCGAGGTGAGACCGTTGTTGGTCAGCTCGGGAGCGAAGGCGTCGTCCTGGCTGTAGGTCACGCCGTCACGGGGCTCGACCGTGAGCTTGGTCGGGCACTCGTTGTTGTCCACGAAGACCACACCGAGCATCTTGCCGATCACGAAGTCCGAGTACATGTAGTTCTCGGGGCGGCCCGTGAGCATCCGCTGGATCTCGGTGTCGGCCATGAGGGCCGTGAGGGTCACCGGATCGAGGTGGGCGTGGTAGTTCCCGTCCGGATGGGCCGGGATGTTGTTCCGGCGGAGGCGCATCACGCAGTTGCGGATGTCCTGGAGCCGGGGCAGGTCGGTCACACCCAGGTCATCGACCTTGTTGCCGCCGCCGACGAACACGACCTCCGAGCGGTCGATCGCCTGCACGTAGTCGCGATCCGACCAGGTGTGGCTCGAGTCGAGCAGGAGCGTACCCGGGCCGAGCTCGTCACCCGTGATGGCGGGGGTGAAGCCGATCACGTTGCGGGTCGTCCCCGCGATGCTGATCTGGAGCGGATTGCCCGAGCTCACCGCCGAGAAGCGAACGCGCGAGCCGTTCTGGGCGCTCGGATTCCGGGCCTTGGTGAAGCCGTTGAGGCGCTTCACGACGAGCGAGGTCGAGGTCGCCCCGCCGTTGGCCACCGTCCAGCCCGACTCCGCCGCGTTGTAGAAGCGGTTGCGGACGAGGCGGTTGAGGGTCTGCGCGGCCTGGAGGCCGAGCTGGTGGCTGTTCCGCAGGAGCAGGTCGACGATCGCCTGGACCGACGTGGGGATGTTCGTGTCGATCGTCCCCGCGTAGGTGTTGAGCTGCGCCTCCCACTGCTCGATCGCGTAGCTCAGGGGCTCCGGATCGGTGCCAGGGCGGAGCGGGCGACCCGACGGGGGGATGAGCCCCGGAGCCGACGCGATGTACGTGTCACCCGCGCCCACGGGCCACGACTTGGCGACCACATCACCGCGGAAGATCATCGCCGGGAAGAGCCCATCGTGGAACGCCCGCTCCAGATAGCCCTCCTGAACGATGGCCCGAACCTCGGGAGTCATGACGATGTTGCTGAAATCCGGCATTGTCTTTCGTTCTCCGTGCTTAGAGGCCTGAATGGCCCCTGAAATCCCTTAGATCTTCTTGTTCACACCATCGAGGCCGGGTCGCGCTGACCCATCTGCCGAAGACGCTCCTGGAACTCCGCCTTGGTCATCTGCGAAGCGTGCTTCCGCTGCTCGCCCTCGGCCGGAATGACCTGCCTCTGGGTCGACGTCGGGGGCTTGCCAGAGAGGGGACTCGAGCTGACCGGCTGCTCCTCGACGGCCTTCTTGGCCTCGAGGGCCTGACGGAAGATCCCAGGCTTCTTCGCCTTGAGATCCTCGGCCAGATACTTCTGCGGATTGAAGGTCTTCGCCTCGTCATCCGAGAGCTTCCGGTAGTGGCTGTTCAGGGCCGACAGCGCGTAGTCGATGTCGTCACCCTGGACATCCGCCTCGTAGGCCATCTGACGCAGAGCCGAATCGTTCTCCAGAACGCTGATCCGAGAACGAAGGCCCTGAACGGTCTTCTTGAGCTGGGCATTCTCCGCCCGGAGCTCGGCATCAGCCGCCGACTTGTCCATCGGCTTGGGCTTCGGAGCAGCACCCGGAGCAGCCCGGAGCATCTCGTCCAGGCTCTCGAAACCCTTCGATTGAGCCTGCTTGTTCAGGCTCTCGAGAACGGAAGTCCGACCGGCCTCACGGTCACGCTTCCGCTCCTCGGCACGCTCCTTCGCGGTCGAACCCTGCACGGCCTGGAGGGGCTCGCGGGGCTTCGTCGGGACGGTGACCTTGGGCTCCTCGGCATCCGGAAGTACGGCGTCGAGAAGGTCCTGGGTCTCGGTCGGCTCGTTCTCGATCGTCTCGTCGGGTGGCATATGAATTCTTCTCCCTCTCTCAGTTCAGATCAGACGCCCGAAACCCACAGGCCCGAGAGCGGGTTCTCGGAGCGCGGGACGAACTCGATCACGAAGCCCGTGACCGTGCTCGGGAAGGTCAGGCTCTTGCCGTCATCCGACAGGAGCGCGATGCCCACGTTGGCGCCCGCCGTCGGGGTCAGCGCCGTACCGGCCGCATCCGAGACCACGTAGCTACCGACCGAGTTGGCCGTGCCGCTCGCCGTCACGCGGAGGGTCTTGACGACCAGGATCGCGGGGAGCAGATCCGAAGTCTCCCGCTCCAGACCCGAGATCGTCGCAGCCGCCAGCGAGGCCGCCGTGGTGATGTCGATCGTGGTCGCAGCCGACAGAGCCGCGAACGAGACCTTGACCGGCGAGAGCACGTTGCCGAGCTTCACCTTCTTCAGGACAGTCGCGAGCTGGTTCAGGTTGCAGGCGTTCAGGATCTGCTGAAGCGTGATGTCTCGTCCGGTGATTGAGGGCATAGTGTCTCCGTATCAGGCTTTCTCACCGAGCACAATGTAGACTTCCGTGTCGACAGTGCTCTCTCGGGTCAGTTCGATGGCAGTGATTCCAACATCATCCGATCGAAGAATCAAGCTGGGGTCCACGGGCAGTGCCTGGGTCGTCCCCATCGTGGTCGTGATCCGGAGCCGGACGTAGCCACCCTCCGCTCGGACTGACAGATAGTTCACCTCCTCGAGATTCCCGAGATCCACGGTGACGGGGCTATCCGAGTCGAGCGTGTAGCTCGTCGACAGAACCCGCTTCATGAAGACAGAATCGTTGAGGGTCAGAAGCGTGGTCGGCTGGCCCGGAGGCGAACCGACGGGATTCTGAATCGAGATGGAACCCTCGATCTTGAGCTGCTGCGACATCAGGTAAGTTCTCCGGCTCGGAAGATCCAGGCACCGACCAGGATCGGGTCGACCTCGGTGATATCCCCCGAGAGCATGTCAGAAATCGCAATCGCGTCCTGAGGATCGATCTCCTTCAGAAGCTCCGGAGTTCCGTCACCCCAGGTGTCGATCAACTCCAGGATCTTGTCCGCCGAATCCTCCGGGAGCTCCTGATCATCCGAGAGCAGAGAGGTGGGATCCATGTCCTGGACCTCCTCCTCAATCTGCGGAACGTGGGGGCGGA
>OFQZ01000069.1_pt1 | contig 38920 bp, 62 predicted proteins | sample 1543011 | NCBI WGS metagenome assembly OFQZ01 (sample SAMN07774216, study PRJEB24372) | wastewater metagenome | isolation source: Exp Tend NO 0WW | collected 2016-02 | reverse complement strand
GTGGGTGAAGCCGTGGGAGGTGTTCGACCGATGATCCGGCGCGGGCTTGCGGCACTCATCGCGGGGCTCGTCCTCGGTAGCTGCGAGCCAGCGTTCGCGACGACGTGGACGGTGACGAACGACGCCACGCTTTCGGCGGCCAACGCGGGCGCCGTGGCGGGCGACGTGGTGCGGCTCGCGGCATTCAACTACGGCATCGGGATCGCGCCGGTACATGCCGGCACGCCGGGCTCGCGCATCTACTACTACGGGCAGCAGTCCGACAGCACGCTCGCCTCGGTTGCGTCAATCGACTTCCGCACCAGCTCGGCCATCGGCGCGGGCAGCTACGTCACCGTCAAGTGGGTGACCTCGCGCGGCGACATGGGCTTCGGCAACAACCTGTCGGCGGGCAACTACCCCTACGTCGGCCCGACGCAGGACAGCATCATCAGTTGCTACGGAAGCAACTCGGCCGTGGACTTCTACGGCAAGAACAACGTCATCATGAACTGCCGGATCGCGGGCGTGGACAAGAACATCCGCAAGACGGCCGGGCAGTTGAGCGCGCACTCCTCGTGCGGCGCGGACTGGTGCTGCATCGACTCGTCCAACACGCAGCCGGGCCTCTACAACAAGATGATCGGCTGCGACGTGACGTACACCTGCGAGACGGTCAGCAAGTGGCAGTTCATCGTGCTGCGCGGGTGCTACACGCCGACGTTCTACGGCAATACGTTCAACTTCACGGACAACGGCAGCGGCGAGTACTCCTTCGGGCTGGAGGCGTACTACGTCGTCGGCATGGACTTCCGCAACAACGTCCTCAACTACCACGACAACAGCGGCCACAGCACGACGGCAATCGTGGGCTACCGCGACTACTCGCAGGGCCTTCGGTTCGTCGGCAACACGATCCACTCGGACGGGGCGACGCAGATTTCGCTGGGGCTCAACCAGGGTGGCTCGTGCCCTGAGCAGGACGGCTACGCCTACACCGGGCACAACTACTGGGGCTACAACAACATCTACACCGAGAACCCCAAGGGCAACTGCGGGGGGCTCTGTTACGCGAGCGCCAAGGCCACCGGCGATACGGTGGAGTTCAACATCGTTCGCACCAAGGGATCGTCGGCGACGGCAATGTCGGCGCTCGTCTCGGACTACTCGACTGCGGTGGTTCGTCACAACACGTTCTGGACGGAGGGCAGCGTCGCGATCGACCTGTCGGCGTCGGCGCGCACTTACACGAACATCCGCCTCGCGTCGAACGTGTTCTACGCAAGGGGGGCCACGGCCTCCCCGATGGTGAAGTTCAAGACCGGCGCTGCGCTTGACTCGGCGGGCGTGTTCTTCGGGCCTTCGGGCTCCGCCTCGGCGGCCATCTCCTACAACGGCAGCAACGGCGCCCCGGGCTCCGGCGGCAACTACGGCCTCTCCGGCAAGAGCGTGTGGGGCAGCCCGCGCTTCGTGGACACCACGAGCACGGCCGCACTGGACGCCCACCTTGGCTCCGGCTCCTACGCCGACAACGCCAGCGGACCGACGCACATTGACGGCTACGCGGGCGCCTACGCTCCGGGCGCGGCGACCTACTGGACGATCACCGCGAGCGCAGGGTCGAACGGCTCCATCTCGCCCTCTGGGGCCGTCTCGGTGGTGCAGGGCGCGAGCCAGACCTTCACCATCACGCCCAACACGAACTACGCCGTGGACTCGCTCAAGGTGGATGGCGCCTACGTGGGCGCACTTACGACGTACACGTTCACCAACGTGCAGGCGGCCCACACCATCGCCGCCACGTTCAAGGCGTCGGTGACGAACTACACCATCACGGCGAGCGCGATCAACGGCGTCAGCATCTCGCCCAACGGTCCGGTGACGGTTGCTTCGGGCGGCTCGCAGGCGTTCACGATCACGCCAACCACGGGATACCACATCGTCGGCATCTCCGTGGATGGCAGCGGCGTCGGCACGTCGAGCCCCTACACGTTCACGAACGTGACCGCCAATCACACCATCGCAGCGACGGGCGGGATCAACACGTACACGATCACCGCCTCGGCCGGTTCCAACGGGTCCATCTCGCCGACCGGAACCACCACGCTCAACTACGGCGACTCGCAGACTTACACGATGACGCCGAACAGCGGCTACCACGTCTCGGCCGTGACCGTGGACGGGTCGGGAGCGGGCACCGGGAACACGTATCCGTTCACCAACGTGACCGCGAACCACACGATCTCCGTGGCGTTCGCGGCCGACGCGACCACGTATGACGTGGTGGCGAGCGCGAACGACGGCGGCTCGGTCACTCCTGGCGGCACGACGACGTGGGCGGCGGGAACGTCGCCCGTCTACACCATCGTCACACTCGACGGCTACCAGTGCGACGACGTGCTAGTGGATGGCGTGAGCGTCGGGACGCCCGCGACCTACACGTTCACGAGCATCGCCGCGCCGCACACCATCTCGGCGACGTTCTCGGTCGCGCTCACGTCGTACACGATCAACGCCAGCGCCGCGAATGGGGCGTCGATCACTCCCTCCGGCGCGAGCCTCGCGGGATCGGGCACGAACAAGACCTACCTGATCCAGACGCCGCAGGGCACGAGTCCGGCCGTCTACGTGGATGGCGTCTACGCGGGCCAGCTCACGAGTTACACCTTCTCCAGCGTCTCGGCCAACCACACCATTTTCGCCACGGCGGTGTCCGTTGGGGGCTCGGCTCCGTCGGACGGCTGCGCGTGCTACCGGATCCAATGACCCGCGCCGACGTTCTCGCTCGAGCCCGCAAGGCCATCGGCCACCACGTCGCCTACATCCTGGGCGCCGGCGGCTTCGATCCGGCCGCGGAGTTCCCGTTCACGAGCCCCGAGCACGGCTGCGACTGCTCCGGGTTCGCCATGTGGGGACTCGGAAAGGCGCGGCAGGTGGACGGGATCTGGTACGGCACTGACGCCATCGTCGCGGACGCCAAGGGCTCGGGGCTCTTGTTCTACGCGGTCTCGTACCCGGACGCGCTCCCCGGCGACCTGATCGTCTACCCGCACCAGAAGCCCGGCCACCACGGACACGTCGGGATCATCTCCGTCGTGGACGGCGGCAAGCCGATCCGAGTGATTCACTGCTCCAACGGCAACTGGAAGGCGTTCGGCGACGCCATCGCCGAGACGCAGTCCTCGCTGTGGCTCAACGTCAGCAACACGATTGTCGCACGACCGAAGTTCATCGAGGCGGTGTAAGTCCGCGGAGTCCCCCGACACCACGGAGACCAGGGAACGTGACACTGAGGAAACCCACGAAGCCTCAGACGCTGCTGGAATGGTTCTGGGCGGCGGGCATCATCTTCGGCGCGCTGATCGCCGGAGGGGTGATCCTTCGCAACGTCGGCACGGTCGCGTACAGTGCGGCCATCGCGCCGGTCGCGGACTCGCTCCGCGTCGAGCGCGAGGCGCGCATGGAGGCCGACCGCAGCCGCGACGAGCAGTTCCGCATCATCAGCACGGAGCAGAACGCCATCCACGCGGAGATCAAGGAAGTCCACTCGCTACTCGTTCGGCGCGGGGCCAGACAGGGGGAAAGGCATGAATGAAGTGAATCAGTACGCGCAGTACCTTCCGCCGCTGCTCGTGGTGTTGGGCGGCGCGCTCCAGTGGCTCCGCCAGTTCCCGAAGCTGCACGATGCGTGGATCGTGCTGTTCGCGTTCCTGCTCGCCAACGGCGGCTACTGGCTGTGCTACGACTACACGGTGCACCACGGGTGGCAGCTCGTCACGATCACGTGGCTGCTCGCCATCGCGGGGCACACGGCGACCGTTCTCGGCGGCACGGCCGTGGCGGCCCGCGCGTCCTACTCCACGGGGATGATCCCCAAGGCCAGCACGACCAACTAGGGAGGTGCCATGAAGTTCCTGACCAACCTGATCCTCGTCCTCGTCACCATCGCCCTGTGCTGCGCGGCCACGCTCGCCCACTCGGCCGGGGTCGTGGACCACCTGTACGTGGGCGCCAACGGCGCGTGGCTCGACGGCCCGAACGCCGCGTGGCCCGCGGACGTGGAGGCGGGCGGCGCCGGATCGGCCAGCCTGTCGCCCCACATCAGTCTCAAGGCCGAGGCGTTCTACGGCTTCTCGCACTCCTACGTCCGATGGAACGCCGGGCCGGCCGTGACCGTGACGGACGTGGACAACCCAAACCTGTCGGTGGACCTCGGCATCGGCTACCGCGGCGGCTCGACGCGCGACGTGGGGCCAGACGAATGGGCGCCGTACACGGCTGTGGGCTGGCGCCCCAACCCGATCAAGTGGCCGAACATCCTGCTCGGGGGCCGCGCTGGCCTCGGGCTCACGTCCAACCGCACGTTCCTGACGCTGGGCGTGCGCTACTCCATCCCCCTCAAGTGAGGCGCCCATGAAGCTCATCGACATCATCACCGCGTTCCTTACCAAGGCCGCCGGCCGCGCCGTGGATCTCAGGGCGCTCCTGGTCGCGGTCAAGACGAACCTGCCCGACCTCGCGCCGGAGGCCGACGCCATGCTGGCCGCGCTCGACCTTCCGGCGGATCTCGCGGGCGTGGGCACGGCCATCATCCCCGAGCTCGGCAACGTCGCCCTGTTCAAGTTCGACGGAAGGGAGCATCCTTCGGGCGGATTCTGAGCGGAGCGGAGACAGCGCGCGGCCCCGGAACGTCGTGAGACATGCCGGGGCCGCAGCCTTTTCAGGCGATTGCGCTGTAGCGCATCAGAACGGCCACTGCGGCCTCCGGCGACTCCACCTGATAGACGGGTCCACCCCGCCACCGTTCGGCCCACAGCGCCTGCCGTGGAAGCGTACGCGCGTGGTTAGAGGGCACCTTCCCGCTCTTGGTCAGCTTCTTCACCTCCATGAGCAGCGTCCACCCGTGCCAGCCGACCAGCAGGTCGGGGGCACCGCCGCCGACTCCGGCCAGCGAGCAGACGGATGCCCCGTGGGCCGAGAGAACCGCGACGATCTCGCGATGGTTGGAATCCAGGCGTGGCCTAAACCGCATCGTCGGCCTCGTCGGGCGGCTGGTGGTCGGCGTCCGGAGCACAGTGCTCGGCGCGCTCGTTTGGCCACTTGTGGGCGCGGGAGAGTACGTGCAGGGACAGGCGGCGCGCCTCTTCCGTCGTCGGATACCAGCGGTCGACCATCTCGAGGATCTGGGCGAGCGTGACACTCTCCTGCGGGATCCGGCGCCGGCGCTTGTTCGGGTCGCGTGTACGGGCGGGGAACTGGAAGTCAGGCACGGCCGGATTCCTTTCTCGTGAGTCTCCTGGCGATCTCCCTGACGAGCGCGAGGGCCTGCGCGCGCGGGCGTGCTGCGGGCATGAAGGTGCGGAGCAGGAAGCGGAGTTGCGCGATCGGCTCCGGCCGCTTGCGGATGGCGGTCATGGCTTGGCCTTCTTCGCGCGCTTGCGGGTGTTCCAGATGCGGATGGCGTCGGCCTCATTCTCGTGTCCAACCGCCGGGAGGACGCCGCACTCATCGTTGACGCATTGGACCTCTACGACCCCAAAGTAGCCGCCGAGGAATGGCGTCTCGCCGCACCACGGGCACGGCTTGAGCTTCGGCTTGCTCACTTCTCCCCCTCTCCCGCGCGTCGCGCAAGCTCGCGGACTGCGCGCACCATCGTTCCGTGGACGCTCTGCGAGATGCCGTAGAGCCACAGGATTTCGGCCGACTGCTCGCCCGGCTGGATCGCCTCGATGCGAAGCTCGTGCGTCCGCGAGCGGATGACGACCCAGACCGGCGCGTTGGACCATCCGGGGCCGCTTCCCGACTCGGCGTAGGCGGTTACGACGTGATCGCCCTCGTTGAGCTTCACTTCGTCTCTCCCGCGCGTCGCATCAGGCGCGCGACGATGGCGGCCACGTCGTCGTCATCAAGTTTGCACATGTTCTCCACGCGCGCTCCGGCGCCCGCCTTGACCGCTTCCCCGAGCAACGCTTCCAGCGCGCCCATGTCGTCGGTGCGGGCGAGGGCTTGGCCGACCATTCGACCGATTGCGGCGACTTCGTGCTCAGGCAGCGAAAGCGGCTTCGCCACACGGAACTTGTGCAATGCCGCCAGCGCCTCCCGCAGTTCCTTCACGGTCGCCTGCGAGGCGGCGAGGGTGATGCGGAGGTCGGCGATCTGCTTTGCCGCAGCGATCCGCATGGACTTCACCTTCTCGGGATCGTGCGTCGTCACCGTTCCGTCCGGTTCATACCAGTAGGTCAGGCGCGCCAACGCCTCGTCGCGATCCTTCTCGACGGCGGCCAGCGTGGCGCGGAGCCTTACGCATTCATCGGCAAACCAGTCGCGATCTCTGAGCGCGCCAGCATTGCGGGCGTCTGACACAGCCTTCTTAAGCGCATCCGAATCGTTCACCTCAGCCACGGTCGGCCTCCTTGAGCGGGGCGAGGGCTTCATCCGCAACGAACTGAATCTGTCCGTCGCTGTCGTGAGTGCTGTGATACTCGCGTTGCGCGTAGTGCCGCAGCGCCCCCTCCAGCGTCTTGACGCGCTCCCGCAGCGCGTCGATCTCGGCGCCTAGCGCCAGAATATCGTCGGCCTCATTGGAGCGGTATGCCCGCTCCTGTTCCTCGCTGATCGCCAGTCCCATCGTTCCTCCCGTGTGTCTCGCGCGCCCAGCCGCCCCGACGCCTGACGCTGACGGATGGCTCGGGATAGGTCCGGGCGCGCGAAGGTCAGTCCAGGCCGCCCCACTGCTCGGCCATCGCGTCGGCGATGCCCTGATAGGTCTTGGAACGTTCGGCCCAGCGCGTCGGCGAGGGGCCGAGCTTGTTCTGGCCGCTGGCGGTCTGGTTGGCCCGTCGAGCTCTGCGCCCGCCCGGAAGCACGTTTGTCGGCACCAGGTTCGGCAGCCCCTTGAGCCAGAGGCACGTGGCCTTGCTCGCGTCCTCTCCGAACTGCCATGGCTGGATGACCTGGTCCGGCTTGCGCCAGCGCGTCGAGAGACAGCCGACCGGGTTCTCGATGGCGATGCGCTGAACGCCAGCGTCGGCCAGCGCGAGCACGAACCGCAGCGCGTCCTCGGTCAGCGCCGCGCGCTCCGGCCGGCGCTTGTTCCAGTGCAGGCCAGACCCGCACAGATACGTGCAGGGTGGGAACGCGATCATCAGCGACCAGTCCTCGGGGTTGCATGAGAGCACGTCGAGCACGTTGCCCTGGATGTGTTGACCACCACGCTCGCAGGGCAGCAGGTCGCAGGACCACGCATCCCACCCGCGCGCGGCGAACGCATCGCGGACGGTGCCGGAAAACTCGCAGGCCACGAGAATCCTGGGCATCGCCTCACTCCTCCCGCTTCCTGCCGTTGTCGCAGCCAGCGTGGCAGGTGGCATACTCGCTGTTGCTGATCTCAAGGATCTTGTCCTCGCCCATCGTACCGTTGAACTTCTGCCACCATCCGCCCGTTCCCCCGCACTTCGGGCACGTCTGCGACTCCAGGCGCTCCAGTTCTCCGACAGCGACGAACATCGCCCGGCAATCGCGCATGCTCGCGTTCACGTCCGGATAGGCGAGGTGCTGCTCCAGCGTCCAAGCGATCGGGCGCGAGCCAATCCACGCCTTGCGCGCCTCGTCGCGCACCTTCCGCTCGGCCTCGCGAATGCGTTCGGCGTGCGTCATTCGATCACCGGATCGGTGAAGGTCAGCAGCGACGGCGACCCGCCGATGCCTTTAGCCCAGTTCGGATGATCCCACGCGCGCACGTCCTCGCGGTCGAGCGCCAGCCATTCGCCCCATTCCGCCTCGCGCCCTTCGGGAATCACATACCAGTGCCCATCGTTATCTCGGGCGATCTTGTAGCGTTCGGAGTGCGTCACGACTTCCCCTCCTTGATCGCCTGCGCGAAGCGAGCGCGGGCGGCGTCGTACTCCAGTTGCAGCGAGCGCAGGTAGGCACCTCCGTACACGCTATTCCGCATCGCATCCGCCGCCCGCAGCACGTCGAGCAGGGCGTGGTGGCCGTTGATGGCGGTCTCGATGAGCCGCGCGAGCTTCGGGCAATCATCGTCCACCACTACGGGCGCGTACTTCTGGCCGTCGCCGAACCGGCATTCGACGTGCGTTGCCGTGTCGCCCACCTCGTCCTCGGCGCACCGCAGCGTGCAGAACTCGATACCGGGGTCCATCTCCTCCAGCATTCTCAGCAGGTCGTCAGGCATGGTCGCCTCCGCTGCGGATCGCGGCGGCCACGCTCATGCGCGCTCCGCGAGCCGCCATGTCCGTGTCGAATGGGCGATAGCGCCGGTGGTCCTCCGCGACCTTCGCGCACCGCTCGCGCTCGTCGGCGATGGCCTGGGCGATGCGGGCGGCGATTTCTTTCGGGTTGCGGTCGTGCAACCAGCCATGAACGAGCGCCCGCGCCCGCTCCATGTCCTGCGGCGTCGGGGTTGTCATGGCAGTTCCTTCGCCCTCTCGGCCTTGATTTCCGCGAGCACCGCGTTGATCTGTCGCGCCTCGTGTTCGTCGAAGAACCCAACGCGCATCTTCCCGGCGTACTCGCCGGAATCCTCGGGCTGTCCGATGGCCACGATGGAGGGCTTCTCGCCGCAGTCGGACGCGGCCCAGCAGGCATCGAACATCGGCTTGAGCGCGTCCATCTGCTCGTCGGTCAGGTCGAGCACGATGAAGCTCGGTCGCTTGCGGCTCATGACTTCTCCCCCGCGTGCTTGTTGAGGGCGTCGGCCACGCAGCGGCACTCGGACTCGGTGCCGACGAATCGCACGTCTGGGGTAGAAACGGCCGCGACCCTGTGCGACGGAGAAGTCGCGAGGCCATTGGCCTCCACCACGTACCTCGGCCCCTTCTCCTGCTCGCGCCTCGCAAGGATGCGGCGGCCGACGCTTTTCGCGTCCGCGAGGAAGTTGTCGTAGTCCGGCGTGCCAAACCGCACGTCGCGCGCACGGGCGCAAAGCTCCATCGCCTCCAGCGCGTCCGCCGTCATCAGCAGGTTCGCGTCGGAGAGGTGCTCGACGATCTTATCCGCGTATCCCGTGTTGTCGAACGCGATCAGAACCGCCTTCTCCCTGATCTCCTTGTCGGTCATCTCGTCCCCCTATCGCCGTTCGTAGTCGGGTCGCGGCTCGCCGACGCATCGGCCACACGAGCACGCCCGGCCGGTGTGGGCCACGCACGGCCTCCGCATGTCCACGATGATGTCGCACCCGAGAATCACCGCCGCGATCATGGCCCGAAACACGATGCCATCGAAGTCGTGCGGGCCGCGTCCACGCTGCGCCCTTTCGAGGCACACCCACGGGCCGCCGTGCTCTTGTGGATCGGCGCGCAAGGCCGAATAGGCCACGCCGTTCTCGTCCGACAGGACCTCGATGAGCGGCCTCTGTCCCTTGGCGAGCTTGTGCCTGCTGAACAACTCCGGGTCCAAGGCGACGATCTCCGCCGCCGTGCTCCGCACCTTCTTCGGCTTACATGCCATCTCGTCCCCCTATCGCTGAATGTACGTGGTGCTGGCGTCGTGGCCCGAGCCATCGTCACTTCCACGCCTCGTGTACAGCCGGTATCAGGGGGCAGATTCGCCCCGCCAGCACCACAGCTACCTCACGTACCCGAACAACTCGCGGATGCGGTCAGCCCATTTCGTCTGCACTTCTCTCTGGCTCACGCACCGCACCGTCGAATCCATGCCCGCCCAGCGCAGCGCGGGCACCCGCGCGACCCCGTTCGCCGACTTCACCCACTCGCCCGCGATCCGGCCGTCGCTGCTCATCAGCGTGTAGACCGTATCCGGCGCGCTCGTCACGAGCCCCAGCGGCAGGCTCCACGCGCTCCACGAGCCCCGGAACGAGCACCGCACGCGGTATGTGCAGCGCGTGTTCGCGGCCGTGCTCTGCGAGACGTAGAAGGCCAGCGAGTCCGCCCCCGCGCGAGCGCCAGGCGCCTTCAGGGCGACCAGCGCCGGTCCCGGTCCCGCCCACGCGCTCGCCGTGGCGTAGGCCCCCGAACCAATAGCGCGCTGGACTTGCAGCGAGTCGCAGCCGCAGGAGTCCGGGGACGCGCCGAGCGGGCGCAGGACGAGCGAGACCATCGTGGCGAGGACGTGCAGGGCGATCACGGCTTGATTCCTTCCTTGTGTTTGGTCTGGCCGGCCGCCGCGGGTCGGGGTGACTTTCTCACGCGAGCCCCGCCCGCGGCACGCCGCCGGCCACTACTTCGCCGCAGCCTTGCGCGTTTCCTCGACCAGCTCGGCGCGGCGCTGCTTCAGGGCATCCACGCGAGCCTGCGCTGCCTCGAACGCGGACTCCACCTGCCGCAGCAGTTCCGCCGCATCGATCTCGCGCAGCTTCATCTCCGGCGTCCGTCTCTGGCGCTTCACTTCCATCGCTCACTCCACTCCGAAATGCTCGGCCACGCGGGCAACCGCGCGCTCGAACGCTTCCGGCGAAAGGTCATTGAACCAGGCGCACGGCTCGCCACCGATCTCGCCCACCAGCCGCACGCGGTTCGTGCGCGCATCGGGCGAGTCCGTGCACCACTCCATGAACGGGAACAGCCTCGGGTACTTACTGCTCACGCGCTCGAACACCTCGCGCATCCGCCCGCGGGCCCGGTTGTGCCGCGGCCAGTCCGCGGAACCCGCACACACGAACGATTCCATGCTGCGGGCAATCAGTGCCGCCGCCACACCGTGGCGAGACGACGAGACGGGGGGCTCGTGCGCCTCCGGGGGAAGCCGGGAACCAATGGGCGGCGGCACACGCATCAGAACGGGATGTCCGCGTCGTTCGGCTCGCCCGTTCCCTCGCTGAAATCCGGGTTCGCGATGTCGTCACGCATCGGCGTCAGGTTATCCCCGGACACCATGAACGGATCGTCACCGTTCAGCAGGACGTTCAGGTTGAACCCGTTGCGCACCAGCGCGGCGTACTTCTCCAGACCCTTTTTGCTCGCCGGCGTCTTCGGGTCCGGCGTCACGCTGTAGCCCTTGCCGTCATCATCGCCCGTGATGGTCACGTCGAAGGTCGTCAGGTCGCCCCACTTCTTGTTGTTCTCCAGCTGGTAGAGCGAGTCCAGGATGGTCTTCTGCCGGAACTCGCACACCTTCACCTCGTCGTCGGACGTGAGCACGGGGAAGGCCATGCAGTAGGCGGGAATCGCGCGTCGTCCGTACTTGTCCACGGCGTCGTAATCGCCCGGCTTGAACTGGTCGAGCGAGGTGCGACGGGTAACGCTGATCTTGTTGTCCGCGCCAGTCTTGAACCCGATGTAATACTCCACCGGATCACCAAGGATGCGCAGCGTCAGGGACTGTCCCGCCTTGGGGGCCTTCAAGTAGTGCCCGTCAGTCTTGGGCTTCGGCATCGCCATCGGTCTTTCCTCCTTCGGGTAGCAGTGGTCGTGCACCTTTTCAACCCTACCGTTGACAGATCCTGTAATCGTTCGGTCCTGAACCGTGATCGTCTCCCCACATACCGCGCATCTCGGACGGTCCATGTCCGCGGGGCGCTCCGTGCGCGAGATGCGCGGCCTCTCAGCCACGGTCGAAGTGGTAGTCGAAGTCGTCGGACACGGCCGCGTCCATCGCGAGATCTTCCGCGTCCCGCTTGCACTCGGCATGCACCAGCTCGTCGTGGAACCTGACGGGCGCCTCACCCTCCGAGAATGACTCGAGGCAGAGCACGCACATCGGCTGGGAACCCAACTCGCGGATGCAGTCGCCGCACAGGCCCGGCTCGAGCCCGACGTTGCCACACAGCGGGCAGGCGTTCATCGGCCCGAGTCCGTGCCGAAGGCCACGAGATCGAACGCCTGGCTGCGCAGCCGGCGCGCGAGCGAGAAACGCCGGAAGGCCGCGCGGCTGTAGCGGTCCGTCGCGTCCAGAAAGTCCTCGATGCGGCGGAAGTGCGTCGTGTGCGTCGTCGCCCGGCGCACGCTCCAACGGACACCCTGCTCGGCGACACGGTCCGACACCTGAAGCAGGCGGCGCGCACGGCGGTGCGCCGCAAGCTGGCGATTGAGCAGCGAAGTCGTCACTGGTCGTCTCCTTTCCGTTCGGCCCACAGCCAGATCGCGAGGATCACGAGGGCCAGCGTCCCGAACACCACGTAGCCGACGATGAAGCGGTCGAGCGTGCCCACGTTCACCGCGGCAGGTTCTGCACGTAGGGCAGCGCGCAGGCGATGAAGATGCCCGCCGTGAGAGCGATGGCGATACCGATGGCGGCAGCGATCATCGAGCCACCGTGCGAGAGCGCGCGTCCGTGGTAGATCATCGGGCTTCTCCTCGATCCCCCATGTCCAGGTATTCGGCCACGAGGTCAATCGGCTGGAGGTTTTCCATGAGGATGTGCGCGGCACCAAGCGCCGTGTTCGCTACTGAAGCAATGCCGACTTGCCGGTCGCTGTAAGACCGCTCGACCACGCGAACGCATTCCTTCGCGTGATTCGCGCCGACCTCGAACCCCTCGACCAATAGCAGCTTGCGAAGCTGGCGGAAGTTTTCCTCGATGCTCAGGCCGGGGTGAAGCGGGAAATCAAAAACGCGATGAAAGGCGTCTACCCAGCGACGGTATTCGGGCTGATACAGATACCCGCCAAGCGTCTTGTTTCGTTGCGTGCTCATTGGTCATCCTCCGGCCGGTTCGGCAGCCCAACCGTGTCAGGTATTGGGGGCATTTGTTCCCACTTCCACCCACGATTGTCGGCGCACCACAACGTCCCGTCATCGCAAAGCGCGACTATGAGCACCTCGCATTGCGTGAAGACGCTTTGCTCAACTCCGGAAACGGCCATAGAAATCACCTTTCGACCCCATCCGGCGCGATACAGGGATCTGTATTTGTCTCTGTCGCCAACCATTGCTCCAACAAGGGTGGCGAGGTCGTACCCCTTCCAATCCTCCGCGTCTTCCAGGTGCTTGATGATGTATTCGCGCGCGTTCTGAATCACGTCGCGCAGGGCGGCGCTTCTCCCGGCATCCTCGACCTCTCCGTATCCGATGTCATCGGGGCGCAACTTCCCTCTAAACGAGCGGTCCTTTCCCACGGTCATTCCCCTTTCCCGTCATCGTCCATCTGCGAGGTTTCGTGCTTCTCGCGCACCAGAAAGCAGCGGCCGCATAGGCATTCGCCGGTTTCATCATCGCGCTGTACGTCCAGTCCCGTGCCGCACGCGTCGCAGCGGTCGCCATGTTGGTAGATCATTCCGACACGTCCGCAAGGTCCGGTGTCGGCTCCCACCCATGTAGTCGCTCACTCCATCGGTGGTACTTGAGCGCCAGGTTAAAGAGCGGGACGGCGAAGCGAATGCCGCCAGTCTCCATGTAAGCATCGGCCGCGCGTCCGTGGTAGATCATCTTGAACCTCCCCGTGCGTTGAAGTCCGCTTCTCTTTCCCTGCGACACTCACAATCTAGGTCCGATCCGTCCCGGCGTCAAACGTTTTTTTTCGTTCTCCTCATTTTTATTTGCTTCCCTACTCCCCACGCGGTAGGGTATCGGCAGGAGGAGAGGAAAACATGAGTCCTGCTGAAAAGACCGCCGCGCCCCCCGCCGGCTGGCGCGCCCGCAGCAAGGTCGCCCGGGCCATCGTGGCGCTCGAGGCGGGCAAGTCCGTCACCATGAAAACCCGCGCCTTCGACACCGTCCGCGCCCTCGCCAGCTTCTGGGGCCGGCGCCTGGGACGGCGCTACGCCACCCGCCAGATGCGCAGCCGCTCCGCCATCGAAGTGCTCAGGCTCTCCTAAACCCGCTCACTTCCACCGGAGGCGCCGCGTGTCCACGGATGGGGTCCGTAACCTTCCTGTCGAAGTCGCCATTGCCGAACGCACGATCATCGGGGCCGCCCTGCAACGCCCGGGCATGGTCGGGATCCTCCTGCGCCACGTGCGCCCGGGCCTGCTCTACGATCAGTCGCGGCGGCACATCCTCGAGGCCCTGATCGCCGTCGCCGCCCGCTCCGAGCCCGTCGAGACCGCTCCCGTCATCGCCGAACTGCGCGCCCGCGGACGCTGGGATAGCGCCCCCGCCCAAGAACTGGCCGCCTGCATGGAGCACTTCTGTGCACCGGCCAACCTCCCCCACTACTGCCGCATCGTCCGCAAGGAATGGGCGGCCCGCTCCCGCGTCCGGCTCGCGCTCGAGCTGGCCAACGTCGCCGCCAGCGACCCCGAGGCCGCCGGCGCCATCCTCGAGCAGTTCTCGGCCATCGATGCCGAGGAGCGCGGCCCCGGCGAGTCCCGCTGGCAGGCCGCCGTCTACGACGGGCCCGCATTCGATGCCGTCGATATGCCCGTCATGCCGAGCCTCTTGGGCGACGGCCTGCTCTGCTCCGGCGAGCTCGGCGTCGTGTTCGGCCCCACCGGCAAGGGCAAGAGCTTCCTCTGCGAGCAACTGGTACACGCCATCGCCACCGGCGAGGACTGGCTCGGTTTCAAGACCGTCCCGGGCGGCGCACCCGTGCTGGCCGTCCACCTCGAGCTTTCCGGCGCCCGGCTCAAGCAGCGTCGTCTCTCACGCTGGCCCGCCACGCCCGTGCAACTGCACACCACCACCAGCGATCTTCTGGGATGCCAGGTCGATATCCTCTCCGATCCCGATCGCAGCGCGTTAGTCGAAGTGGCGCAATCCGTTGGCGCCAAACTGATTTACGCCGACCCGCTGCATGAACTCCACAGCGCCGGCGAGACCAACGAGGCGTTCCACAAGGTCGTCCGCGCCCTCTCGGATGTGATGATCCGCACCGGCGCGGCCATCCTGATCGCCCACCACGAGCCCAAGGCCATCACCGAGAAGGGGGCCGAACGCTCCGACATGGACAGCCTGCGTGGCGGTACGCGCCTTGGCGGTGCCGTCAAGCTGGCCATGCGGCTCAAGGAACTCAAGTCCCCACGCCACTTCGACTTGGTGTTCGCCAAGGTCACGCACCGCGAAGCCCCAAAGTCTGTCTACCTGCGCCAGTCCGAGGACGGATGGTTCGTCCCCGCCGAACGGCCATCCGAGAAGGCCGACCGCGTCGTCTCGGCCATCGAACGGATGCTCATGGGCGCTGGGCTCGGCACGAACACCACCCTCGACAAAATCATGCGCTTCCTCGGTGACTCCGGCCTCCCAAACAGCCGCCGAGGCACCCAGCTGGCGCTTGACAGACTCGCAACATATTGGGGTTTCCGGTCCCGTGAAGATATCCAGATCGGCTCAGGACGTGGTACCGGATACACCTACGTCCAGCCAAACATGGGTGCAACGGATGCAAGTGTGCAAAACATCTCGTTTGCACCCCAAGATAGCGAGGAATGGCAATGAGTTACGCCATTTCGTGTTTTCTGGGGTGCAAAGTGATTTTCTTACACATGTGCAGGGGTGCAATGGGGTGCACCCCCCTACGGGGGGTTACACCCTTTTGCACCCCTGCACCCCACATTTGTCGGCTGCACCCTCACCCCGAAGGAGGTGGTAAAAAAATGGCCACCCATGTCCTCGTGGAACGACTCGCCTCCGGCCGCTGGGCCTACTCCACCCTCTCCGGCGAGAACGTCTGGGCCGGCTTCGCCGACTCGCGAGAAGAAGCCTGGCGGCTCGTCATGAGCCAAACCATCGGCTTGCTGAGGCTCAAACGGCTGCCGCGTGACTGGAAACTCAAAGGTGGGGTCGAAATGCGATCCTGAGCGATCCTCGTGCGTTTGGTGCGATTCTGGAGATGGACAAGCATCGCGGAAAGTGAGGTGCGAATCTTGAGCGCGAATCATGGTGGCCGTAATCTGGGGAAAGGGGAGCGTGTCTCGCAGACGGCGCTCTCGAAGGGGGGTAGCGACGCTCCTCCGCAGGAGCACTACCGGGAGATGGTGGTGTCGGCGGTTTCGGCGTCCCAACTGGCGCTAGAGCAAGCGCGCGAGCAGCTTATGCTTGATGGTGGGGCGCTGGAAGTGCTGCGGAACGTGCGCGAGATGGCGCAGAAGCGGCTGCGGAACACGGGCTGGGCGCGGTTGTTCTGCGAGCTCATGGGCTGGGTGGGCACGCGCGAGCAGGTGATCAACGCGCTGGTGATCCAGCTGGGGGTGTCGCTGGACAAGGCGAAGGCGGCGGTGGACATGGTGGGCCGGCTTCCGGACGATCCGCACGCGGTGGCGGCGGAGTGCCGGGCCTACCTGGCGTGGTACGACGGCCCGCAGGGGCCGAGAGGGGAGTAGGTCATGAACGAGCAGGAGTACGAGAAGTCCATCGCGGAGCCGATCTGGGGCGTCACTCCGAAGTATCTGCTTCCCGATGCGGTGGTCGAGTACATCCACCGGATCAGGGCCGAGCGCGAGTTCTCCCGTGGCGTGTGGGAGGAGTTCAAGCGTGCTCGTAGGCAGATCGAGACGATCATGGCAAACCTCGGTCAGCCGATAGCGGTCTGCGTTCCGCAACCCGTCCCAGACGCGCAGCAGCAGCCGGACCCGCGCCTCACGCCCGAGTTTGGTCGTGTTTCTCGCGCCATGCTCGGTGCGACGTTCACCAAGCTGGTCGCCGACGAGATCATCCGCGAGGTGCGGGAGAGGACGGTAAAGTGACCGAGGACAACGCGGTCCTGACCGGGTCGGAGCCTGCCGCGGCCGATCCTCGAGCGGAGGTGTTCGACTGCGCGCTGGCGTACGTGGACGCGCTGTACGCGGCCAAGTTCGCGCGCACGATGAACCCGCACGGTGAGGTGCCGCCGGTGAAAGAGGCGCAGAATCGTGCGATTGTGGCGTCGCGCGCGCTGGTTGCCGCGGTCGGCCGCTGGCGCGAGGCTCAGGAAGGCGAGGAAGATGAAGACGCCGATGATTGAGCTTTTCACCCGCCCCGAGGTGCCGACGTACAGCTATTTCAAACCAACCGAGGAGAGACAAATGGGCCTGAGCTCTGAGCAGTTGGCTGCGCTGGTGTTGAAGATGGTCGTGGACACGATGGACACGCGGAAGCCTGCGGTGGCCAAGATCACGGCGATGGACCGCGAGTTCGTGATGACGATTGCCCGCGCGCCGAAAAAGAAAGCCGTCGCGAAGAAGGCGGCGCGTCGCAAGTCGTCATGACCACGTCCCTGGAGTGCCCGCGCTGCCGTTGTGCGCGCTGGATCCCGCTGAAAGCCGTGTTCGCCTATCGCCGCAACTGGCTGGGCCGCTGGGTGAAGGTGCGCACGCACGACGTGATCGGCTGCGACAAGTGCCGGCGCGTGTACGAACTGGAAGCGGGCGGGGCGTTGCTCATGATCGAGGACGCCCCGGCCGAGGCGAGGAAGGAAGCCGCCGAACGTGATCGAGAACGGGACGAGGACGAGATGCCGCGGCACGCGCTGGCGGACGCGATCCGGCGGCCGGAGGTGTAGGTGACTCTGCTTCCTGCGCACATCCGTGCGGCGGCGCTGGCGGCTCGAGCGGGCGAGAAGTTGCGCCGCGCCGATCCGCTCAAGTACCGCCGCATGTCCTCGCTGGCGCAGCGCCGCGTGTGCGAGTGGATTGCGGCCGGGGTCGAGACGTACTGGACGAACGGCAACGGCGGCGGCAAGACGGATGGGCTCTCGCACGTGTTCCTCGCGATGGCGCAGGGTCGCAAGCGGATCGATGGCCGCCTGATGCCGCGCGCCGGAGCTCCGCACCTCGTCGGCAAGTGCCCGGACCCGGAGTGCGACGACCCGAAGTGTCCGGGGGCGAAGCACTACCCGGCGCCGGATCCGGCGGACGACGAGCCGTACTGGATCGAGTTGCCGGGCCTGCATCCGGGCGAGGCGTGGCGCCATTGGGTGATCGTGAACTCGTACGACCAGGCGCGGCATTCGAGCGTGCGCGCGTACCGCAAACTGCTGGGGGACTGGCCGCACGAGATCGGCTGGCTGGACGGCAGCAAGTCGGGGCGCGTGAAGACGATCCGCGTGAAGCCAGAGAACTGGCCCTCGGACGATCCGACGACGTGGAGCGAGATTTACTTCCTGTCGCAAGAGGGCATGACGGACGAGGACGTGAAGCGTGCGCAGGGCGCGCGCATCGACTCGGCGCAGGGGGACGAGGCGCCGCTGCAAACGCTCTGGCAGGAGATCCGGGCCCGGCAGGACGCGGGACGGCGGATCTATCTCGGGATCGGCTACACGCCGCAGGTGCGCGCGGAGTGGGAATGGCTGATGACCGAGGCGGGCTTCCTGCACTGCTACGACCAGCCGCGGAACGGGCGCGTGCGGCTGCAATCGAGCGTGGAGGACAACCGGGCGATGAGCCCGCTGGACCTGCACGAGCGCTGGAACAAGGTCCGTGGCGATCCGTTGTTCGAGGCGCGCTGGAATGGCGAGCACGTGGACGCGTCGGCCATGTGCCCGTTCCCACACCGGCCGATGGACCGGCTGCTCACGGCGGCGCAGGGAGGTCGGATCGACCGCTACGTGCTACGCGAGGCGGACGAGGACAACCCGCACGTGGAGTACGCCGAGGCGACGCTCGAGCGCTGGCTGGAGTTCAACCCGCGCCACCGCTACCTGATCACGGTGGACACGAGCCGCGGCATTGACGACGGGCACCATGACCCGTGCGAGATGCAGGTGTGGGACTGGACGGAGCCGATGCTGGTGGCCCGGTATGGGCAGCGCGGCGGTCAGGGCGGCTTTCTGGACGAGGACGCGCTGGCGATCCTGGCGGACATGGTGGGACGCGAGTACGGGGACGCGCTGGTGGACTGGGAGGTGACGGGCGGGTACGGCGTGCAGTTCGGGGCGACGTTGCGGCGCTTGAACTACCCGAACATGGCGCACGACGACGTGACGTTGAAGCCCGGGGTGCTGGGGACTAGCTACGGCTGGGTGGCGAGCGCGACGACGAACGGCGAGATCGTGGCGGCGCTGATTCGCGGGCTATCGGAGGGCTCGTTCCAGTGCTGGAGTGCGGACTGTGTGCGGCAGTGGAAGGACGTACGGATGGCGAAGGACGGCACGACGCCGGGGGTGAAGCCCAAGTCGCGGCATCACCGCGAGGCGATGATCTGTGCGGGTCGGGCGTTGCACTGGATCCAGACGAAGGCGGCGGTGTTCGTGCCGGAGTCGAGCACGGACAACAGCATGGCGGCGGTGTTGCGGCGCGAGTTCGGGCGCAAGGTGGAGCTGCCGAGCAAGGCGGGACGGTCGGGCAGGGGGCTGACGGAGATTTTCAGGACGGAGATACCATGAAGCCAATGATTGGCCGTATTTCTTGCGGGCGCGGGCTGGGCGGCGGTACCAAGTATTTCCGGGTCGAGGTGCATCCGGACGCCAAGTCCATGCGGCGTTCGATCTGCGAAAACGATAGGTGGATCCGGAGGCGCATCGGACCATGCGCGCACGGACACGCCCGGACGGCCGCGATGTGCCGCTACTACGGATCGTGGTGGGAGCGGCGCCACAATACCGTGGGAACGCTCTACTTTCATCGCAACTGCTTCGGTGCCGGGGTGGTTGCTCACGAGTGCACGCATGCGGCCCTGTATTTCATCAAGCCGCACAACGAGCCATTCACTTTCACGAGGGCGATGGACGAAAGGTTGGCAATGCAGGTACACACGCTGGTGCGCCGGTTCTGGCGGTGGTGGTACTCGCGCAATCCCGGTCAGGAACCGCGCCAGCGCGTCCCTTGAGCCTCTGGACTTGACGACTGGCATGGAAAGTTTGAGGTTGCGGCCGGTCGGTGGGACTCGAACAGGGGGAGGAACAACTCCATGAAGCGTTTCATTGCGGCCATTGTGCTGGCCGCAGTCGCGTGTGTGGGGCTGGTGACGGTGGCCAGCGCGGCGCGATTCTCGAATCCCGAAGTGCTTCGCTGGGAGAACCAGAACGCCTACAACATCACGAGCGGCATCGCTCGCGACACGATCTGGAAGCAGATCAAGGTGGGCGCGACGGACACGACGGCGGCGTTCAGCACGGAAGGCTGGGTGATTCCGGAGGGCGCGGTCGCGGACTCGATGGTGGTGGGCACGCTGTGGGTGGGCGTGGACTCGACGGCGGCCGGGTCGTTCACGGCGACGAGTTTCACGATCACGCCGCAGTACAGCGCGGGCGGTCGGTACGACTGGACTTCGGGCGCGGCGATCACGTTCACGGACGTGACGGCGAACGACCTGGTGTTCAAGTTCCCGATCTCGGTGGTGGGCAACACGACTCGTGGTGTGCTGAACGCTGCGGGCTGGCCGGCGCCGAAGATGCGGTTCCTGATCGTGGCGATTGGTGGCGTGGTGAGTCCGGCGCGCGCGTACCTGACGCACCTGCTCCCGAACAACCAGAACTGAGGGGGCAGACATGGACATCCGGTGGACTGAGATCCTTGCCAGTCGCGGAGTTGATACGGATGGGATCCTGACGGCCGTTGTTCAGGCCGAGGAGAACGCCCAGAAGTACCAGCGCGAACTGCACAAGGAGCGCAAGGTCGCGCACGTGGACGAGCAGCACGGCCTGTCGATTGATCAGGTCGCGGCCATCGTCAAGGGCAAGCTGACGCCTGCGCAGTGGGACTTCTGTGGCGAGGAGTACGCCAACGAGGTCTGGGAGAGCATGTAGGCAGTGTCTGGGCGTCCGGGGACCGCGCAACGGCGAGCAGGCACCGCCGCGAGGGGCGCGGTCCTCGGCGCCATTTCACGAAGGATCGTGACTGAGCGATGGCTGACAGGATCGTAGGTCGTGACCGCGAAGAAGAACTCGAGGAGGTCAAGGACCTCATCGAGCGCGAGGGGCGCTACAAGGATTCTGTCCGCAAGTACCACGACGCCTTCGAGATCGACTACAACTTCACGTTCAAGCTCAAGCAGCACAGCGACCGCGAGCGTCGCGAGCTGGAGCGTGGCGAGCGGCTGAAGGTCGTCTCGCTGGACCTGTACGACATCGCGCGTTACGGCTCGTCCATGCTGGCGTCCTCGCAGGTGTACGTGGACGTGCAGCCGCTGGCGCCGACGCCCGATCTTCCTCCCGGGCAGGATGATCCGGTCGAGGACATGGCGGAGGTCTGCCGCCAGGTGATGGAGAACCAGACCTCGGACATCGACGTGGGCTATCCGCGTGTCCGGCGCCGGGTGATCAAGCGCGGCTACGTGGCGCGCGCGGGCGCGTGTCGGCTCGACGTGGTGCCGAATCCCCGCGGGGGGGCGGACATCGTGCCCACGGCGATCCTGCCGGATGCGCTGACGTGGGATGCGGCCAACTACCTTCACTTCAACGACCCGGGCTGTCCCGACCTGTTCGAGACGATCCGGGTCGATTACGAGTGGGCGAAGAACAACCCCGAGTTCGAGCAGTCGTTCCGGGACGCGATTGTTCCGGACGATGGGCGCCAGCTGGTGAAGATCCCCGAGCAGGCGCCGAACGTGCAGAAGGACAAGGCCGAGGGCGAGCGCAAGAAGATCACGCTCAAGGTCGGCTGGCTGCGCGAGGACCCGCTCGAGGTGGACGTGGAGCTCGACGACGAGGAAGAGCTTGCCGTCACGGACCGCTACATGTCGTGCCCGACGTGCGGATATCACGAGGCGGATCTTGGCAAGCACACGAGCTACGCGGGGGACCAGCTGCCCGAGACGGCGCCGTGTCCGCAGTGCGGCGTGGACGAAGAGGGCCAGCCGCTCGGGTACATGCACCGGATCGACGTGCGCAAGCGCGTGGGGCGGATGCCGGCGTACGAGAACGGGCATCGCCGGGTGGTGTTCGCGCCTTTCTGTCCGCAGGCGGGCTACGCGCAGGATCGTCCGTGGCCCCCGAAGCTGACGAACTTCCCGTACCTGCTGTACGTGCCGGATCCGTACCCGAGCGAGCCGTATGGAAACTCGGTGACGTGCCTGAACATGGACTTGCAGAGCCTGAAGAACGCGAGCCTGCGCTCGGGTTTCGAGCAGATGGACCGCAATCGCGACCTGCTGGTGGCGAAGCTGGGCTCGCTGTGGGACTCGCGGCACGAGCCCTACCAGTTCGACGGCTCGGGCGACTACGTCGCGTACACGGACGACTACGACTCGCTGAACGGCATGAAGCACTTCCAGGGCGCCGGGCTGAACGCGGCCTATGGCGTGTGGATGGGCATTCTGGACGAGAACCTTGCGCGCTTCCGTGGGATCGGTCAGGTCTCGGCGAGTGCGCAGGAGATGAAGGGCATGCCGGTCGGGACGGTGGCGCGCATCCAGGAGACGGGCGATGTTCCGCTGGATGAGGCGTTGCGGATCCTGCGCGAGGACGAGGAGCAGTTCTTCAACCGTTGGCTCGAGCTGATCATGGGTCATTGGGATGAGAAACAGTGGGTGAGCGTGAGCGGGCCGGACGGCACGGTGGCGTGGCGGTTGTTCCACGGCATGGCGTTGCCGCCGATGCGGCTCAAGGTGCATGCGGCGCCGGACCTGTCGGCGGTGGACAAGGACACGCTGGAGAAGGTGCGGAGCCTGATCGGGGCGCCGCCGGCGATCCTGCGGTTCGCGGGGAAGGCGGCGAAGCTGCCGAAGACGCTGATTGACCAGTTGATCGAAGAGACGACGCAACCGCCGGCAAGTGCGGGGAATGGTGGGCCGATGCCCGCTGGCCCGCCGGGGGCGAATGCTCCGCCGGTGTTTGCGGGCAATCCTGCTGGAATGGTTCCGGTGGGGGCACGGTAGGAGAGGTTCATGTTCGGAGATCCCGAAGGCAACGACGTGGTCGAGCCCGAAGTCGCTGGTGGCGCAGAAGGCGCTGCCGAGGTGGCGGGGGAGGAGGCTGCGGAGGCCAAGGAAGAGCCGAAGCGCAAGGTGACGATTCCGTTGGAGGAGTACGAAGCGCTCCAGCGGAAGGCGCGCGAGACGGGCGGCAGGGCTGGCGCCGAGAGCGGTGTGCGGGCGAACACCACCGACAACCGCGCACCTGAGGCGAAGGCGTTGCAGGACCGTGTTGCGGCGCGGGATAACAGGCTTGCACGCCTGCGGATGGCTGCGGAGGCCGGGAACGAAGACGCCCAGGTCCTCGTGGACACGCTGGAGACGGTGCAGGAGTCGGAGAAGCGGCAGCTGTACCGCATGGAGATGCGGGACGTTCCCGAGAGCAAGCGGGGGGCTGTGCGCGAGGTGATGGACCAGCGGGGGCTGTCGAGCCCGTTCGCGGCCTACAAGTGGCTGCGCAGCGAGGAGGCGGACACGCTGGAGAACGAGGTGAAGGACCTGCGGGCGAAGCTGGCCGAAGGGGGCAAGCCGAAGCCGAAGGTCGAGGGGACGAAGATGCGTTCGGAGGTGAAGCAGCCTTCGAGCAACGGGAGCGCGAATCAGGAGGTCACGCCGGACGAGTGGATCGCGGCGATGAACGATCCTGAGAAGCGGCAGACATTCAAGGCCGCGAAGGCGAAGGGCACGCTGAAGATCGTCGCGAGGCGGTAGGGCGCGTGAGTCTCGTCGGTTGCGGCATGGGGAGAGAGTGAACGATGGCGGGTCCGGTCAGTACCACTGAAGCGGCCCTCTGGATTCCACAGGTCTGGAGTGCTGGGCTTCGGCAGGACGCAACCGAGGAAATGGTGGTCGTCCGCGACTTCAGTGCCGCGGAGGGCGTCGAGAAGATCATGGGGCAGCTGAACGTGCGCAAGATCGCGCGCCAGAGCTACAACACGCTGGCGGCATCGGGCGGCTCGGGCACGGGCCTCGTGTACGCGCAGAACGTGGAAGGCGTGGCGACCTGCACGCCGACGTGGCTGTACGGTGCGGTCGAGATCAACCGGGCGGTCTACAACCGTCTCGACTTCGATCCCGACAACCCGTACCGCGACATGCTGAAGTACGCGCTGGGCGAGGGCGTGGACATCGCCGGCGCGGGCCTGTGGTCGAGCCTGGCGACGAACATCAAGGGCTCGGGCGCGGCGGATCTGGACGCGGGTCTGGCGCTGGACGCCTCGATGGCGCTGGCGATCTCGGCCAAGCGGTTCTACCGCCCGGGCCAGACGCCCTGGTACCTCAAGGTGCACCCGACGCAGATCAAGAACCTGATGAGCCAGTTCAACCTCATCGCCGACTACGTCCGTGGCGACAGCGAGAAGCCTGTCGTGTCGGGCTGGATGAGCAAGGCGCTGGGCGCGAACATCGATGAGACCGGCAACATCGTCCAGTCGGGTGGCGTGACGCACAACCTCGGGTTCATCCCCGAGGCGTTCGTGATCGCCTACAACGAGGACATGACGGTTCTCCCTCCGCAGGCTTTCGAGCTGGTCAACCGCATCATCGCCACCGTCGAGTTCGGCGTCATGGCGGTGTACGAGAAGTTCGCGGTGGACGTGCAGACGAAGGGCTAGGAGACACCCACGGGGCCCCGGGGGTCGGACCCCCGGGGACGCCCCAACGAAAGGCTGTTCCAATGGCGAAGGTCAATCTCGACAACGATTACCCCCAGATCAGCCGTCCGGTCGGTTCGTCGGCGGAGGTGCTGGAACTGTCCGTGCCGCTCCGCAACGTGGCCACGTGCTGCGCGCATGCGGAGGGCGAGAACGGGCAGATGGGCTGCCCGATGTGGAAGTCGTGCGACCGGGCATTCCGGGGTGATCGCCCGCAGAACGAGATCATGAAGGTGATCACGAAGGAGGGCGGCATCCGCGTCTATCACGCGCCGTGCTTCGACAACGTCAAGCGCGAGCTCGAGCTGGACGCGACGGGTGGCTACGCCGAGGTGATCGGCGTGGAGGGTGACACGTACCTGTGCCGTGGCAGCGTGAAGCGGCACGTGACGCGGAACCCGGATTGCGCGGACTGCGTCAAGGGCGAGTGCAACATCTGGGACGACCGGGACGACATCGAGCAGCTGTGTCCCGAGTTCCCGCGGGCGGCGGACCATCCGGAGTTGCAGAAGTTCTCGCGGATCAAGGTGGCGCGTGAGCGCGGGCACGTGGTCAAGCGTGACCGCCAGGTGAAGCAGCTGCTGACGGATCACGACACGGAAAACGCGAAGGTGGTGCGGCGTGGGAAGTCACAGCATCCCGAAGCCTGAGGCTGTCGCCGAGGGTATGGCCAACGCGGAGACCGCTGCCCGGAAGCGGGCGGCGGCTCCGTCGTGGTCGGACCTTGGTGCGGCGTTCGGCGAGCAGGGCTACGTGCGCGATGCGCGCGGGAAGATCAAGGGATATCGCTATCCCAAGTCGGACGATCCGGCCGTGTCGGCGGTGATCGCGAAGAAGGCGTACGAGCTGTGGGAGCCGCACCGGCGGGTGAGTGTCGAGGCCGGCGCGAAGGTGAACGCGAATGTCAGGCTGACGACGCTCGAGAACCCGCAGACGGGTCAGGTGCGCGAGGTGGACGTGCGGCAGGCGGAGGCGGTGGCGCGCAAGCACGGGTTCGTGGAGCGGGCGAAGTGGGGCCGCCGGCAGGGCGACTTCAGTGTGGGCACGGTGGTGTATCGCAATGGCTCGTTCCAGCGGTACATGGGCGATGACCGCTGGGTGGAGGCGTAGGTGAGCACGACGGGGCCGCAGATCGTGGAGCGCGTCTATCGCAGGCTCGGGGACAACCCGAATGCGCCGATCATCGATCCCGTGCAGGTGCACGATGTCGTGAACCAGTGCGTGCGCGAGATCGCAAGCCCGATGCGGCTTGGCGTGGGCCAGTATTGGGTGGACAGCATACTCACGGTGGGCGCTGGAGACCGCGACTACACGTTTCCGACGACGCTCGCGGGCGTGGCGAACATCGAGTACGACCAGGTGGTGAGCCTGCGCTACAACGGCACGTTCCTGCCCCTGAAGCGCATTTCGCGAGACGAGCTGGACGCCGGCCGTGCGCTGGGCGCGACGGCGACGGGCCGGCAGGCGTCGTACGCGCTCTGGCAGGGCCCCGATCAAGTGGTGAATCTCCAGTTCAAGGGCTTCCCGACGCAGACGGAGGCGCTGGATGCGCTTATTTCGGTCGTTCCGGAGGATTGGGAGGACGGCGCCACGAATCCACCGACCATACCGTTCAGTAAACGTGCGCAGGACGCACTGGTACTGCTTACGTCGGCAAAGGTCGGAGCGCCCAGCAGCCAGGACAAGCTCGACGCGCTTCGCCTAGACCAGAAGACGTTCCAGCGCTGGGAGGCGGATGCGGAGCGGATTCTTGCCGAGGAGCGGCTGCGGGTGATCGGGCTCAAGATGACGCACGGGCCGCGCAACTTCGCGTGGGTCGCGGGGTGGGTGCTGTGAGTCCCGGGATTGCGATGCGCGACAGCATCCTGACGGTGACGCCGGAGGTGGACCTGCAAGCGGCCATCGACGCGACGCCGGACTACGGGACGCTGCGGCTGGGGCCGGGGATCTTTGATCTGCCGAGCGCGCCGGGCTTGCAGATCACGAAGCCAATCACAATCGAAGGCTCGGGGCGCCCCTACCTGTTCGAGAACCTGGCGTCTGGCCCCGCGCCCGACACGGAGATCGGCTGGACCACCGGCACGATCATCCGAGTCCACAACGCTTCTGCCGACAGCGACGGAGGAATGAACTCGACGGCGTTCACGCTGGTCGGGCAGGCGCTTGGCCTTCACAACGTCATCATCAAGAACCTCGGGATCGAGAACAACTACGTGATCCCGCTGTTTACTGGAGCGAGCGGAACTGCGAGCAAGACGGCCGTGCCGCGCGGGACCGGCGTGGGCATCCGCATCGACGCAACGCTGGGGCCGGTACAGTATTGCAAGTTCGAGAACATCGCGATTCGGTTCATGGGCAAGCACGGCGTCGAGGTGGTGAACGGATCGTTCCTCGGCGCGCTGGACCAGAGCGAGTTCAAGGACGTGCAGATCGCGTCCTCGCGCGGCCACGGCGCGCGCTTCGAGTACGTCAGCGACATCAAGCTCCGCGACTGCACGTTCGTCGGCAACGAGCAGTGCGGCACGTTCTGGAAGGGCTGCGCGATCATCAAGCAGTACGATTGCGCGTACCTCGACAATGGCCACTCGTTCGTCAACAGCGGCCAGATCGACGCCGAGGGAGACCCGGCTTCGTGGCCGTTCTTCAATCAGGCCCAGTGCTACTTGAAGGGCGGCTCGCGGTTCACGCTGATCGGCTGCGACTTCGAGAACTGGTCGGCGGCGCACGGGATCGTGAACGACGTGCCGCGCGCGATCTCGCTCGAGACGTGCGAGGGCGGCGCCATCATCGGTACGGCGTGCTACAACGAGTCGTACCCGGCGCCGTCCGGCGGGCCGCCGCTGGTCGCCGACAGTTACTTCATCCTGCTCATCTCGGACGTGACGGGCATGGCGATTATCGGCAACCAGGTCATGACCTGCACCAGGGCCGTGTTCTCTCGCCCGGGGCAGAACGTGAGTGGGAACGTCATCATGGGCAACAACGTGTCCTACGACGGCACCTACGCCGCTCCGTGCGAGTTCGACGTGGCGAACGACATCGACACGGTGTCGAACGCCTCGGGTGGCAACATCGTGTTGCAGCCGATGATCGAGGGGTCGGCGTTCCCGCTGCGGAACTTCGCGGGCGGGCTCCAGCTTCCCACCGTCTCGTCGGTCGCGGCGATGACGACGCAGGGGATCAAGCGCACCACGCTGGCACACGACAACTCGGACGGCTCGCTCAAACTCTACAACGGCACGGCATGGGCTCCGGTGCTGACCGGGCCGGTGTTCTACAACGACGAACTCGTGACGGTGGACGACGAGGCCGTTACCTACTAGGGGAGTGACATGGCTGCTTTGAAGGACAAGGCGCTGACGCTGCTGGGCTCCGCGACGGTGGACATCCACCCGGCGGCGTCGACGACGATCTTCACCACGCCGATCGGCAAGGTAACGCGCATCTCGCACATCATCCTGCGCGATCCGCAGGCGTCGCTGGCGGCGGCGACCGACCTCAAGTTCGGCACGGGCTTCCGCAACAACGCCGCGGTGGACGTGTCGAGCCTGACGACGACTGGCACGGACTACATCGTGCTCCAGAACGCGACGGCCGCTGGCAGCGACCAGAAGTGCACGGAGATCGCGGCAGGCACGGCATTCCAGGTCACGGTGACGACGGGCGCGACGGCGAACCCGGCTAACGTGACCATCGACGTGTTCGGCTACACGACCTAGGGCGCATGACGGCATTTGGGGTGGCGCAATGGCGGTGACGAAGAACATCGGGACGTGGATCGTCAACACCGAGACGGACAACGTGGTCTCGTGGCGCGAGGCGATCACGGACGAGGCGGGCACCGCGTGGGGCACGAGCGTGGGCACGGGCTGGACGCCCGAGCTGGAGATCCGCGTCGCGGGCACCGACGCGCTCGTGGCGACGGCCAGCATCTCGTGGGAGGACTCCAGTGACGGCGCGGTGCTGATCTTCCCGGGCTCGATGACGGCCCTGTTCCCGGCGAGCGCCGGCCAGGCGATTGACTACGAGGCGGTGATCAAGCTGTCGAAGGCGGGGATCGTGGTGCGTAAAGGTCCGGATGGCGTCGGGACGGTATTCGCGTTCCGTCTGCTGAGGTTCCCGTAGAGATGCCGCAGGTCTCGCTCTGGCCCCTGAAGGGGTTCATGAACTCTCGGCCGCGGGCCGAGGTGCCGATCACGGCGCTGACGGACGAGTCGGTGAACTGGCTCGTCGGGCGGCAGCGGTACCGGCGCCGTGCGGGCCGGACGATCTTCGGCGACACGATCACGAGCGGGCACGAGACGAATGGCATCCTTGAGAGCAAGTGGGGTGCGACGGCGCGGCGGATGGACTCGGTGACGCTCGCCTCGCAGGCGGACGGTTACCCGACTCCGGCGATCCTCTACACCTACGAGCCGAACAAGTTCGCGACGCTGGCGTGGCGGTCCACGAACGGCACGGACTCTTGGCGCACCATCGGCAAGGAGTTCTCGGCCACGCATTACCCGGATACAGGGGTGCCGCAGCACCGCGTGTTCCCGCTGATCTACCGCAACGAGTACGGCGGCCTGACGGTGCACCGTCTGACCACGGCGGAGTACCGCTCGCACATGGCGGCGGGCGCTCGGTCGCTGCTGGCGGTGCGCGACCAGATCGCGTGGGCGGGCGATTGCCCGGCGCGCTGGAACGGCAAGTGGAATGACGACACGGCCAGCGGGTCCGAGGGCTGTGAGGTATTCCCGCTCGGGCTGATCCCGCCGCTCCAGATGCCCGTGTGCTCGGCTGGCACCGACCTCGGCACGAGCACCAAGGGGCCGTGGATCGGCTACAACGCCTTTTTCTTCTCGGTGTGCTTCGAGAACGAGGCGGGCGAGCTGTCCATGTTCGCGATCCCGCGTCCTCCGGGTTCGGCGTGGTCCGGGTATGCCGGGTTCGGGTACATGCAGGTGGACTCGGCGAACCCGACGCATTACTACGACTCGGTCGTCTACTCGTTCATCCCGCAGGGGCCTCCGGGGACCAAGTACATCCACCTGATGCGGTCGGGAAAGGTGGATCTTTCGGCGACGGGCGCTGGCGCCATCGTCCAGCCGGCGGCGGACGATCTCCAGTTCTTCGCGCGCGTGCCGCAGGGCACGACGACCTACGTCGACACCAACGGCAACGACCTTGCGCTCAACCCTGATCCGCGCATCCAGGAGATGTTCCGGGGTGGCGGCCTGCGGTGGGCTCCGGCGTCGCAGTACCTCGGGCGGTTCGACGGCCACATCACGGCGGGCGGGAGGTTGCGGACCAACCCGTACGCGATGCTGGTCATGCCGTGGGTGAACGGGGACCGAAACCTTCCTATCGACAACGCGACCCTGTACGGGTCGACCACGTATTTCGTGGCGGTCGAGTTCACGACCTCGGGAGGATCGAAGCTTCGGCTGCGCTCGGTGACCGGAGGCGTGGCGACCGATGTGACCTATGACCTGACGGCGCGGACGCTGCGCCAGCTCGTGGACCTCGTGACCAGTGATGCCACGGTGACGTCCACGGCGATCACGGCCTGCGGGATCACGTCCGGATCGAACCTGATCCTGCGCGCCTCGGCGTTCACTGGCGTGAACATCGGTGACCGGATCGTCAGTTCTCGCTTTCCCTCGGATGCCGTGGTATCGGCGATGTCTTCGGGCGGCGGCTTCTACAACGTCTACTCATCGAAGAACGCGACGGCGAGTGGTGTGGCGCTGCCCACGGGAGAGAGCGTCACGTTCGTCCATGACGCGGTTGGGACGACGCGACTCTGGGGGGCGCAGGTGGTCCCGGGCGCCGACGCCGAGGAGTCGGTGGATTCATTGCTTCGCACCTACGTTGGGGCGACGAGTAACTTCACCAACGGAGACTCGTTCTTCACGACGGGCGCGCTGACGGCGCAGTGGATGAACCCCGGGATGATCGTCGTTAACTCGGGATTCCCGGCGGGAACGGTCATCACGCAAGTCGAGTCGGGCGGGAAGTGCCACACGAGCGCGGCGTGCACGCGCGACAACGCTGGCCTGTCTGAAACCGTGGACTGTGGGTACGACACGGGAGACACGACGCTGGCGTTGCTTCCGGGCTTCATCCGCATGTTCGGGAACTGCTGGCCGGCGCCGATCTTCTGGAGCCTCGCCTATCTCGACCGCTTCGCGGCGGACGAGCAGGCGACGACGATGACGGCGGCGAGCCCGGGCTACGCGCAGGACGGCATGAACACGTGGATGGTGCGTAACCGCCGGAGTGGCCCGGCGGTGCTGGGGCCGCTGATGGGGTTCGCGGACCTCGGACCCTACGAGCTTCACTTCTACGCTAAGGGACGGATGCGGCTGTGGAATCCCCGCACGGGCACGACCCACAACGACGAGGACTACGCCAAGGTGATGACCTCGTGGACGCGCGGGGCGCGCTCGCCCTACGCGATCTGCTCGGGCAACGGCTGGGCGATCTTCCTCTCGGATGCGGGCTTCTACGTCTGCTCGGCGGGCGAGGGTACCGATCGCCTGCTCTCGCTCAACATCTACGACCCGGCGGCGCCGGTGGGCTACCGGGGCGAACTGGAGTACGCGCTCACCGCCTGCATCGCGGCGAGCGAGGCGGGCACGGACACGTACAAGATCGCCTCCCAGGTGGTCGGCTCCGTGCTGCATGTGCGCTACTTCAAGAGCGCCACGTCCACGGACTTTGACCGCGAGATTCGCTACGACTTCTCCGACAGCGCCGGGCGCGACGGGATTGCCGAGGTGCTGGACAGCAACGGTGAGCCGTACCCGTGGTCGGCGCCGCTGACGCTGCCGGTGTCGTGTTCGGCGCTGGTGACAAAGGCAGACGGTGTCCACCACTACGCGGCGATCAACAGCAACGCGGGGACGGCGGACGGGCGCGTGGACGAGATCGATACCGGAACGACCGACAACGGCGCGACGGTGTGGGCGATTGGATACACGGGGCTACGCTTCCCGGCCGGACTTGGTAAAATCTACGCGACGATCATCCGTTCGATCTTCCGCAAGGCAGGGCGCGGCGTCTCGCTGGCGATCACCTCGACGCCCGAGAAAGCGCCGAGCGAAGCGGAGTGGGACGCGGTGTTCACGGGCTCGACGGGCCCGGACGACTTCGGGCGGGCGATCCAGTGGTTGAAGTGGCAGGCGGCGACGGTCCGCAACGCGCTTGGGCTGCGAATCATGGATGACGGTTCCGGGTCGTGCCCGGAGGTTTCGGAAGTGCTGATCGACGCCACGGAGATCCCGTGGACGAAGGAGGAGGGACAGTGAGCGGCTACCCGGGTGCGGCGTTTGACCAGTGGGACGCGGCGAGCAAGCGCAGGTTCAATGCCGCCCAGGGGGCGCCGCGGCCGTCGTGGGACGTTCCGGAGGGCGGCGATTGGGGCTCTGCGGGCTGGTCGTCCGGTTCGACCGGTGACTCAAGGCTCGACCGGCTGCGCGATACGACGATGCAGGACTACTCGGGACGCATCCGTGGCGCCCGGCTGGCGGCCGAGGACTCGAGCGACCCATCGCTGGCGGCCTACGCGGGGCTCAACGCGCTCCTTTCCGGGCAGGGCGATGCGGCGCGCTCGCTGACGAACGCCGGCGCCGGGTACGAGCAGATGCTCGCGGGGCAGGACTTCCAGCGGGAAATGGCCCTGTTGCAGGCCAGGCTGGCCGAGGAGTACCAGAAGAAGGCCAATCATGGGGCGATGTGGGGTGATCTCGCGCAGCTCGGCGGCACGCTGGGTGGCGCGTGGCTCGGGGGGCTCTAGCGATGGCACTGCTCGACCCGCGGGGAAGCCTGTTCGAGGCGCTGTACGGGCGCCACTTGGATGAGCCGGGCGCCGGCACGGGCGTCATTCCGGACGCGGGACCGGACGGTTCTCCGGTGGCGCCCATTGACCTGCCGGCGCCGCCGGTCTATTCGGTGCCGGACCTGCTGGCGAGCCCGGATCCCGGGTTCGGCGGCCGGCTGGCGCTTGGCCTCTCGCGCATCCCGGCCTACCAGCACCGCCCGTTCGAGGGCGGCGCCTCGAGCGCCGTGCGTGGGGCGCTGTCGGGTCTGGCGGCCGGTTACAGCGGTCCCAAGCTTCTCAGCATGCAGCGCGACCAGCAGCGCGTGGACACGCAGAACAAGGCCAACCAGATGCAGGCCGACCGCAACTATGCGGCGGCGGTGGACACGTGGAAGAGCCGCCTGAAGATCGCGACGGACGCCGCGGGCAACTGGCTGATCGATAAGGCGACGGCGGAGAAGTACCCGTCTCTGGCGCCGTTCGTGGGCCGTTCGGCGCCCCCGGGCGAGGTGATGAGCGCCATTGGCCGCGAGCAGGCGGCGAAGGCGGCGTCGGATCGCGCGGACCAGACGTTCACGGAGACGGTGCGGCACAACCGCGAGACGGAATCGGCGACGCGCCAGCGGCTGGCGCTCGACGCTCGCAAGGCCGCCACGGCCGGTGGCAGCGGCGCGGCGGATGACTCGTGGATGGACTATCTCGTCCAGCACACGGCGGATGGGACGCCGTATCTCGACATGACGAACGTGGGCGCGAAGGACCAGAAGGCGGCGATCATGTACGCCGGCCGCAACGGGATCAAGGCGCTCAACAAGAACCAGGTTGCGAAGATGCACTCCATCGAGGACGCCGAGGCGAACATCTCGGACATGCTCGCGCAGGCGGAGACGTTCCTGAGCAAGAGCAAGGATCCGGCGAGCCGTTTCCTTGCGGCGGGCCGGAACACGGTCGCGGGCGCGACGCAGATGAACCCGACGATCTCCTCGTGGAACACGTGGCGCATCTCGGCGATCCAGCAGCTGGTGGCGCTGGCCGGCGGGCAGGGATCGGGGCTGCGGATCAACCAGGCGGAGATCAAGCAGGCGACCGAGAACGACATCCCGAAGATCACGGACAGCTACGCCGTGGCGCAGCAGAAGGCCAACAACATCCTTGGCCTGCTGGCGAACGCCCGCAAGGCGCAGCTGGGGATGGAGACGGGCGTGTTGACGACGCGCGTGGGGCAAGACGGCAAGCGGCACATCGTCCTTTCCAGTCAGGCGGCTCCGGCAGGATCCGGCGATGGTCGCGTGCGCGTGGTGGGGCCTAACGGCCAGTCGGGGACGGTTCCCAAGGGGACGGCGCTTCCCGAGGGGTGGAGGTTCCAGTAATGGCCGCCAAGATGCCCGCCGGGTTCGTCCCTGACGGATTCGTTCCTGACGCGCCTACGGCAGCTCCTGCTGGCCCCGCTGCGGCGCCTGCCCTTCCGGTCGCACCGGCCCATCGGGCGACCGCTGCGGGCATCCTGAGCAGCCTGCTGCACGTTCCCACGGCACAGGAGACTTCCGAGGCGCAGCGGGGGGCAGTTTCGGGCTCCCGGGCGGCCGGACCGGCGTTCCTGCGTGTGGCGGGCAACTCGCTCCCGACACTGGCGGCGATGGGCGCGACGGCGCTGGTGCCGGAGGCGGCGCCGTTCGCCCCGGCGCTGCGCCTGCTGGCCGCCGGTGGCGCCGGCGCCGCGGCGGACGTGCCGGGTCAGGTGATGCAGGGGAACCGCCCGGGCGTGATGAGCTCGCTCGAGCGGGGCGGCACGGAGATGCTCGGGCAGGGCGTGGGCGAGGTGCTGTCGGCGATCCTGCATGGCACGGGCAAGGCCGCGCTGCTGGATGCGACGGGGGCGACGAAGGCGATGCGCAAGGCGACGCCCGGGATCGAGGAGAAGATCCTCGCCGAACGTGTTCCTGTTGGCCCGGACCCGATCCGTGGCGGCTCGCCTACGGCGGGTCAGGACATCCTGCGGGCGCGGGCGGCGGAGAATGCGACGGCGATGGGTGCGGCTCGCAAGGCGAGCACGACGGTGCACAGCACCGACGACGTGCTGGCGGCCGTGGACCGCGAGATCGCGGACCTGCGCGCGTCCTCGCATCCCGAGGACGTGGCCGACGCCGCGCGCTTGCAGGCCCGCCGCGATGCGTTCGCGCAGCGCAACCCCAACGGGGTGAGCACGGAGTCGCTGGATCGCGCCGTGCGCCGCTCGCAGCAGCGGGCGCAGGGCACGTACACGAAGGACGTGAACGGCAAGACGGTGACGGTGCAGACGACGCCGGATGAGCAGATCTACCACCGGCTGTTCGCGCGGCAGGGGCGCACGGAACTGCGCAAGGTGCCGGGCGTGGCGGCGACGAAGGACCGCGCGGCGGACCTGATCGCGTTGGAGAACGTCTACCGCAGCGCCGAGGCGGCGCCGCCGCCGCCGCTGCCGACGCTGGGCAACCCGACGCAGCTGTTCCCGACGCTGCTGCGCCGTTCGGTGCTCGCGCCCTCGGTGGAGTCGCGGCTTGGCCTGCTGCTCAGTGATCCGCGCGTGCTGGCGGCGGCGCGCGGTGGCCCGCTGGCGACCGAAGCGATGGTGCGTTTGTTCGCGGCTCCGGAGAATCCGGACTCGCTCTCTCAGGGAGGTTCACGATGAGCCGTAGGATCTGGCTGCCGCTCGCAGCCGCTGTGCTGGTGCTGTGGTCGGTGACTGCGGCAATCGCGTACACGGGCAACATCGTCCAGGCCACGGACGGGTCGTACTGGAACATCAAGTCGGGCGATCGGACGGACCAGTACGGGAACAAGCTCACCAAGCAGACGAACCGCCCCGTGGACGACAACGGCCTCCAGTCCATGATCGCGATGGGCGGCCTGCAGGGCATCACCCCCGGCGGCTCGATCACGTCGTCCAGCTACATCCCGATGAAGCAGTTCATCGGCGGATCGCTGCAAATCGACTGGGCCGACTCGCTCCAGTCGGCAGCGTCGCAGGATTCGGTGGCGTTCGAGGTCTACCTGATCGGCAAGCGGTCCACGACCAACGACGGCATCGACTACCTGATCGACATGGACCCGACGACCTCGCGACTGGATGGCATCCTCGTCACGTCTCCGAACAATCCGATCCTCGCGACCACCATCGCGAACGCTCGATCCACCGTGTTCGCTCCGAACAAGCTCGCGGCGATCGGCACGGCAGCGGCGTTCGCGCGCTACTCGGTTAGCGTGCCGCTCTACACAAAGGTTGGCGCCCCGATCAGCGAGGAATACATCGGCTGCATCGTGGTCAACCGCAGCGGCTCGTTCGGCGGAACACCCAGCGGCATCAACATCATCCACGGGCTCAACGTCCAGGTCGAGCAGAAGGTCAACTGACCATGCGCCGCCTACTTCTCGCGCTCGCGCTCCTGCTGCCCTCCGCGTCGTGGGCGGCCACCGTTTGCCCGCCGTCGATGTGCGCGGGCAACGGCTACCAGACGGTCCACATCGCCGACCGCAAGCCCATCGCCGTCGTCTATGACAGCGACGTGCTTGCGAACGCTACCGACCGCGCCACGCTCATGAAGGCCGAGAACCAAAACCTCGGACGGATCTGGACGCAGCTTCGCGAGCAGGGTCAGGAGATTCACTTCTACGAGTCCCGGTACTTTCAGGGCACGTGGGGCACGGCCGACTCGCTGCCCTTCCATCTCTGGCACCACATGGGCGACGTGTACTCGCTCGTCATCTGCATCGGCTTCCGGGCACAGTACGCGACCGACGCGGCGTTCACGCGCCGCTTCTTCTGCCCGGACAGCACGAACGCCAAGCTGCTGCACTGGGACATCCTGAGCTTCGTCAACGACTACAGCGGCGCGGCGCCATCGGGGCAGTTGGGCACCGGCACCGGCGTGGGCACGGGACTCGCGGGCGCATCGAACAACGCGACCAGCAGCGGCGGCGACGGGTCGAACATGGCGTTCCTGAACGCGCGCGGAGACTCGCTGTTCTCCATCGGCGCCAACATCGGGCGCGCGGTCTACAACTACCCGAACCAGCCCTACGCGCCGCAGACGTTCACGGGGAATATCTTCGGCTCCTACCAGTTCCGCTCCGACATCGGCTCGGGCGCATTCTCCACCGTTGGCAACTGGGGGCGCATCGTTGTCACGTCGAGCAGCGGCGGCACGCTGCCGGGGACGTGGTTCGTGCAGTCGCACAACGACTCCGTACTGTTCTTGCAGGACTCGACCGGCACCATCGGCCCGACGACGAACGGCACGTGCACCGTTGCAGTCTACAAGCCCGACTCGACGCACTACCGCGTCAACAAGATTGTGCGGCTGTGGACGCCGACGTGGGACGCGGGCGGCAAGTACCGCACAACTTCCAACAACATCGTGCGCGCCGACTCGGCCGACGTGATGGGCGCGGACTCTGTGGCGCGGTACATGAGCGAGCCGCTGCCGATTGCGTGGCGCGTCTACTGGAAGCCGCGCTCGGTGGACCTGTCGTGGCTCTCCGACTCGCCCAGCACGAGCCGCAGCGTGGACTACGTGGCGATGACGGGACAGGTCGGCAGTTACGCTTGCACGGCGCAGTACGCCTACGCGCTGATCGCTCGGTACGCCAAACTCGACAAGCAGCGGATCGCTTACGAGTGGGACGATCACGGCACCTTCGGCTGGGACAAGGCTGACTCGACCACGGGCTCCAACAACTACAAGACCATGTGGCCGCAGCCGGACTCGCTCGCGACCTACATGGCGATGCTCAAGAGCTACGGCATCGCCTCGTGGGAGACGACTGGGCCGGCGGATTCGCTCTACCTCAAGGCGACCACGGTGCAGGGCGGCAAGCAGTACCCGTGGCTCCGCTCGGGCTGGCAGTTCGTGCCGCACGTCCACGACACGACCGAGGCGCACCGGCTGGGCATGGTGCTCGGGCTCGGCTCAAACTCGTGCGGGTACTCGGGCAACTCCGTGTTCCACCCGCGCTACGCCTTCCGCAACGACGGCAGCCTCGCGCTCGACCAGCCGCTCAAGTACGGCATCTGGAACCGGCTCGCCGCCCAGGATTCGGCCTACCGCGCCTACTTCGGCACGGGCTCGCTCTCGCCCTACCTGTCGTTCCCGAACGACTATTCGGCAACGGTCTCGCTGCGCCGGCAGAAGGTGACGCTGAGCGGCAACCGCTATGTGTTTAGCGCCGACTGCCCGGCCGAGTCGCTGTTTGCGGCCTACAAGGCAACGGGCAAGTCCATCATTCGCGGCTTCGTGGACCTCCAGAACCCCTACGACACGACGTTCGTGGACGCGACGACCCGGAACATCGGCGTCTCGCCGCCCTACGCGATGTGGCAGGACACGGCGGCGACGCTGACGACGCGCGAGCGGTTCACGACGCGCTACTTCTCGGACGCTGATCGCGTGTTCCGTGGCACGCTCCCGGCCGCGCTCGCGCAGTACGGCGACAATCCCAACGGCACCTACGCGGTCCGCTGTGTCGGGACCATCGCGGCGTCGCAGACGAGCGCGCAGATCATCTCGGCGAGCGGCACCTACCCGTACACGTACCAGTTCCGGCAGGCTGCGACGGCGGTGGTGCCGACGCTGCTCGGGCTCTGGTACTCGCCGCCGCGCATCGGCCTGCCCCGCGTGGACCTGGGCGAGACGGCCCTGAATGGCTCGTTCACGCTGGCGAAGATTTTCCGGTACTCGCAGGACACCGGGCGCGTCCGCATGTTCTACCAGCACCCCGGCTCGTCGCAGTTCGCGACCGGCTCGCCGTGGGCGCGCTTCAACCCCGAGAAGGAGATCGCGCGCGTCAACGTGCTCTCCAACATCCGCGCGCTCGAGGGGCAGGCGGGCTACCAGCTCGTCCAGTGGGTGAAGCCGTGGGAGGTGTTCGACCGATGATCCGGCGCGGGCTTGCGGCACTCATCGCGGGGCTCGTCCTCGGAAGCTGTGAGCCCGCGATCGCGGCGACGACGTGGACGGTGACGAACGATGCCACGCTCTCGGCGGCCAACGCGGGCGCCGTGGGTGGCGACATCGTGCGGATCGCGGCGGGGACGTACAGCATCGGCATCGCGCCGGGCTCCGATCCGGTGGACACGTTCATGCAGCGTGCGGTCCAACAGAGCAAGGCCAACTGGCGGCCGGAGTTTACGGCACCCGCCGTGAACAACTGGATCCGAACGAGGTTCGGCGTGCCCAATCCAACATCGAATCCTTGACACATGATCCGCGGGCTCGGAAGGGCCCGCGGCTCGTTTCACAGCAACTTGGTCGGATCCGGCACGTGCCCAACGATCGCCTTGGCAATGACCAGGCGAACGCCCGGCTGCTCACCTATCGGCGTGTACCGCTTCTCGGTGTAGAGCTGGCAGACGCGCGAGTCGTTGATCCAGAGCACACCCTGGAGAGCGTCCAGGACTGCCTTGACAAGGTTGTCCAAATCGGGGGCGATGCCGTGGTAAATCTCGGCGTTCACTTTCAGCTCGCCCACGTGGTGTTTCTTCGTCTCGAAGTGATAGCCGGGCCGCGGCATGTTGAACACCATCTGCACGAACAGCGGCTCATCGAATGGCATCGCATCGAAGGCGTGCCGGACGGTGCGGTTCACCAGTTCCTTCCAGGGGCGCACATCCTCGTCGGGTGTGTAGATGTGGGTGTAGGGCTCGCCGTTGGCGCGGTAGCGGATTGCGGCGCAGGGCCGCGGCTGCTGGATCGGCTCGCCGTCGATGAGGACTTCGCCGGCGGTCGACCGCGCATATGGACGAGGACGAGCGCGCCTGGGTCCGCCTCTCCCATCTCGGATTCATCTTCCAGTTAGATCGGAAGCGCGTCGTGTAGGGAAAGAGTGTA